>Ga0209121_10001959_pt1 | contig 21368 bp, 16 predicted proteins | sample Cruoilmetagenom3_FD_187292 | JGI IMG/M metagenome (GOLD analysis project Ga0209121, IMG submission 187292) | Oil polluted marine microbial communities from Coal Oil Point, Santa Barbara, California, USA - Sample 3 (SPAdes) (version 2) | ecosystem: Environmental > Aquatic > Marine > Oil seeps ...
CGCCAGCAATTAGAGAAATTCCACGTGCTTGATCTCGTACCTGAATCCAATACTTATCGATTTAGATATGAAGCGCTGACCGCTGCAACAAGCTATGTCGACAGACATGAGCATCCATTCTAATTGGTTTGATAGTTAGCTTTAGACTGGTCATTAACTCTGATTGACTTGCGGTTGGACAATAGATTCTAGGCCGTTGTTCTAAATCTAGTGATTGATGATTTACGCCGTTAAGTAAATGACTTAACGGCATTTTTTGTTTTCATAGAGCACGAGCTATGAGGGTTTATTGAAATAAATCAGTAATCGCAGTTTGTATTCATCGTCAATCAACGATAAACTTGTTTGCAAAATGGCCGAATGAAAAAGTTTTTAGTTAGTTCTCTGCTAACTCATTTTAAGTTTTACTCTCTTCCTCATGCTTGGTCATCATCTATCTATCGCAAATGGCAGTCTATCTCTATGTATGCATTAGAAATTGAACAATTAAGAAAAACCTATGCTGGGGGCTTTGAGGCTCTTAAAGGCATTAGTTTACAAGTCAAAAAAGGCGACTTTTACGCGTTGCTTGGTCCAAATGGCGCCGGCAAATCGACCACTATCGGTGTTATCTCTTCTCTGGTTAACAAAACATCAGGCAAGGTTAAAGTGTTTGGCTACGACATTGATACCGATCTGGAGTTGGCGAAGCAGAACTTAGGTTTAGTACCGCAAGAGTTTAACTTTAACCCATTCGAAACTGTTGAGCAGATTGTACTGCAACAAGCGGGTTACTACGGTGTGCCGAAAGCACTTGCTAAAGATCGCGCTAAAAAGTATCTATCTCAATTAGATTTGTGGGAAAAGCGTGGCGAACGTGCACGTAACTTATCTGGTGGTATGAAGCGTCGTTTGATGATTGCTCGTGCACTGATGCATGAGCCACAGCTGCTGATTCTTGATGAGCCAACTGCGGGTGTCGATATTGAGCTGCGTCGTTCTATGTGGGAGTTCCTGAAAGAGATCAACGAGAAGCAGGGCATTACCATTATTCTGACCACACACTACCTAGAAGAAGCGGAAATGCTGTGTCGCAATATCGGTATCATCAATCGTGGTGAGCTGATTGAGAACACAACGATGAAAGCGTTGCTAGGCAAGTTGAGCGCAGAGACCTTTATTTTGGATCTTGAAGAGGGCGCGACTGAACCTAAGCTAGAAGGCGTGAATAGCCAATTGATGGTAAATGGCTCGCTAGAAATTGAAATCGACAAGAACCTAGGTTTGAATACTATCTTTGCTCAATTGAGCGATCAAAAGGTAAAAGTCCTCTCTATGCGTAACAAAGCAAACCGTCTAGAAGAGCTATTCGTGAGTATCGTCCGTGAGGGGAGTAAATAATATGTACAGCCTATATTGGACCGCTTTCTGCAGCTTGTTGACCAAAGAGATCAATCGCTTCACGCGTATTTGGGTGCAAACTTTGGTGCCGCCTGCGATTACCATGACACTTTACTTCATCATCTTCGGCAACCTGATTGGTGCGCGTATTGGTGAAATGAACGGTTTTAGCTATATGGAATATATTGTTCCTGGCTTGATTATGATGTCGGTGATCACCAACTCGTACTCTAACGTTGCTTCTTCGTTCTTTAGTGCCAAATTCCAGAAGAACATTGAAGAGCTGCTTGTAGCTCCAGTTCCTAACTACGTGATTATTGCTGGTTTCGTAATGGGCGGTGTAGTGCGTGGCTTGTTAGTTGGTACCATAGTCACATTCGTATCGCTGTTCTTTGTCGACCTGCAAGTTGATCATTGGGGGGTGATTATTGCGACGGTATTTCTAACGTCTGTTGTGTTCGCTCTGGGTGGTTTAATCAACGCTGTATTTGCACGTACGTTTGACGATATCTCTATTATCCCGACCTTTATCTTAACGCCGCTGACATATCTTGGTGGTGTGTTTTACTCTATCAGTCTATTGCCTGAATTTTGGCAAGGTGTATCGAAGTTGAACCCTATCGTGTACATGGTAAACGCGTTCAGATATGGCTTCTTGGGTGTGTCTGATGTGGGTATCGTGACATCGTTTGGCGTACTAGGTGTGTTTATCGTGCTGTTGTATGGCATTGCACATTACTTAGTCACTAAGGGGATCGGCTTACGTAGTTAATGTCTTCCTTGTAAGTTTCGGAATGACAGGCAAAGAAAAAGGTCGATATATATCGACCTTTTTTATATTTTGCGTTTTTCTGCATTTAGAGAAGAAAGCGATTATTCCGCTGTTTCTTCTTTCACTTCTTCTTTCGTTTCCGTTACCAAATCGAGAACTTGGTTGTCGATAAGACGCGTTTTACCCAAGAAAGCCGACATTAGAATCACAGCTTGAGTCGATTCTGAAGTAATAGCTTGTAGCGTATTGGCATCACAAATGAAAATTTCATCCGGTTGCAGATCGGCTGCTCGAAGTTGGTCTGTTGCATCTTCAATAACTGACGCGTAATCATCGCGGCCGCCACGAATTGCACTGCTGATCCAGCGCATAGTGCGAGCAAGAACCGGAGCACGCTGACGTTCGTCAATCGTTAGGTTGCTATTGCGAGAGCTCATCGCTAAGCCATCCATCTCACGAACCGTCGCCACCCCCACGATTTCAATGTCTAATGCTAAGTCAGTAGTCATCTGGCGAATAATGGTAAGTTGCTGGAAGTCTTTCTCACCAAAGCATGCAAAATCTGGCTGAACGATATTAAACAGTTTAGTGACGATCGTTGAGACGCCGCGGAAGTGACCCGGACGAGATGCACCTTCAAGCATGTGAGATATACCTGGGACCTCAACAAACGTCTGTTTGTCTAATCCGTCTGGGTACATTACTTCTGGAGTCGGTGTAAACACTAGTTCAACGCCTTCGCCTGTTAGTTTACTTAGATCTTCTTCTAACGTACGAGGGTAGTTGTTTAGGTCATCAGTACGATCAAACTGCATTGGATTAACAAAAATGCTTACCACAACAATGTCAGCTAATTCACGAGCCTTCTTTACCAGAGTGAGGTGGCCTTCATGCAGGTTGCCCATTGTCGGTACAAAAGCAATCGTACGTCCATCACGCTTAAACTGTTTAATCTGCTCACGAAGAGCCGCTATTTCAGCAAAAGTTTGCATACTTACTCCTAAGCGATTGTATGAGCTTCATCAGGGAAGCGCGCGCTCTCTACTTCTTCTTTGTATAGAGCTACTGCCTTACGCATATCACCTGTTTCCGCTAGGAAATTCTTAGAGAATTTCGGCATGTAGTTCGCAGAAATACCGAACATGTCATGCATAACCAAGATCTGACCATCAGTAACGTTACCCGCACCGATACCGATAACCGGTACGTCACAAGCTTCTGTAATTCGTTTTGCCAACGAAGCTGGTACACATTCAAGTAATACGATCTGAGCGCCTGCATTTTGTAAAGCTAGCGCATCTGCAACCATTTTATCGGCTTGCTCGTCGTCACGGCCTTGTACTTTGTAACCACCAAAGATGTTCACAGATTGAGGCGTTAAGCCTAAGTGTGCACAAACGGGTACTGCACGCTCTGTTAGCATCTTCACAGTGTCAACCAACCAGCTTCCGCCTTCGATTTTTACCATGTTCGCGCCAGCACGCATTAAAGTTGCAGCACTCTCACAAGCTTGTTCTGGTGTTGCATAGCTCATGAATGGCATGTCAGCCATAAGAAGACAGTTTGGGCTACCTGCGCGAACTGAACGCGTGTGGTAAGCAATGTCTTCAACGGTTACTGGCAACGTATCGTTATGGCCTTGTAGAACCATACCCAGTGAATCACCGACAAGTAGGACGGGCATCTCTTGGCTTTCGAATAATTGAGCAAAGCTCGCATCATAAGCTGTCGACGTCGCGAATTTACGGCCTTCACGTTTGCATTTGATCAGGTCGTTAATGGTTACTTTTTTCATTGGTTTTCCTTAATGCGCCTGGCTATTGTTGCCAAACATTGAGCCCGTTCTTATCAACTAACTTGAGTAAGTCTGTCAGCTCAGTCCCATCAGGGAGTTGTAAACTTGGTGCGATTTCAGCAAGCGGGTAGAGTACAAACTCTCGTTCTTTCATTCCGTAATGAGGAACAATTAAGCGCTCTGAATCGATCACCTCATTGCCGTACAGCACAATGTCGAGGTCCAAGGTTCTTGGCCCCCAACGTTCGTCTTTACGGACACGCCCTTGTTCTAGCTCGATTTTTTGAGTGCAATCAAGTAGCTCAATTGGCGTTAATTCGGTTTGGATAGCGACTACCGCGTTGATGTAGTCAGGTTGGTTTTGTGGCCCCATTGGAGTGCTACTATATAGCTGAGAGGTCGCAATAAACGTTGAACGCGGTAGGTTTTTTAGCGTTTCGATAGCCAAATTTGCTTGGCTAACTGGGTCGGCAAGGTTGCTGCCGACCGCAATATAAGCCGTTATCATTCGGATTGCTTACTTTTTTTATTACGGTAAGTCTTACGGCGACGATGACCTGATTTTGATGGTGCCGCTACGTCGTTAGCCATTGCTTGGCGCATGTTGCGGCCAGCGGTTTGATAGCGCTCCCACCATTTTGCAAGCTCTTTGGTTTCACCACCTTCAATCTCACCACGCATTTCTAGGAAATCGTAGCCAGCGCGGAATTTGTTGAGTTCCATTAAACGAACGGCACGTTTACCGTTGCGGCGAGGCAGTCGCAGTTGCAGTTGCCAAATTTCACGAATGGTTGCAGTGTGACGACGAGGAATCGCAATCGATTTAACTTGCTGATCAAGGATGATATTGCTTGCTTCCATGATCGCATCGTAATGAGCCATACCTTGCTCAGCGACAAGTTTGTCAGCGAGCTTGTTCATTGGGTACCAAAGAATCGCGGCAAACATAAATGCTGGATTTACTCGCTTACCATCTTCAATACGAAGGTCTGTTGAATCAAGGACCAAATCAAGCATCTGTTCTGTGTGAGAATCGTAACTCTCTGTAAAGTGCTCAGCGATGGATGGAAACATCTGTTGGAACAGGTTGTATTCGCGCATCAAGTGGTAGGTTTCTAAACCGTGGCCTGATTGCAGTAACTTCAGAGACTCTTCGTAAAGGCGTGCTGCTGGGATATCTTTTAGAAGATGCGCTAACTCTTCGATAGGGTCTGCAGTATCTTCTTCGATATCAAAATCCAGTTTAGCAGCGAAGCGCATTGCTCGTAGCATACGTACTGGATCTTCGCGGTAACGCGTTTCTGGATCGCCAATTAGACGGATCAGCTTATCTTCTAAATCTTCTACACCACCTGCGTAATCGTGGATGCTGTAGTCTGCAATGTTGTAGTACATTGCATTTATAGTGAAGTCACGACGCTCTGCATCTTCATCAACATTACCGTACACGTTATCGCGTAGCAACATGCCTTCTTCCGATTGAGCCGAAACGTTTTTCGATGGTTCCTGGTGGTGGCCACGGAAAGTCGCTACTTCAATGATGTCTCGGCCAAACATGATGTGTGCTAATCGAAAACGGCGACCGATAAGGCGACAGTTTCTAAATAGGTGTTTGATTTGTTCTGGCGTTGCGTTGGTAGCAATATCAAAATCTTTTGGCTGAGAGCCTAATAAGATATCGCGTACACCACCACCGACTAAAAACGCGTCAAAACCCGCACCGTTCAGGCGATATAACACTTTTAGTGCGTTGTCACTGATCTGCTTGCGTGAAATATTGTGCTCTTGACGAGTATAAATATTCAGTGCTAATTCGTGGAATCCGCGTTGTTCGCTTGGGGTATTGTCGTTTGTATTCATTAGTTTAGAACAAAGTAGGTATCGCCAACTTTGTTTTTCTCTTAGTCCAAAGTGGTAGTGCAGAGTTTAATTGCGGCTAATAATAACTTAGCGCGAGCCATTTGAGAACATCGTCTGCTTAGCTGCAGCTATTGGTAATGGCATTTTTATGTGTCGCTTTTACTATTTGCCGTGAGTTTCGAGCTAATTACAGTGCTCTTTTTGTAAACTATCAGGTAATTGACTGACGTTCCATTGTTGGCTGCCCCACGTTAAAATCTCATCCATTGAGGCCTCATAAAGAGCTTTAGGTATATCAAAACCTAAGAATTGCATGGCGTTGATTAACGTCGGTTTTGGGGTGTCGATATCGATTGCAGTAGCATGGTTCTGTTTTGACAGTTTATTCCCCAAGCCATCGGTTGCCAATGGTAAGTGCAAGTAATTCACGGTTTTTTGTTTGAGTGTCTTATACAAGCTAATCTGTCGACCTGTCGGTTCTATTAAGTCTGCACCTCTTACTACCTCTGTCACCCCTTGTTCTATGTCATCAAGGACAACCGCGAGGTTATAGGCAAACAGTCCGTCTCTGCGCTTTATAATAAAATCTTCTTCAGCCAATCCTTTAGGGATCTGAATCTGACCGTGTCGAACATCCTGAAAAGATTCTACTGGGAAGTCCATGCACAAACGTACGGCTTGTTCACCGGAATCAATTAAACCAGCATGCCTACAGTGACCATTATAAAATCCGCCTAAGGACTTTATCTGTTTACGGGTGCATTGGCAGTAATAAGCTTGGCCATCAGCGACCCATTGGTCGATTTGTGCCTGATAGAGGTCATGACGCTGGCTTTGATAAACGACTTCGCCATCCCAAAACAGGTGGTAAGCTTCAAGCGTCTTAAGAATCAGGTCTGCAGCGCCGGCCATTTCTCTTGGCGGGTCTAAGTCTTCCATGCGAACCAACCATTGTCCTTGGTTAGATTTCGCTTGAAAGTAGCTACCAAGAGCTGCAACAAGTGATCCAAAATGAAGAGGACCTGACGGTGATGGTGCAAAGCGCCCGATATAATTCATGAGTGAACAACCTAATCTAAATGGTACCGCAGTAGCCGATTCTTAAGACGTTTAACTAGAGCATTAATGTGTAGAACTAAGCTTCAATCTCTATAAACAAGGTTTGATGTATAGAACCAAGGCTTAAAGCTGCTATTTACTATCAAGCGTGTGAAATACTTCGCTTGAATAACAAACAAAAAAGGGAGCCAAAGCTCCCTTTTTTACATCCGCAAGAATTAACCTTGCATCTGTTTCTCTTTGATCTCTGCAAGCGTTTTACAGTCAATACAAAGATCAGCAGTTGGGCGAGCTTCAAGGCGACGAATGCCAATCTCGATACCGCAAGAATCACAAAAGCCGAAATCGTCTTCTTCGATCTTGTCTAGTGTCTTCTCGATTTTCTTGATAAGACGACGCTCACGGTCACGGTTACGTAACTCTAAGCTGAATTCTTCTTCTTGAGAAGCACGGTCAACTGGGTCTGGGAAATTCGCTGCTTCGTCCTGCATGTGGTGCACAGTACGATCAACTTCTTCCCTGAGCTGGTTGCGCCAAGCTGCTAAAATTTTTGTAAAATGTTCCGTTTGCTCAGGTGACATGTACTCTTCACCTGGCTTTTCTTGGTACGGTTCAACACCTGCGATGGCTAGGATGCCTAGCGCTTTTTTCTTAGATTCTGGCATACAGCATCTCCTATTTACACCTAGTCAACTGCAAAGCAGCTAATTTTAAGGCGGGTATCTATAGCAGAAAGAACGAATGGTGGCAAATACTCTTATCCAAAGTTGCAATCAATGTGATTAGTTCAGCATCTTTGCTTAGCTATTGATAAATTCAACGGCTTGTTTTAGTTGTATTTGAGTACTGCTGAGCTCTGCTTTATAGCAAAGCACTTCAACTCCAGCGTCTTGTGCTTGTTTTAGTAATAACGAATATTTGGCGTCTATATGGTGTGCCGCAGACACTTTTTCAATACCTGAATGCAAAACAGTGAATAAAAGTACGGCTCTATTTCCAGATTCGACCATTTCTGTGAGTTCACGCAGATGTTTTTGGCCTCGGGTTGTGACTGCATCAGGAAAAAAACCTTGTCCTTCGGTTGACGTTTCTTGCTCGTCGAGCAAAGTGACGCTTTTTACTTCGATATAGCAGAGCGGCTTTTCGCTATCTTCAAGCAGAATATCTATTCGACTATTCTCACTGCCATACTTAACTTCAGTCCGTAACGCGTTGTATCCTAAGAGTTCAACTATAGTCCCATTTTCAATTGCTTCCACTGCAAGCTGGTTTGCCCGCGCAGTATTTACACAAATACGGTGGCCTTTGTCTGTTTCTGAGATCTCCCAGCTGTTTGGGTACTTTCTTTTTGCATTATCTGATGTGGAGTACCACACCGTATTGCCTGGGGTTGCGCATCCCGTCATCGCTCCAGTATTAGCACAGTGAATAGTACGCTCACTGCCGTCTGGAAGTTTTATATCAGTGAGAAAACGTTTATAGCGTTTAATAAGAGTCGCTGGCTCTAATGGGGGATTGAAGTGCATATTACTTATTTAGACAGGTAGGTTTTTATGTACAATGTTGCCAACATTACACCACAAGGTTCTCCCATTGCCACAACTGCCCATAGAAGCTGTGATGCCAGATCTACTCGCTGGCGTACGAACGCACACTCAACTTATTCTAAAGGCCGCTCCCGGTGCGGGTAAGTCAACATTCTTCCCTCTGCAACTAGTTAAGACTAACGCTGTTCAAGGAAAGATCATCATGCTTGAACCGAGGCGTTTGGCTGCAAGGAATATTGCAACTTATTTAGCGAGCCAATTGGGAGAAACGGTGGGTGAAAGCATAGGTTATAGAGTTCGTGGTGAATCTAAAACCAGCAGTTCGACGCGCTTGGAAATCGTTACCGAAGGGATTATGACTCGAATGATCCAAAGCGACCCTGAGTTAACAGGGGTTGATATGGTGATCTTTGATGAGTTTCACGAGCGCAGCATTCATGCCGATACCGCATTGGCGTTTAGTTTAGAGATCCAAGAGGCACTGCGTGACGATCTAAAAGTGGTTGTGATGTCGGCAACCTTAGATCAACAAGCTCTACAAACTTTGCTGCCGAATGCTAAATACGTGGAATCACAAGGTCGAAGTTTCCCTGTCAATTTTCGCTATCAGCCTCTTAACGCAAATGAATATCTAGCCCCTAAAATGGCCAGTGTGATTCGATCTGTGATGGAAAAAGAGTCGGGTTCGCTTTTAGCTTTCTTGCCGGGCGTTTCTGCGATTAAACAGTTGGTATCTCAACTCGAACAACTTGCCGGTGATATCGATGTTTGCCCTTTGTACGGTCAGCTCAGCTTTTCTCAACAGCAGAAAGCGATCTCGCCATCGGTGAAAGGCCGTCGAAAGGTGGTGTTAGCTACCAATATTGCCGAAACCTCTTTGACGATTGAGGGCATTCGCTTGGTGGTGGATTCTGGTTTAGAACGAGTGGCAAAGTTTGATTTAAAAACGGGCATCACTAAGCTTGAGCAAGTGAAAATCTCGCAGTCCTCAGCAGAGCAACGAGCTGGCCGGGCTGGCCGAATTGAAGAGGGCCTGTGTGTTCGTCTGTACAGCGAAACGCAACTTATGCAGCAACCCGCTGTACCAGAACCTGAAATCCTTCATTCCGACCTTTCTTCGTTGGTGGCGGAGTTGACACAATGGGGAGCTGCAAATGCGGATGAACTGCAGTGGCTAGACACTCCACCACAGGCTTCAATTGCGCAAGCTAAACAACTGTTGCAGGGTCTTGAGTTGTTCGATGGTAATGGCCAGTTTACGGCAATGGGGAAGCAGGCACAGCGTTTAGGCTTAGAACCTCGTATCGCTAGCATGCTAATCAAAGCACAGCAAAGCAGCCAACTTTCACTTAACATTGCCATCGTCGCTGCCGCTTTACTTGAGGAACCTGAGCGAAATGTCACTGATATTCAGCATTCATTGCACCGATTTAAGCAAAGAAAACACTCGAAAAACAGTATTGTTATGCAACGAGCGAAAAGCCTCGCTAGCAGACTCAATCATCACTTAGATTTGTCACAACTTGACGAATCATTGCTACCATTAGTGCTTTGTTTTGCATTTCCAGACCGAATTGCTCAGGCGAGAAGCACAACGAGCAGTGCTTTTCTTCTAGCGAACGGTCACGGAGCTGAGGTGCGTGATGATGACCCATTGGCTAACAATGATTATATCGTGGTGATTGACTTGATGCGCAGCACTGGGCGAGCAAGTCAGATCTTCCTCGCAACTGCGATTGATATCGCACAGTTAGAAGAGGCATTTCCGAAGCTCTTCGTAATGTCTGATTATGCGGATTGGGATGAGAAGCGTGGCCGTTTGGTCGCCGAACAACGAGTGTCATTGGGTAGCCTAATCATCAGCACTAAAGCCTTGCCAGAGCCGGATGCAAATCAGACAAGCAAAGCGCTACTGAATTATATCGCTCGATGTGGTCTTGACCGTTTGAATTGGACAGCTTCAGCGAAGCAGTTTGTTGAGCGCGTGCGTTGTGCTGAACTTTGGATGCCTGAGCATGATTGGCCTGCGATGGATAATGCAAGCTTAGTTGAGCATCTTGATGAGTGGCTTTCGCCGTATTTAAATGGCATTAAGTCAGCTAAAGGGTTGTTGAATGTTTCGGTGGAGCAAGCGCTATCGGCGTATCTTGGGTGGCCTTTGAATCAAGACATCGACCAATGGTTACCAACGAATTACCTAATGCCAACGGGAAGTAAAAAGGCGATTCGATACCAATATCAATCTGAGCCTGTGATCTCAGTACGAATGCAGGAAGTTTTTGGCGAACAAGATTCCCCATTGATAGCTCAAGGGCGTAAAAAGGTGGTTCTGGAATTACTTTCACCTGCACAACGACCATTACAAATCACTCAAGATTTAGCTGGCTTCTGGGCTGGCGCGTACAAAGAAGTGCAAAAAGAGATGAAAGGCCGTTACCCCAAACACCCTTGGCCGGATGACCCTGCTAACCATGTAGCAACCACTAAAACCAAACGACAGTTGAATCGATGATGACCAAAATGTTAACGCCAAAAAAGGCACCACCTAAAAAAGCGCCAGCAAAAAAGTCACCAACGACTAAAGCTAAAACAAGAAAACCGAGAACGGCTACGAAAAAGACCAAATCAAGCGCTAAGAACTCGAGTAAAAGAAGTTGGCTGAAGATTCTATGGGGCATATCTTGGAAAGCGGGCCTAGCGCTAGCAGCATTGCTGCTGTTCGTCGGTATTTATTTGGATTCGGTAGTCAAACAGCGCTTTGAAGGCCAGTTGTTTGACTTGCCAACCGTTGTTTATGCACGAGTGCTGGACTTGTCACCGGGAACTCAGGTTAGCTTGGTACAAGTGAAGAATGAGCTCGATGTTCTTAATTATCGCAAGGTGAATGCGCCTCGTCATCCGGGTGAATACTCTTCTTCATCAACTAAGATTGAAATGATTCGTCGCCCGTTCGAGTTTGTCGATGGGCCAGAAGCGGATCGTCATGTGATGCTGCATTTCAACGGCAACGAACTAACTCGTATCCAGTCGCTAGAGAAGAAAGGCGATATGGGGTACCTGCGTGTTGAACCGAAAATGCTTGGCATGCTTGAGAAAAGTAACGATGAGCAGCGTCTGTTCTTAAAACGCAATCAGTTCCCTGAGGTAATGGTTGATGCGTTATTGGCAACCGAAGACCGAAATTTCTACCAGCACGATGGCGTTTCACCATTGGCGATTGCTCGTGCGATGGTGGTTAATGTTAAGGCGGGTCGAACGGTGCAAGGGGGCAGTACGCTGACTCAACAATTAGCGAAGAACCTGTTCTTATCCAGTGAGCGTACCTTGTGGCGTAAGGTTCGTGAAGCCTATATTGCGTTGATCTTGGATCATCGTTATAGCAAAGATCGTATCTTAGAAGCGTATTTGAACGAGGTTTATCTTGGTCAAAATGGTGGTGAAGCCATTCATGGTTTCGGCTTAGCGTCTCGTTTGTACTTCGGTCAGCCGATTCAAGAGCTGCGAATTGATCAGTTGGCTCTGCTGGTTGGCATGGTCAAAGGCCCTTCGTATTACAACCCCGTTCGCTATCCCGAACGAGCGAAGACTCGACGAGATCTGGTTCTTCGTTTGTTGATGCAACAAGATATTCTTACTCCGCAACAGTACGAAGAAGCGGCGAGCCGTGATTTGGATATTCAAGATAACCCTCGCATAGCCAGTCGTCAGCCAGCTTATTTCCAACAGGTTAATATTGAACTGAAGAGATATGTTGGTGACCGCTTTGAAGCGAAAAAAGGGATACGAGTATTTACATCTTTGGATCCGGTTTCTCAAGATAAGCTAGAGAAGTCGATTGCGCGTAAAGTTCCGGAACTCTCGAAAACAGCGGGTAATAAGCTTGAAGCAGCTGCGATTGCCGTTGATCGAAATACTGGTGAAATCCGAGCAATGGTAGGTGGTAAACGTACTGGCTACGATGGCTTTAACCGAGCCTTGAACGCGAGTCGTCCTATTGGTTCTTTGGTTAAGCCTGCAATCTACTTGACCGCATTAGAACGACCCCAGAAATATACGTTGGCGACGACCTTGATGGATACGCCACTGAGTTTGAAAGGCAGTAAAGGCAGTGTCTGGAGCCCGAGAAACTTCGATCGGAAGTTCCGTGGCGAGGTGCCTTTGTATGTAGCGCTTTCTAAGTCTTACAACGTCCCAACGGTTCGCTTAGGGATGCAGCTAGGGATCGATAGCGTTTCCGATACGATCGGAAAACTGGGTGTCGATAAAAACGAAATTCGCCCAGTGCCATCGATGTTTTTGGGTTCATTCTCATTGACCCCATTTCAGGTAGCGCAGATGTACCAAACGATTACCAACTCTGGCCGTATAGCACCTTTGTCTGCGCTTCGTTCGGTTGTTGATAATGATGGTGAGGTTCTGTATCAATCGATTCCTCGTGTATCGCAAAGTGTTGATCAACAAGCGGCTTGGTTAACGACTTATGCAATGAAGCGAGGGGTGTCGGAAGGCACAGGTCGCTTCTTACAAGGTCAGTTTGCATGGGCAGGTTTGGCCGGTAAAACGGGTACCAGTAATGACAGCCGAGATAGTTGGTTTGTTGGGGTTGATGGCCGTGAAGTGACTACTATTTGGCTAGGGCGTGATGACAATCAACCAACAAAGCTAACCGGTTCTAGTGGTGCGTTACGTGTTTATGCTGATTACTTAAAGCAGAGAACACCTGAACAATTGTTACTGCCGTGGCCAACAGGAGTCGCGACAGCTAGTTTTACCCGAACGTCAGATGGTGCCTTAGAGTTAGACTGTGATGGCGCTGTTAAATTGCCGGTGTGGGATGAGAACGGAAATATTAAGAAGGGCTGTGAAAGTCAACCAAAACAGTGGCTAAAAAAGCTTTTTCAGTGGTAAAGTCGTAACAGAAAAGAATGACAAGGATAGTTTAAATAATGATTTCTCGTTGGTTAGTGAGTTGCTTGAGCATCGCCAGTGCTGTGATCAGTTTTCAGCTGTTTGCTTTTACTGTGACAGACGTTGCTCAATCTCAACAGGCTGAACAAGCCTATAAAAGACCGACGGTTGCTGTAGTACTTGCCGGTGGTGGAGCGAAAGGTGCGGCACATATAGGTGTGCTTAAAGCGCTCGAAGAGATGCAAATTCCAGTCGACTACATTACGGGGACCAGCATGGGGTCTTATGTTGGTGGACTTTATGCGACAGGAATGAGCGCTGACGAGATCGAGAGCTTTATTTATACGGTTGATTGGAATCGCGGCTACCGTGATCGCGTTAATCGTAGTGATCGCCGAGTGCGTGACAAAGAGTATGAAGACCGCTATCAGCTGAACACCGATCTAGGTTTAGGCTGGGGAGAAATCAAAGCAAGAAAAGGCGTGGTTCAAGGTCAGAATATGTTGCGTATTTTGCGTGAAACTACGGGTAACTTATCCCCGCTGGATTCTTTTGACCACCTTGCTATCCCTTACCGTTCTGTTGCTACAGATATTATTAAACTCGAAGAAGTCGTTATCGACCATGGTCATCTTGTTGATGCGATGATGGCAAGTATGTCGGTGCCTGGCGCTTTGCCGCCTTATGAAGTCGATGGGCGAATGCTGGTTGATGGCGGTGTCACCAATAACATGCCGGTTGATGTTGCCAGAGCGATGGGAGCAGATATCGTTATTGCTGTCGATATCAGCTCAAACTACAAAGGTAAGGAAGATTTTACTAATTTTCTAGCCGCCGCCGATCAGCTATCCAACTACCTTGTTCGTCGTAGCACTCAAGAGCAGGCCGAGACGTTAACGGACGACGATGTGTTCCTACGCCCTGATGTTGGGCTAATGGAAACCACTGAATTTGATAAGATGCCGGGCGCCTATCAAGCGGGTTATGATGCCGCGCGCCAATACAGCGCTGAACTTTCTAAGTTATCACTCTCCAATGCAGACTATCAGAAGTATATCGAGCATAAACAACAAGCTCGAAAAAAGCTGAAACACGGTGATCAAACCGTTGTTGATAAGGTTGTTATCAACAATAACAGCCACTATTCAGATAAGTTGATAGAGAATCGCTTGAACCTCGATTCTGGGAAGATCCTTAAAACCAGTGAGATTGAATCTCAGGTTAAAGATCTCTACGCATTAGACCGCTTTGAACTGGTCACTTATGAATTTGAAAACGTTGATGGTGAAGATCAACTCGTCGTTGATGTGAATGAGAAATCATGGGGCCCTAATTATCTCAATTTTCGCTTTTACCTTGAAGATGACTTTGCAACTGATAGCCAATATTCAATAGGTATGTCTGCGAACTTCACTGATATCAACTCGCACGGTGCTGAGTTAAGAACGAATCTAGAAATGGGTACTGATAAGCTTATTGAGGCTGAGTTGTTTTCTCCTTTTTTCTCAAGCCAGAAGTTGTTTACCTCGGCGTCGCTTGTTTACAGCAACCAGAAAAGAAATTTACCCGCCGGTGAGGAAGCGATTGAAGAGCCGACCCTCGATGTCACGCAAGATTACTTACCGATGACTTACAGAGAGTATGTGGGTGAACTTGCATTGGGTTACCAACCAACATTGTGGCAAGAGCTTAAAGCAGGTGTTCGTTATACCGACGGTGAAGTTGAGGTTGCTTCATTGCCCTCTCTAGGTAATGGAGGGTATTCACGTATCGGAGGATTCGTTAGTTATCGGTTGGATACCTTAGATAACTTTAGTTTACCGACGGAAGGTTACTTTGTTGATTTAGAGTATCTTGTCTCTCATGATGACTTTGAAAATGACAGTTCTCTTGGGGATTCTGACTTAACCTCTGAGAGTGATACCGTTTACGAGATTTCCGCTAATTTCATGGCGGCACAAAGTATTGAGAAGCATACTTTAGTCGCAAAGCTGGATTTTGGTATGGTAGAAAGCAAAAACTCTGTATTTCCAATTGATCCGAAGGAGCTTGGTGGATTCCTTAATTTATCCGGTATCCCAAGAAATAGCCTGATCGGTCAAAACTTGGCTTATACGAGTCTAATCTATCGTTACAAGTGGTTTGAAAATGATTTCGGCCTCTTTAAATCACCATTCTACGTGGGTGCATCCGTTGAACATGGTGGTGTGTGGTCGAACAATGAACTGAGTCTTGATGAAGCGCCGATGTTCACTGCTGGCTCTGTCTTTGCTGGAGTTGATTCTCCAATAGGGCCGATTATTTTAGCTTACGGTAGAACCGAAAGTAACTACGATTCGGTCTACTTAATTATCGGAACGTCTTACAAATAAACATGCGTGTGATAGCTCTTTTTCCGACTAAATAGGCAAAAATCGTAGGACTTTCGTCTTAACTTGCTATGTTGGTCAAAATGATAAGATTTTAATTTAACGTTAAATTTGCTATTCTACCGCCCACAGTTTGGCCTCTATGACGCCGCTCATCAATACAAATTGAATGACAAAAATGGCAATGGAGAGCCAAGTTTCCAAGGATGTTCACTTCTTTATTTTACTAACAATTATGAAGGGAAGAAGTGGACCGCAATGAGAGGAAAAAAGTCGTGCTTGAAGCCTACCGTAAACACGTCGAAGAACGTGCTGCCGAGGGAGTTGTTCCAAAACCACTAGACGCTGAGCAAGTCGCTGGCCTAGTTGAACTTCTAAAGAACCCACCTCAAGGTGAAGATGAATATATTCTTGACCTACTAGAAAACCGCATTCCACCAGGCGTTGATGAAGCTGCTTATGTAAAAGCTGGCTTTTTAACGGCTATCACGAAAGGTGAAGTAGCTTCTCCACTAGTAAGCAAAGAAAAAGCGGCTCAGCTGCTTGGTACTATGCAAGGTGGCTACAACATCGAACCTCTCGTATCTCTACTCGATGATGCTGAGCTTGCTCCAATCGCTGTTAAAGCGCTTTCTCATACTCTGTTGATGTTCGATGCTTTTTACGACGTAGAAGAGAAAGCGAAAGCAGGTAATACTTCTGCACAACAAGTACTTCAATCTTGGGCTGATGCTGAATGGTTTACTGCTAAAGACAAAGTAGCAGAGAAAATTACCGTTAAAGTATTCAAAGTCACCGGTGAAACCAACACCGATGACCTATCTCCAGCGCCTGATGCCTGGTCGCGTCCAGATATCCCAGTGCACGCAAAAGCGATGCTGAAGATGGAACGTGAAGGCATCACTCCTGACGAACAGGGTTGCGTTGGTCCGATTACTCAAATTGAAGAAATGCAAAAAGATGGCATTCCACTGGCTTATGTTGGTGATGTTGTTGGTACAGGTTCTTCACGTAAATCGGCAACAAACTCAGTGCTTTGGTTTATGGGTGAAGATATCCCATTCGTGCCAAACAAGCGTACTGGCGGTGTTTGTCTAGGTGGTAAAATTGCCCCAATCTTCTACAACACAATGGAAGATTCTGGCGCACTACCAATTGAACTAAACGTACAAGACATGAACATGGGCGATATTATTGATATCTACCCATATGAAGGTGTTGTGCATAAAAACGGTTCTGTGATTTCAAACTTTGAGTTAAGCAAAGTATTGTTAGATGAAGTTCGTGCTGGTGGTCGTATTCCACTGATCATCGGTCGTGGCCTTACAGGTCGCGCTCGTGAGGCTCTAGGCTTAGCTGAAACCGATCTATTTGCTAAACCAATCGACCCTTCTGCTTCTGACAAAGGCTACACGTTAGCTCAGAAGATGGTAGGTAAAGCATGTGGTGTTGAAGGTGTACGTGCTGGTCAGTACTGTGAACCTAAAATGACAACTGTTGGCTCTCAAGATACTACGGGCCCTATGACGCGTGATGAGCTTAAAGATCTTGCATGTCTTGGCTTCTCTGCTGATCTTGTTATGCAGTCTTTCTGTCATACATCGGCATATCCTAAACCAGTTGATGTAAATACTCACCATACGCTGCCTGATTTCATCATGAACCGTGCGGGTGTTTCACTTCGCCCAGGTGATGGTGTTATTCACTCATGGCTAAACCGTATGCTTCTTCCTGATACTGTTGGTACAGGTGGTGACTCGCATACTCGTTTCCCTCTAGGTATTTCGTTCCCTGCGGGTTCTGGTTTGGTCGCATTTGCTGCTGCAACAGGCGTTATGCCTCTTGATATGCCTGAATCTATCTTGGTTCGCTTCAAAGGTGAAATGCAGCCAGGTATCACGCTACGTGACCTAGTACATGCCATTCCTCTTTACGGTATCAAGCAAGGTCTGCTAACCGTAGAGAAAGCAGGTAAGATCAACGAATTCTCTGGTCGTGTACTAGAAATTGAAGGTGTTGAGCACCTATCTGTTGAGCAAGCATTTGAGCTTTCTGATGCATCTGCTGAGCGTTCTGCTGCAGGTTGTACTGTTAAGCTATCTCAAGAGTCTATCGATGAGTACTTGAACTCGAATATCGTTATGCTTAAGTGGATGATTGCTGAAGGTTACGGTGATGTACGTACGATTGAGCGTCGTATAACGGCAATGGAAGAGTGGCTAGCGAACCCTGAGTTGCTATCTGCTGATTCAGATGCGGAATACGCTCATGTTATCGAGATCGACCTTGCTGACATCGATCAGCCAATCCTATGTGCACCAAACGATCCAGATGATGCTCGTCTTCTTTCTGACGTTCAAGGTACTGAGATTCAAGAAGTGTTCATCGGTTCTTGTATGACAAATATCGGTCACTTCCGAGCTGCGGGTAAGATGCTAGAAGAGTTTAACGGCTCGCTAAATACTCGCCTATGGGTAGCTCCGCCAACGAAGATGGATAAAGACCAACTGACAGAAGAAGGCTACTACGGCATCTTCGGTCGTGCTGGTGTACGTATCGAAACTCCTGGCTGTTCACTATGTATGGGTAACCAAGCTCGTGTGGCTGATGCTTCGACGGTTATGTCGACGTCAACTCGTAACTTCCCGAACCGCTTAGGTAATGGCGCGAATGTTTACCTGGCTTCTGCTGAGCTTTCTGCGGTTGGCGCGATTCTAGGTCGTATACCAACGAAAGAAGAGTACTTAGAGTACGCTGAGAAGATTAATGCAACCGCTGCAGATACATACCGTTACCTGAACTTCCATAAAATGGGTCAGTACACGGAAAAAGCAGACACTGTTATCTTTCAAGAGCCTGCGTAGCGCTTAATAGATAACAAGTAAGCACTTACTGCTTTTAAGGTACGTGTTAACTGTTAATTCAACGCCTTCTCCATGTGAGAGGGCGTTTTTGTTTGTGCTTTTTGTAAGAGGCACTGTGTCTCGTTAAACAGGCTCGATCTCAAATAGAGTTAGCTATATACTCTCGCCTCATTTTTGCTACTACTTATTTATTGAATCTTCTCTTTATTGGAACTTTGGAGCCGTATGGAATTCGAATTTACTAGAAACACTCTCATGGGTGAATACTATGTGAAATGCAGCATGGGCCATGAAATTGTTGGTCGTTGGCTTCAAGAAGAGATTGGTAAAGATAAGCAAAAGTTAGAGCATGTCATGGCGCTTATTGAGCAGTCTCGCCAAGATCTTAGTAATGAAGTTACACTACTTGGCAAAGAGATCAGCCTTGCGATCAATGAAGATGAAGTCACGATTCAAGAAAATGTGTTAGCGCATGAGCAAGAGATGGAAGAGGGTAGTGAGTTCGATTTTTATAACTGTGAAAGCCAAGCGAGTTGCGGAATTGATGATTTTGAGCTGTTGCTCGAACGCTGGATTGACTTTTTAGGTTATTAGTTATGATTTCTCAGCGATCAGTAACGACTTTTAGGTTATGAATTAGCAATAGTTTCATACTGTAATCATCTCGTTGCCCAAAACTGGAGCAACAATAGCGTTACGCATTAAGATAGTGAAAAGGCCGCACCAATATGGTGCGGCCTTTTTTGTTATTACGCTCTTAATATCTTTATTTTATTTTAAATCAATGACTTAACTTTTTGGCACGCTACTTGGATTGTAATAAGGGAATTAACGGATTTGTGAAGAATTTAAGGAACGAATATGAAATTAATAAATGCCATTGTTAAGCCATTTAAATTAGACGATGTACGTGAAGCGCTCTCTGATGTAGGTATTGAAGGTATGACTGTTTCTGAAGTGAAAGGTTTCGGTCGCCAGAAGGGACACACTGAATTGTATCGTGGTGCAGAGTACCAAGTTGATTTCCTGCCAAAGGTAAAACTAGAGATAGCTACCCAAGCTGAGAATGTTGACCGAGTTGTTGAAGCGATTAGCCAAGCGGCACACACCGGAAAAATCGGCGATGGCAAAATTTTTGTGTATGACCTTAGCCATGCCGTACGAATTCGTACTGGTGAAATGGATGCTGAAGCACTTTAAAGAATTACAAGGACTGGAGACTTTAATATGGAACTTACAACAACAGTAACGGAACTACGTTACGCACTAGACACTTTTTTCTTCCTCATTTCAGGTGCGTTGGTAATGTGGATGGCAGCAGGCTTCGCAATGTTAGAAGCTGGCCTAGTTCGCTCAAAGAACACCACAGAAATTTTAACTAAGAACATCTGTTTGTACGCAATTGCTTGTACTACATTCTTAGTGGTTGGCTACAACATTATGTACGTAGACAATGGTGAAGGTGGTTGGTTACCTTCATTCGGTACTCTAATTGGTACTCAAGGTGAAGGTGCAGACCACTCACTAGAGTCAGACTTCTTCTTCCAAGTAGTATTCGTTGCAACAGCAATGTCTGTAGTATCGGGTGCAGTTGCTGAGCGTATGAAGCTTTGGTCATTCCTGATCTTCTCTGTTGTACTAACAGCGTTCATTTACCCAATGGAAGGTTACTGGACTTGGGGCGGTGGTTTCCTATCAGAAGCAGGCTTCAGTGACTTCGCTGGTTCAGGTATCGTACACATGGCAGGCGCAGCGGCAGCATTAGCAGGTGTTGTACTACTTGGCGCCCGTAAAGGTAAATACGGCAAAGATGGTTCTGTACATCCCATTCCTGGTTGTAACATGCCTTTGGCAACACTAGGTACTTTCATCCTTTGGTTTGGTTGGTTTGGGTTTAACGGTGGTTCTCAGTTGATGGTTTCAGATTTTGAGAACGCAACAGCGGTAGGTCAGATCTTCCTAAACACCAACGCAGCTGCTGCTGCAGGTGCTATTGCGGCGCTATTTGTATGTAAAACAACTTGGGGCAAAGCGGACTTAACGATGATTCTCAATGGTGCGCTAGCTGGCTTGGTTGCCATCACTGCAGATCCTCTATCACCATCGCCATTATATGCGGTTGCTATCGGTGCAGTATCTGGCGCGCTAGTCGTATTCAGCATCATTGGCCTAGATAAACTGAAAATTGATGACCCAGTCGGTGCGATTTCAGTGCACGGTGTTTGTGGCTTCTTTGGTTTGATGGTTGTACCACTAAGTAACGGCGATGCTACATTCGGTGCACAGCTTTTAGGTGCTGTCGTTATCTTTGCTTGGGTATTTGGTGCTAGCCTAGTGGTGTGGGCTATCTTGAAAGCAACCGTTGGAATTCGCGTCACGGAAGATGAAGAAATGGAAGGTATGGACATGCATGATTGTGGCGTCGGTGCGTACCCAGAATTTGTCACTGTGAAGTAATCAATAGCCTGTAATAAATAGTTACACTCTCAACATATAAAAACCTGCTCCGATGAGCAGGTTTTTTAATATTTGTCATTGTCTTCTTATTGAACATACATATAATAACGCAACTGATAAACGTTATCATTAGCATGGTAAAGGATTAAACAATGAAAAAACTGCTAACTCTTTCAGCATTAACTTGCGCTACCTTAGCTCCAACAGCAATGGCTGCTGAAGAAGTGAACGTCTACTCTTACCGTCAACCTTTCCTAGTTGAACCTATGTTCAACGAGTTCACTAAAGAAACTGGCATCAAAGTAAACGTAAAATTTGCTAAAAAAGGCTTAGCAGAAAAGCTAGCTCAAGAAGGCG
>Ga0209121_10001960_pt1 | contig 21346 bp, 21 predicted proteins | sample Cruoilmetagenom3_FD_187292 | JGI IMG/M metagenome (GOLD analysis project Ga0209121, IMG submission 187292) | Oil polluted marine microbial communities from Coal Oil Point, Santa Barbara, California, USA - Sample 3 (SPAdes) (version 2) | ecosystem: Environmental > Aquatic > Marine > Oil seeps ...
GCTTTGGGAGTTGATGGTGTCGATGCTGAGTTACTGGAAGGTGTGTCGCTTGCGGTTTTTGCGTCGCAAGCCGAAAGCAATAAACTCGGCGCGAGGCTACTGGCGGCAATGACCGGTGCAGACTGTGTAATAAAGCTGCGCCGCGAGCGATAAATCTTTTCGTCGCTTACTTCGTGTTCTTTGCACTCAGAGGTTTTTTTTATTTTTATCAGCATGTTTGTTTCTCGCGACTTAAAGAGCTGTTATTTATTACGAAAACGTTTCGCTATCCAGTAGTCGAGGCTGAGATAATTCCCGGCTCCGGTAAAAAATAGCGCAAGCAACATAAAGAAATAGGTGGTAGCAAACTCGATGCCATTATTTAAAATCACGATTGGCCCATTTGCTGTTAGCCAGTCGTAGTTCCCGTGTGCTTTCAGAATTGATTTCGCTCGGTCCAGGCGCTCGGTGGCACCAATAGTGCGCTCGGTGGCGAAAACACCATCTCCCGTGGCAATGGCTAACCAGCCATTTTCCAAGTGAACGGTCGCGGCGGCAACGATCATGGTGACTAATAAAGGAATGCAAATCCAGCGGGTGGCGAGCCCCAAGGTTAATAAGACAGCGCCGCCTATTTCGGCACCGATGACTAAGGCGGTCATCACTTCGGGGAAGGGCATGCCCAAGCCCCATTCCGAATTTCCAAACCATGCGGCCGTGCTTTCAAAGGTCATTAATTTTTGTGTGCCAGCCATCCAGAAAATCGGGGCAAGATAAAGGCGCAGCATTAAGGGGGCGAGAAAATCAATGCGTCGGCTGTAGTCGAGTAAATCCTGAATCTTATTGGCCAGGGTAAGCATGATAACGCCCTTTTAAATTGCTTATATTGGGTGGCTATTCAGCTGATGCCTGCATCTGAGCAGTTTCAGGGCTCACTGAATAATTTCTATGGCAGAAAAAGTGAGTGCTCTAAACCTGCGCTAATAAACCCGAATCATTAAAGTTGGAAATTAAGCCCATGCCTTGTTGTAGAAAGTCATCTGGATTCGTATGCGTTTCTGGACAAAGGTTATGTAAATATTCTTGTGCAGATAAGCCAGGAGATTGCGTTATCTGGCAAAGTAACTGATAGCTAAATAGTTGCAGTTCAAAAAAACGCACATCATCTTGTGGGTTTCTGAATACCAGTAAATAACTTGCTTCGGGTGGCGGTGTTTTGGGTTGGAAGTCTTCGCTTATTTGATGCACGGGGTAGTGGTAAGCGAGGGGTTTTGCTAGTGGGGAAAGTGATAAACCAACGTTACTGAGCTGCTCTTGCGGAATAGGTGTTTGGAGATTTTCTTCGCTCATATAAATTTCAAGTTCTACCCACTCGTAATGGGCGAGTTCGAGCAAAAATGCGGGCTCGTCCTCTTGGGCTTCGCGCTCAGATAGAAAATAAATAAATTCTTCTCCCAGTTTGGGGAAGTAGGGTGTTTCCGCTTTAAAATCACGGATGAATTCAGCAATCAGTGCACGCCATTTTTCTTCGTTAAAGAGGCTGACCATTACTGGGAAAAACCCACTGAGTAGAGAAAAAATATTTTCGTAAACCAGGTTTTGATAAACGCCCATACGCCGAGGGTCAAGCCCTTCAGGAATGGCGACTTCACTTGGGTTTCTCAAGTAACGCGTAAAATTTTCCTGCGTTTGGGCCAGGGGGCTCTTAGGCGGCTGAATGGGCGCTACGACCATGAGGGAGCTCCTGCGTTTGTTGAAGGCTTTTGATCTGCTTTACTTCTGAGAGCAGTTGTTCCATTTCTGGCAGATTAAAGTCTCTTTCCAGCAATGTGGGTGGGGTTCCAATAAGCCCATAAGTGAAAGCCAGCAGCTTCCAAACCGGGTCAATAACATCGGCACCGTGGGTATCGACAATAAAACCATCATCTTCTACGTAATGACCTGCCATATGAATATAGGCGACTCGCTCGGCGGGCATTTGGCGTATAAATTCTTCCGGATCGTACTGGTGGTTTTTGCTGTTAACGTAAACGTTATTCACATCCAGCAGCAAATCGCAGTCAGCCTCTTTTACTACGGCGTTGATAAAGTCTGCTTCGCTCATGGCTTGTTCAGGCACTACATAGTAAGAGATGTTTTCAATGGCCATGCGTCTGCCCAGTAACTCCTGTACTTGCGCAATACGGCTGGAAACGTGCTGAACGGCTTCTTCGGTAAAAGGCAGAGGGAGTAAATCGTAAAGCTGGCCCCCGTCATTGCTATAGCTGAGATGTTCGCTATAAAGAGGTGCTTGGTGAGTATCGAGAAATTTTCTGATGTTGAGGATAAGTTCTTTATCCAGAGGGTGAACGCCCCCTACAGAGAGGGATAAGCCGTGGGTAATAAGGGGAACCTGTTCGCTAATAGCCCGCAATTGTTTGCCCAGTCGACCGCCAACATTGATCCAGTTTTCAGGTGCTACTTCAAAAAAATCGATGGCCTCTGGAATATTTTCATGGAGGGAGTCAATAATCGAGCGCCTTAGCCCTAGGCCTGCGCCCTGAAGCTTTACGGGTGTTTTCATAGTTGCTACCTGAAAATAAGCGATGCGATGCGTACAGGGGTTTCGTTTTCCCCTTTAGATTTATAAACGGGCGAACGCTTAATAGCGCAGCCCGTTTAAGTTGTGCTGGGTAGGCTTATTACATACCTCCGCCACACTTGCCTTCACCGCACGAGCCTTCCTTTGTGGCTTTTTTCTCGGCTTTACCCTTCATGCCTTCACCGCACTTACCTTCGCTCTTGGCTTTTTTCATGCCTTCACCACACTTACCTTCGCTCTTGGCTTTTTTCATGCCTTCACCACACTTACCTTCGCTCTTGGCTTTTTTCATGCCTTCACCACACTTACCTTCGCTTTTGGCTTTTTTCATGCCTTCGCCGCACTTACCTTCGCCTTTGGCTTTTTTCATGCCTTCGCCGCACGAGCCTTCCGCTACTTGCATATAGCCGCTGGATAATTCAGTCATACCAAATGGGTTTGCTTCGGCTTGTGCATTGGTGGATACCATTGCGCCAGATACCATGACGGTTCCGAGAGTAGCGAGTAAAGCTTTGCGAGAATTAATTGATTTCATGGTTTTTCCTTGAGGTTTATTTTAGTTGGGTTAATTTCCGATAGCGCTGCGCGTAACCCGATTGCAATATAGCAAAACTTCGCGCAATCAAAAAACAAGTTTGCCTGTTTGAGTATGTGTACAGCGAAGGGCTTAAGAATTTTGTCCTACTTAAGTTCGACTAAAGTGAATTTGGAAAGTTTCAATAAAAGTGTAACTAAGCGATTTTATAAGCAGACGAGGATTGCAAGTGACTGATTTTATTTGTTAAGTTGTGGTGCGAATGTTAGTTTTCAGCCATATGACAACAAGGTGGTTTATTTTTCACATGCTAAGTTTATAGTTCTGCATGTGTTAGACGTTTCAGGAGAAGAGAGTGAGTGAATCAAGTCAATATCAAAAATTACTGCAACCGCTAGACCTTGGCTATACCCAGCTGCGTAACCGCGTCATTATGGGGTCTATGCATACCGGTCTCGAAGAACACTACGAGGGCCTTGGCAAAATGGCCGAGTTTTTTGCCGAGCGGGCGCGCGGTGGAGTGGGTTTGATGATTACAGGTGGTTACGGCACCTCTCCGCGTGCTGCATTAGGGCCAGGCTCTGCATTAATGGTGACCGAGGAAGATTCCGAAAAGCATAAAATCGTTACGCAGCGTGTACACGAAGAGGGCGGCCTGATTGCCTTACAGCTTTTGAATGCCGGTCGGCAGGCTTATCACCCCAATGCGATTGCCCCTTCTGATATTAAATCCCCCATATACCCTTTCCCGCCTCACCCCCTTAGTGACAAAGAAGTAGAAGATGAAATTGATGGCTTTGTGAATGCCGCCGTTTTGGCTCAGGCTGCCGGTTATGACGGCGTGGAAGTGATGGGTTCGGAAGGTTATCTGATTAATCAGTTTCTTTCTGCCCGCTCCAATCAGCGCGATGATCGCTGGGGGGGCAGCTATGAGAATCGTATGCGCTTTCCTGTTGAAATTGTCTCTCGTATTCGTCAGCGTGTGGGTGAAAAATTCATTATCGTTTACCGCTTATCCATGTTGGATTTGGTGCCTGGGGGCAGTAGTTGGGATGAGACGGTGAAACTGGCCAAGGCCATCGAAGCAGCCGGTGTGACCATTATCAATACCGGCATCGGCTGGCACGAGGCGCGTATTCCCACCATTGCCACCATGGTGCCAAGGGCGGCGTTTTCTTCTATCACCGGCCAGCTCAAGAAGGAGGTATCGGTACCTGTTTGCGCGAGTAATCGGATCAATACACCAGAAGTAGCGGAACAAGTACTGGAAGAGGGTGAGGCTGATTTAGTCTCTATGGCGCGCCCAATGCTGGCTGACCCCGAGTTTGTCAATAAGGCGCGCAACGGCCAGCGGGCCAATATTAATATTTGTATTGGCTGTAATCAGGCCTGTCTTGATCACACGTTTGTGGGGAAGCGCTCTTCTTGCTTAGTAAACCCTCGAGCGTGTTATGAAACAGAGCTGGTTTATACGCCTACCGATAAGCCCCAAAAAATAGCCGTTGTGGGAGCGGGGCCAGCGGGTTTAGCCTTTTCAGTGGTTGCCGCGCAACGTGGCCACAAGGTCACCTTATTTGATGCCAGCGCTGAAATCGGTGGACAGTTCAATTACGCGAAACAAATTCCCGGTAAGGAAGAGTTCCAGGAAACCATTAATTATTTCCAGGCTGAGCTGGAAAAATATACGGTCGATGTTCGCTTAGGTAAAACAATCGATGCAGACAGTCTGATTAATGATGGCTATGAGCAAGTGATATTGGCCACTGGTATTGTGCCTCGTGATTTGGGCTTAGAGGGTGCGAGCCATCCCAAAGTGCTCTCTTACCTAGATGTTATCAGGGATAAAAAAGCAGTGGGTAAGCGTGTTGCCATCATTGGTGCAGGGGGCATCGGTTTTGATGTCGCTGAGTTGCTCTCCCACGGCAAAACCAATACTGCGCTGGATAAACAGGCATTTTTTAAAGAGTGGGGTATCGATGCCAGTCTTGCTGCAAGAGGGGGCATTGAAGGCATTCAAGCGGAGGTGGAAGCATCTCCACGTGACATTTATTTATTACAACGTAAAACCAGCAAAGTGGGGGCAGGCCTGGGGAAAACCACTGGTTGGATTCATCGCACTACCTTGGCGAATAAAGGGGTGAATATGCTGAATGGTGTAAGTTATCAAAAAATTGATGATGCCGGATTGCATATTACGCTGGGTGATGAACCGCGCTGTTTGGAAGTGGATAACGTGATTATTTGTGCTGGTCAGGAATCTCTGCGTTCTTTACAGGAACCCTTGGAAGCGGCGAGTATTTCCGTGCATTTAATTGGCGGAGCTGACAAAGCACTTGAATTGGACGCCAAAAGAGCCATTGATCAAGGAAGTCGATTAGCCGCTGATTTATAATAGCTGCCTCATACACGGAGAAAAATAATGTTAAGAATATTCCTGATTGCTTCTGTTTTTATTTGGCTGCCCTATGGGCTAATGTGCTTTCTGTTTCCAGGTCTAGTTGGCGGGTTTAACGGCATTCAACCCGTTGCCGATACCGGCTTGATTGAGTTCAAAGCAATATACGGTGGCTTGCAATCAGGGATGGGCTTGATGGTGCTTTTTGCGTTGATGAACTCACGCTTTGAACGCCCGGCATTGCTGATGCTGATGTTTCTCTGTGGTTTCATGGCTTTGGCGCGATATATCGCAACAGACTTTGATGTGGCCGTTTCTTTTTACACCTATATGGCACTGGTGCTGGAAGGCGCAACGGCTTTATTGGCATTTTGGTTGCTGGGTGAGGCACAGGATTAGTTTTTGATTATCTGGGGGCGATAGGCTGCCCGTTAAAAAGCGCTTTGAAATATTTCAACCTAGAAACCGCAGCTGGACTCGCTTGAGAGTGCGTTTATTGGGTTCGATAATACAGTAACAAAAGCTCAGAATAGCCGGCTATTCCGAGCTTTTTTTGCGAAATTAGCGGGCCCAATAAACGTGCTATCGAGTGAGGAGGCGGACTCACCCAACAGGCGAAAATTCTATTTTTAAAATAACTTACTATAGCAGTGTAAACTTCCAGTCTGGGCCGGCCAACTGCGGCTTCTAGGTTCAAAGCGCTTTTTTTATGCGTGTTTGCAGAGCAGGTATTACCTCTTCATCAAACCATGGGTTTCGTTTTAACCAGATATTATTACGTGGGCTCGGATGAGGAAGCGGAAAAAATTCCGGCGCATAGTCCTGCCAGTTTTGCACGGTTTGTGTCAGTGTTTTTTGACGCCGTTTGCCGAGATAGTGCTGAATGGCGTATTGGCCCACCAATAGCGTGGTGCCGATATGGGAAAGCTGTTCTTGTAAGGCTGGCATCCACGTTTCGGCGCACTCTTTTCTTGGTGGTAAGTCGCCAGATTTTCCTCGGCCGGGGTAGCAAAACCCCATGGGGATGATGGCGATTTGCGTTTCATCATAAAAGGTCTTTTTATCTATATTCAGCCACGTTCTGAGTCGTTCGCCACTGGCGTCATCCCAGGGGATACCGCTTTCATGCACACGGGTGCCGGGGGCCTGACCAACAATCAGTAAACGAGAAGTTTTACTTGCGCGTAGTACAGGCTTAGGCCCAAGGGGTAGGTGGTCGGCGCAAAGTGTACAGCGCCTGATTTCAGTCAGAAGTGTATCGAGGGGGCTCGCGTTACTATCGCCATGAAGGGGGATGGGTTTCATTTTTCGCGCTTTATGACTCTCCCCAGCGGGGTGCAATTTTTTGATCTATTCCTAGCTGGTCGAGAATGCGGCCGACGATAAAGTCGATCATATGCTGAATATTCTCGGGTTGGTGATAAAAGCCTGGGCTGGCGGGCAGAATAGTCACACCCATTTGGCTAAGCTTGAGCATGTTTTCCAGGTGAATGGTGGAATAAGGGGTTTCCCGTGGCACCAGAATCAGTTTTTTCCCTTCTTTTAAGGTGACATCGGCGGCGCGCTCGATAAGATTATTAGAGTGGCCTTGGGCGATGGCCGCGAGGGAACCTGTGCTGCAGGGGCACACCACCATGGTGGGCGCCAAGGATGAACCAGATGCTACGGGTGCCAGCCATTGATCCAGCCCATAAATGTTTATTTGCTCTTCTTTGGCATGGTAGCGCTTAGCAAAGAAGGCGCGGCGATCGGCTTTTTGCGCGGGTAGCTTTATATCAGTTTCGGTGGCAATGACGATTTGGGCGGCTTTAGAAATCATCACATTAACGCTGTAGTCTGCAGCCAGCAGGCATTCCAACAAGCGTAAGCCGTATTGCGCGCCAGAGGCACCGGTGATGGCGAGGGTGACTGCTTTGGTTTTTGTGTTAGACATGGGCTTCTTTAAGTTTTTGCATCAGTTTTTTGTGAATTCCACCAAAACCACCATTGCTCATGAAAACGATATGGTTGCCGCTTTGGGCTTCCTTTAGCGCTTTCGATATTATTTCTTCAATGCTTTCGCAAACATATAAGGGCTGCTTGGAGGTGTTTTTTTTAAGCGTTTCTTCCAGACTCCAGGGCATATTTTCGGGTTGCAGCCAAATGCTGATATCGGCCGCCGAGGCAGATTGGGCGAGTTGGTCTTTATGGAAACCCGCTTGCATGGTGTTTGAGCGGGGTTCGATGATGGCGATAATGCGTGCCTCACCCACCTTGTTGCGTAAGCCTTCTAGGGTGGTGGCGATAGCAGTGGGGTGATGAGCGAAATCATCGTAAAGCGTTATGCCATTGATGCAGCCCAACTCTTCCATGCGTCGTTTTACGCCGGAAAATGCACTGAGAGCGGCGCAGGCATTTTCTAGCGTCACTCCGGCATGGTGGGCCGCCGCAATCGCTGCCAAGCCGTTGTGGACGCTATGCAGGCCGCTTTGCGTCCACTGAACTTTTCCGGCCAGTTTTCCGTGATGGAGTACGTCAAAGTGAGAGCCATCTTTACTGTGTAAGCAATATTGCCAAGTGGCCTCGGTGTTGGCTTCTGCGATGGTTTCTACGGGAGTCCAGCAGCCTTTATTAAGGCTTTCTTCAAGGTTGGCATCCTGAGCGGGTGTGATGATGCAGCCCTCCGAGGGAATCGTACGCACCAAGTAGTGAAACTGGGTTTGAATAGCCGCTAAGTCAGGAAAAATATCTGCATGATCAAACTCAAGATTATTCAGAATGGCGGTGCGTGGGTGATAGTGAATAAACTTGGAACGCTTGTCGAAAAAAGCGCTGTCGTATTCGTCGGCTTCAACAACAAAGTAGGGCGCTTGGCCAAGGCTGGCAGAGGCGGGCAGATTTTGGGGAACGCCGCCAATGAGGTAACCGGGATTGAGCCCCTGATGATGAAGGATCCAGGCCACCATCGAGCTGGTGCTGGTTTTGCCGTGTGTTCCGGCTACCGCGATGACATGGCGTTCTTGCAGAACATGTTCCGCCAACCATTGGGGGCCGGAGGTATAAGGGATGCCTTGATTAAGCAGGGCTTCAACGATGGGGTTGCCACGGCTCATGGCGTTTCCCACAATCACTAGATCCGGTTTTTCGTCAAGGTAAGAGGGCTCGAAACCTTGCTTGAGCCGTATGCCATTTTCCTCAAGCTGAGTACTCATGGGCGGGTAGACATTGGCATCACAGCCGCTTACCTGATGGCCTGATTCTTTTGCCAGCAAGGCAAGGCTGCCCATAAAGGTGCCGCAAATTCCTAAAATAAATAGACGCATATATGGGGGTGTTTTGTTGGGGAGTAGTTCACACGCTCTTAGTGTGGTGGTTTATTTGGAGCTTCCTTAGCTTAGTATCATTAAGCTACCTGCGCGAATGATGAAAACCCAACTTAAAGCGATGGCGCTACCCAAGGCGTGGCTGATTTGTAATGAAAAGTGCAGGATTCTACCTGTGATCGCTAGGCTCCAGCCAAGCAGAATCACCATTAAACCCAGAACCATTTGCCCAGCAATATTATTGACTGGGATTTGAGTGTAAAAAAGCAAAGCAGGCAGATTGACAAACAAAATAATGCACTGTGTACCGATAATCGCAAGCACTGTTGATAGGAAATATTGGCGGGTACCTTTATAGAAATGCAGCCCCAATAAAAACAGCGCGATGAGCGCCAGTGCACCAGCAACCATCCCTGTTCCCAGGGGCATGGAGAGTTTTAAGCCTGGAGTGACAACCAGGGTGGCTAAAATGCCTATTAAATATAGGGGGATGACTGTTGCGGTGAGCGCACCGCTGACCTTGAGATCTTGAGGCGTGGACTGAAATACACACAGGCGCCAAAGGTGTTCGATAGATTGAAGAAAAGTTTGTTCTTTTTTCATGCGGGGATTCAGGCTCCGTTAGTGCGTTTATTCTTGTCCGAAGCAGCTCCCTTGCCCCTTTTTGTATTAACGCTGAATTTAGATATTTGCATATTATAGGGCTGAGCACTGCTTCGGCAACTGAAAAAAGTGTGAAGGGGCTGGTAAACAGCTTGAGTGCTTCATACCTTGCATTAAAGTATGATGCGCAAGATCAGAATAAAGAATCAATCGGAGAGTTAAATGGCAAAGAGAAATGCCTTTTATGCCCAATCAGGCGGTGTAACAGCGGTTATTAATGCTAGTGCTTGTGGGGTTATAGAAACAGCACGTTTGCACAAGAGCGAAATTGGCAAAGTGTATGCAGGGAACAATGGCATTATCGGTGCGCTCACAGAAGAGCTGATTGATACCAGTAAAGAGACGGCCAAAACCATTGCGGCCCTGCGACATACGCCTTCGGGTGCTTTCGGTTCATGCCGTTACAAGCTTCGATCCATCGAGGAAAATGAGGCTGAATATGCGCGCTTAGTGGCAGTATTTCAGGCCCATAACATAGGTTATTTCTTCTATAACGGCGGAGGCGATTCTCAGGATACCGCCCACAAAGTATCCCAAATCAGCGAAAAAATGGGCCATCCCATTACCTGCATCGGTATTCCTAAAACTGTCGATAACGACCTGCCAGTAACGGACAACTGCCCAGGCTTTGGCTCGGTAGCAAAATACGTCGCTATTTCGACGCGCGAAGCAGGTCTGGATGTGGCGTCAATGTGCGCGAGTTCCACTAAAGTATTTATTCTTGAGGTTATGGGGCGTCATGCTGGCTGGATTGCAGCGGCTGCCGGTTTGGCCAAAGAGCAGGAAAATGATCCGCCCCACATTATTCTTTTTCCAGAGATGGCGTTTGATGAGGCGAAATTTCTAAAAAAAGTAAAGCAAAGCGTCAGTAAACACGGTTACTGTGTCATTGTCGCTTCAGAGGGTGTGCACTATAAAGATGGACGTTTTCTGAGTAACTCAGGGCAACGTGATGCGTTTGGGCATGCGCAGCTAGGTGGGGTAGCGCCTACTTTGGCGACCATGATCAAAAATAATCTGGGTTATAAATACCACTGGGCGGTGTCTGATTATTTGCAACGCGCAGCGCGGCATATTGCCTCTGCCACCGATGTAGAACAAGCTTACGCCATGGGTAAAGCTGCGGTTGAGTTCGCATTAGCCGGAAAAAAGGCGGTAATGACCACCATCGTGCGCAAACCAGGTAAAACCTATCGCTGGGAAGTGGGTGAGGCAGACCTTTCTGAAGTGGCAAACGTTGAGCGCAAAATGCCAAGAAGTTACATTACACGGGATGGCTTTGGTATTAGTGACGAATGCAGAGCTTACCTCCAGCCCCTTATCGTGGGGGAAGACTACCCGCCCTATAAGAATGGTTTGCCACAGTATGCCCGTTTGAAAAAAGTACTGGTTGAGAAAAAACTTAAACAGACTTTTAAAGTCTAAAACTAGTAGAGTTGGTTTAAAAAGGCCGATGCAAGGCTGCTTTTTTGGCAGCCTCTAATTATTCGATTTAATAGCGTTCTGGAGAAAGAATATGGAAGAAAAAAACAATAGCCACAGTCTACTGGTGGGTTATTTGTTGTGGATATTCGGTTTTCTTGGCGCGCACCGTTTTTATTACGGGCGCCAGCTGACGGGTACACTGTATTTTTTTACCCTGGGTTTATTCGGTATTGGCTGGTTGGTCGATTTGTTTCTGATTCCTGGAATGGATAGGGAGGCTGATTTTCGTTATGAGTCCGGTTCGAAAAATTATGACCTGGCCTGGGTGTTGCTGACTTTTTTTGGTTTGTTTGGCTTGCATCGCTTTTATATGGGGAAGTGGTTCACCGGTGTATTGTACTTATTGACAGGCGGCCTATTAGGCTTAGGTTATATTTATGATTACTGGACACTGAATGAGCAAGTGGATTATTTACATCGGCTTGAGAAGTTCTAAAAATAGGTTTTTATCATTTGAAACAGTAGATTCGCGTTGGTTTTGCGCCATTCCACTATCAGGCACCAAGTTCACTTGGTGCCGTTAACGCACTCGCCTTAGTAAGAAAATTTTGACCTTCGTTATAGCTTTTGGTAGCAACGGCCTCTTCTGCGCTTAATGTTTTATCAAGTTAAGACGTGTGAGTTGATACAACCTAAAAAGCACGAAGTTGTTACTTTCTTGCGCTAAATATCTTCATCTTTAACAGCATTTTCTGTGCTGTGAATATCTTCCTCGAAGTTGATAATACCAATGTTTTTTAAAACAGTCGTAGCGCTATGGGCTCGAACGAAAAATCGCCTTCCTCAGAATATTGCCGTTCCCAAGGCATTTCGGAGTGCGTGGTTGGCATTTTCCTTTTTGTATTTTTTTACCTGGACGTCGATTGACTTTGGGTTATGGCTCCACAAGGTAAACCGGCCCAAGGCGTAAGTGAAAACACTGACCTCAGTATCAAAGGGGTCAGAGTAATTGATGTTTCGGATTAATCTGTTTAGACTGCCTTAAAACAGACTAAAGTGGAAAATTAATGGCTCGACTACCAAGGCTTAATCTACCGGGTGTCCCTCAACACCTTATTCAACGTGGAAACAACGGACAAGTTAGTTTCTTTAGCGACAAAGACTATGCTGTTTATCTGGATAAGCTCAAACTGTACAGCAAAAAATACAGCGTCGCTGTTCATAGTTATGTATTAATGACAAATCATGTTCATTTGCTAGTGACACCAGAAACGGAGCAAGGTGTTAGTCAAATGATGCAGTCTCTGGGGCGTTGCTATGTTCGCTATATTAACCAGACCTATGAGAGAACCGGAACCCTATGGGAAGGTAGATACAAATCGACCTTAGTGGATAGCGACAACTATTTTCTCGCTTTAAGCCGGTATATTGAATTAAATCCAGTCAGAGCGGAAATGGTTGCCCATCCTGCTGAATACCCTTGGTCTAGCTATCAATGCAACGCGCTAGGCAAACCAATAGAACTGATAACGCCGCATATCCTCTATCAGGGGCTAGCAAAAACAGAAAAGACCAGAAAAAAGCGATACGCCGCTCTATTTGACAAGACGATACCGGACTATACGCTCGAAGAAATACGCGACTCTATTAACCGAGCCTGGGTATTAGGTGATGAGCGGTTTAAGAAGAAAATAGAAAAACAAACGGGCAGACGTGTCTCACCTCTGGCAAGGGGAGGTGACAGGAGGTCAGAGGACTATCGAGCAAAGAACTAATACCAATCACTCTGACTCTTTTTGTTAAGCATCTTTGCAGATGATTCAAGGGGGTAAATCAAAACCACCTTCAAAGAAGGTGGATGTTTTTTCTCTGTTTTAGATATGGAAAAATACTTCCACAATGCGTACAGATTTTTTGTGCAATTTTCTGCCTAATAAAAAATAACTATTACCATGGGTTGAGTTTGAAACGCCTACTGAAAAGCCCCAGTCATGATGCTTCACTTACCAGTCTGATATTGTTGCTCTCTCTTTTTCTTGGCTCGCTCGTTAGTGCCGAAGAATTTGCGCACATCAAATCTATTACTAATGGTCAGCGCTATCCAAGCTATTTAAATAGCCTGAGCACTCCCGCCGTGCGGATCAGGCAAAGGTGCGCAAAAAGTGGTAATCCTTGCTGGACAGTTGTCGTTAACCAGGACGGTCAAGAGCTTAAGTATTTTGGCAGCGACGACTCTGTGGAGTCTCTAGCTTCGGGGCGCTACGAGGAAGTCGCTTATCGACTCGTGTCACACTCCTACAGCTGCATCGATTTTTCCAGTAAGTTCTGACACCTATTACATCGCTTTATATCGTTAAATTAATGAGTACAACAAAGGTATTTATGCCATTCATTTTAATTCTTCCAGCGATTTAGAAAAAGGAGGATGGGTTTTTAATTCTGAAGATCGCAACATCGGTTTTGACCCCAATGTTTACGGTAAACAGGGGGGAGATATAAATATTGTAATGCAAAGCTCGACGGAAGGCAGTGATGCATTTTATACGCTACAGGATGATGAGTTCAGCAAGCTGAGTTCACTATGCCCCTTTCACGTTTGTACCAATGGCTTTTCTACTGAAAAGGCTGCATCAGCTATGCTTGGCGCAGGCGTTAGCCAATTGTCCTGGCGAGCCACATCAAAAGTGGAAAAAAATGACACCATTTATACAGATGTTGACTACTTGATTTCTGACAGCCAGTTCAAAAGTACTAATGCGGAGGGTTGCATTGGAGATGTTGTACTAACAGTTCAGTATTTACAAAATGAATCGGAAGGCCATCTGGGTAATGAAATTAACCCAGATGGCAGCTCAAGTATTAAGAAGCTATCGAAAAACGCATCAAGCTATCTTTTCTTTACCATCGATTTTTCCGGCCTTTTATCGCCCAGCTCAACATTGCGCATTCAAGTGGAAAAAGGCGAAACAAATGGTATCGCTAAAGTCAGTCAAAGATATTCTTCAATACGCTACCAAAACTTCACCACAGAAGTTACCAGCTTTTCCGTGCTACATATGAAAGAACGAGGCTACTATATAGGCGCAGACTATACCAATTACCTCATGCCCAGGGCGATTGGTTTTAGCAATATAAGCAGCTCAATTGCATACTCTAATTTTGATTCAAAGTTTGGTTTTCGGACGCTGCGTTTTGTTATGGGCTACGATACCTTTGCATATGCGAAGCGGTATGAAACTAATTACAATCGTTTTTACTGGTCTGGCAGTGGCAATATAGGTTTGGGCCTAGCGAAGGCTTCGTCTTATATTGAGCAGGATGCACTTGCTGCAACGGGGGTTGCAGCTATTTCAAAACTGCCACTATATAGTGCGTTAGGCGCAAGCTTAGAATTAGGTTATATTCGTCAGCGGCGCTCTAAAGCGCTGAAAGGTTTGGGTTACTCCTTTGGCTTTGGTTATCGAGGTAGTTATTCTATGGTGGGTAAGGGGCAGTCTGAAGACAGTAAGCCAGAGGCCGGAACGCTCTACATGGAGTTCGATCGTGATGACTTTATGCACGGGCCTTTTCTAAAATAGAATATGATTTTTTGATGCGCGATGCCCTGATAATATTATTTATTACTTAACGAATAATATATGGTCTGTACTTACTGATGGCTATTTTACCTCTCCCTCGTGGGATTAACTGGGCGCCATGAACCTAATACAGTAGTTAGACATTAATATAATAAAAAATTTCATGCTACTTGATCAGAAGTATTCTCTGATTTGTCAGTTTGATATTTGAAATATAAGACTCAATCTGTTATTAGATGAGTCTATAATTATTTCAAGTTAATAGTCTGCCGGTTGGCCCTTGTTATGCTCGCCTATTTCGATGTATGTCTTTTTGTAATTACGACTACCAATGTATCGTTCAAAGATATTTAGCCTTCATCATTACTATGGAAAAGATATGATGCGAAAAGTCACCCCGAAATTTGGCCCTTTGCTTGTTGCTCTCTCCCTCTTTGCCGTCCCTCCTGCATATTCTGATCCTGTTGATGCCCCTGCTAAGACATCAGTCCTTGACGATACTTCAGTTCCTCATCCAGTTGCGCCTGTAGCCGAGCAAGCGAATACATCAAATAAGGCATTCGAAGAAAAAGCACATGCGCCCCAGCATAACTTCCCTCTGGCTGAGCAGCTCTCCACGTCTAGCCTCGATAATAAACGCCAACAATATCTTAATGATCGAGGGTGGCACTTAGGCGATAATACCAAAAATAATGGTAACCGATTTTATATTGGCTGGGGAGAAGCTAATATAAAAGAAAGCACCAGCAGTATCAGCTTTATTGACTCTAAAGTGGCTGCATTTGAGTCTGCCTTATTAGCGGCAAAAGGGGAGTTTGCACGTAAGAATGGCAGCCGTATTGCAACCCAGACGATGCAAAATTTTTTTAAGGACGAGCTAAGCAGGCCTCTGGATTTACAACCCAATAGCTCAATGAAACAAATTAACAAAAAGATTGTGGCGCTCGGGAATGCCTCTCTTGACAAGCTGCTTACAGATCTCGATGTTGATGCTGAAAAATTCACCTTAAAACAAAAGCAAAAACTTGCTCAAGATCGCTTACGCAAGACATCCGCCGTCACCGCTATTTCAAAAGTAAGTGGCATTCGTCCACTGGTCACATTTGAAGACAATGATACGGTTGGTGTCCTTATTGTCTATTCCCAAAAGCTACGCCAACAAGCCAGCGAAATTGCCCAGGGGAAGCTCTTGCACAAATCAGAGGTCATTCCCGGCCACCCCACTATTCGAGATCAGATTAATCAAATGTTACCGAAAGATAGCGACTTTATCTTTCAACATGGGATACGAATTTTAAAGGATGAGCGGGGAAATCCTGTGTTGGTGAGCTTTGCCCAGAGTGGAGTCCGCGCAAACAAAGGTAGTGGACGCTTCGAAGCCGACATGGCTATTAAGGCGGCACGCACCGCTGCAAAAAGCTTAAGCACCAGTCATATTGCAGAATTTGTAAACGCCACCGTCAACCTCCAAGATAAAACTACACTGGAAGAAAATGCTTCTATAGAACGGGTAACGCAAGGAGAAATATCCAGCATAGAGGAAAGCTTGAATACTGGGAAGATTATCGACAACTTCACTAAGCAAGGGGCAAAAGTAAAGCTGACCGGTATCACCACCTTGAAAACATGGACTCAAAACCACCCCGAAACTGGTCACCTTATTGCTGGTGAAGTCAAAATATGGAGCCCTTATTTAAGCTCGCTAACAACATCCATGGGGAAAGTTAAAAAGATTAAGGCTTCTCTTCGTTCCCAGATTCCCATTCATAATAGGCTAAGAAGTGGTGCAGATTTTGAATCAGATGCTAGCTTTTAAAACTTTTCTTGAGGCTCATTAATATGAAAAATATTTTTTTTTTATTCCTTGCATGTTTTATCCCCGCGCTATCGCCAGCTGCAACAGTCGATGAGCAGCGGAAAACTACCGGGTACGGAGAAACCTACCAAGAGGCGCTTTCCAGTGCTCTACTGGAAGCCGTTCGACAAATAAGAGGCTTGGAGGTTGGAACAGAAAAGGTACTAAAGACCAGCATCATCCAGAGTGTTGGTGTGCAAGGGCACACCCTTGAGGGAAAAGAGCAGGTCGCTTCTGATATTTATACCAAATCTAAAGGCGCAATTAAAACCTATGAAGTGATAGAGGTACAAAAGCCTACTAAATCAGGCGGCCCCTGGCAGGTGGTAACGCTCGTCACCGTGCCTGTTTACAAAGAAAGTATGAGAAATGACACCCGTAGAAGCATTGCTGTGCTGCCATTTGAGGTTCTTTCCACAACAATAACTACCCATCAAGTTAACCTTGCTCTTAGCAATATCACTGAGCGTATCGCAGATACGATTATGAGTGAGCTTAATCAATCACGAAAGTTTGCCGTGTTAAATCGCTCCTTTGAAAAGCAGTTTGACAAAGAGCGGACTCTGATTGGCTCGGATGAAGTCTCTTCTGCTGAAGCAAGCCGGTTGGGCAGAAAATTAGGGGCAGACTTCATCGTGTTAGGGAAAATATACCAACTAAGTTTCAACAAAAATAGCGCTAATCACTACGGCATGTCCAGTAATCAAATTGAAGCCGATATAAACTTGTTTTATTCAGTGATAGAAGCCGCTACCGAAAAAGTAATGTGGGCAGATACCCTTACTTATAAACGTAAATCCAGCAATGAGGATGAAGTAATAGGTCAATTCGTATCAGGCCTTTCCTCAACAATTGTCACAAATGTTTTGGACGTTATTTATCCAGTTAAAATTATGAAGTTATCAGGTGAACAATATATTCTTTTAAACCAAGGCGGAAAACGGCTTAAAGAAGGGCAGATTATGGAGGTATATAGTATGGGAGAATCCATACCTGACCCAGATACCGGTATGCTAATTAAAACCGATGGAGAAAAGGTAGCCGAGCTGGAAGTTACACAAGTGAAACCAAAATACAGTATCACAAAATTACGGCCAGAATCGGGGAGCTATTCAAGCCTCAAGCTTAATGCAATCACACGCCGGGCAAGCATTAGCGCCTCACCCACAGAAGTAGAAGTTCGCGAACTTACCCCTGGGTCGAGTGACAAACCTGTAAATTGGTGATGGTTTTGCGTGGCCCTATTCCTATTCCTATCCCTATCCCTATCATAGCAATCATGGAAACAAACGAATGAACTCCCACCTTCAAGTACTTAAGCCATTAGTGCTAGCCGCTGTATTCGTTAGCCTTCTTGGCGGCTGTGCATCCACCTCTGTTTTTAGATCCTACCCCTCTCAAGCTAAGCTCATAAAAGAGCAAATAGAAACAAAACAGTTTGCATTGGCAAGTGAAAAATTAGATAAACGTCGCGGTAGCGCTGATAAAATTCTGTATCTCTTGGAGCGTGGGCGAACTGTACAAATTGCCAATGATAATGACGCCAGTATAGAGGACTACCAGCAAGCTAAAGATGCTATTTCTGCACTTGAACAAAAAGCTGTTATAAGCGCCAAAGATACCGCCACAAAAACTGCCGCATTATTCGCTAATGACAACGCTATCCCTTATACCAGCGAGCCCTACGAACGTATTTTCCTCTACCAATTTCAGGCTATGAACTATTTGTTTTCAGGCGACCTGGATGGCGCATTAGTGGAGGTGCGACGTGCCAATGAAGAGCAGCAGCTCGCCTTCCACAAGCATGAAAAAGCAATCATAAAAAGCCAGGAAAAAAACAAAGGTGTTTTAGATGAAAACAAATCTTTCATGGATGCCTTTAAAGACTTTGCAGATATCGCTAACCGCGTCGAAAACTCCTATCAAAATGCTTACACCTTTTATGCATCGGGAGTCATTTGGGAAATAGAAGGGAAGCCCAACGATGCCTACATTGATTACAAAAAAGCCTTAGAAATATTTCCTGATAATACCTACCTTCAGAAAGATGTAGTAAGGCTGGCTAAATTATTAGCGATGAAGAGCGATTTGGCTCGCTTCAGAAAACAGTTTAAAACAAAAAATACCAAGCCTGTCAAAAAGGGAGGGGAGCTAATTGTCTTTTTTGAGCATGGCTTTGTTCCCGCCAAGCAGGAAATAAAGGTACCCCTAGTGACACACTATGGTGTGTCATCTGTTGCCTTTCCTAGCTATGCTCCCACTTGGAACCTAACTCCCCCGCTGTTGATAAGGGACACCAGCAATAACACGCTAATGGGATCTACCAACCCCATTGTTTATGTTCAGGCATTAGCTGCCCAAGCTTTGCGGGAAGATCTACCCGGAATAATGGTACGTCAGGTTTTACGCGTTGTAGCAAAAAAAGAAAGCGCCGACCAAGTGGAGAAAAACTTGGGAACAGGTGGTGCCGTGGCAACTGCTATATTTAACTATGCCACAGAAAGAGCGGATCTTCGCAGTTGGCTAACACTACCAAACGATGCGCAAATATATCGTAACACCTTGGCCAAGGGTGAATATGACCTAAAGCTGACTAATGGGCTGGCTTCTGACTCAGTATCTATTAAAATTGTACCTGGCAAGAAAACGCTGCTGCGTGTTATCAGCACAGGGGGTACCATGCATACAAATGTTATTGTTTTATAACGATTAGAACCAGGAGATAGAAAATGAAAGCCTACTTACTTACCGGCGTTTTAATTTCAGCAGTGGGGTTGGGGGGATGCGCCACATCAGGCATGGAGGCTGAGGGAAAGCCTTCAGACGATCCGAAATATGCAAAACATTTGGTCATTCATAACGAGGCCCTCGCGGATAAGATTATCATCCAGGAGATGCATGCACGCGTAGCAAGAAGTGGCTTATTAGAGGTCAGCCTAGTGTTAGCCAACCTTACAAGCACTGATAAAAATATCCAGTATCGATTTTCTTGGTACGATGCAGATAACTTTGAAGTAGAACAAGACTCGCGCGCGTGGACCCCCGTAGTTTTGCATGGGAAGTCAAAATCAAATATGCAGGGTCTCGCCCCAAATCCAACCGTAACTACCTATAAAGTCAACATAAGGGAATTAAAATGAAAAAGGCAAATAGATTAAAAGTTATCGCCATCTGCACGCTATTTAGTGTCGGCCTCACTGGTTGCGCAAGTACTAAGGTCGGTTATGGTGATGCGGGGGCCGTAGAAAGCACAACAACAGACTTTGGCTCCACTGACTTACAAATGATTGCCGGAAAGATGGTCGACTCATTACTGACCTTTCCTCCTATTGTTGATATTACCAGCAAACGACGGCCGGTGATGTTTGTCGACACTATAAAAAATAAGACCTCTGAGCATATCGATACCGAATCTGTAACAGATACTATCTCAAGTAAAGTATTGCGCTCAGGTAAGTTCCGTTTTGTGGATATGACCAAAGTTGCAGCCGTTCAAAAACAGATGGCTTACCAAAATGAGAGCGGTATGGTTAGCAAGTCGTCGGCAATGAATATGGGTCGGCAGATCGGAGCTGAATATATGATGTATGGTAACTTATCAAGTATCGTAAAGCGTTCGGGTAATAGCAAAGATGTTTATTATAAGTTTACCTTGAAGGTAATGCATGTTGAGTCAGGTATTGTTGAATGGTCTGATGAAAAAGAAATCCGAAAAACGGCGAAAAAATCTTTATTTGGCGCATAAAAACTTAATATAACGGTTTGATTTCAAGCAGTTTAAGCTTATAGCCACAGTAATGATTAAGATTTGACAGACTAAAAAAGCAGGTAGTTGCTCGCTTTTTTAGTCTGTCTTTACAGAATTAAAACTTTTGTTTTATTCCTATGGAATAAACCGCAACGTCTTCATCATCCAAGCTATACCAATCTGCACCAAATCGAGCGAATGAGTTTGCCCCAACTTGATAATCTATTCCTAAACCAAAAAACACGTCAGAACCCGAATCACTGCCCGAAGCCAAGCTTGATTCCCAGTCAACATCCCAGTTTGTTAGCCCTAATTTAGCATAAAGATTTATATCGTTCTGCAAGGAAAAAACCCCGACAGCAGACAGGTGAAATGCACTAGCCTCAGTGCTCACAGTGTTTTTTTCTACTTCACCAAGGTTTGCCCAGCCTAATTCCACCGAAAGCGCATCATTAACAAAAAAGCCTGCAAAAATATTAAAAGCAGTATCCGAATCATCCATTACGTCATAACTCGCAAGCCCTAATGTGGCACCCGCATAAAAATTCTGCACGCCTGCGCTGGGGCGAGACACATTGATATCACCTGCAATGTTCGAATCCGCAAACCCCTGTGAGCCTATTACTAGCCCACCACACAACATAAAAAGTAATCTTGAACGTTTCATCCGGTCAACCTCCTTTGTAATTGGGCCACAAACATGGCTTAAGGAAATCATACGACCGTTAATATCCCAGAGCAATGCAAATGAACATTAATCCCATTACGGTTTTCTTGCTGCACCCAAGCCCTTCATCATTATTTCAGGTTGCGATTTCGTCCTGCTTTTGCTTATGGTGTAATTAAACCTAGAAGCCGCAGTTGGAGTACGAAATTCTGCACATCGACAGTAGGCGCTTTAGGCGGGCTCTTGCCGCACTTACGCCCAATAAGGTGAGCGCGAATTTTGGAAACTCCCTATGCACGACAATATCTCGTCTAAAGCGCCTACTGTCGGTGTACATCTTTTTCGCACCTTTATGCACTCGGGGTGGAACTGAGGTTTCTAGCAGGCTGTTGAAAAAGTCCCGCATGCTAGCTGGCGGAACTACCAGGCGGACATCGAAAAACTGTTGGTGCAGATAAAAACTATGATACGAAAGATTTTGTTGATTCTTGCCGAGTCATGAAGATAACGCCACATGTCGCACGCAACGACAAGCGAAAAGGCGGGTCAGCCATAGATGCCCGAACCAGCCATCACGAAGGGTACAAGGTAAGTATGAAAGTTCGCAAACGGGTTGAG
>Ga0209121_10001961_pt1 | contig 21342 bp, 21 predicted proteins | sample Cruoilmetagenom3_FD_187292 | JGI IMG/M metagenome (GOLD analysis project Ga0209121, IMG submission 187292) | Oil polluted marine microbial communities from Coal Oil Point, Santa Barbara, California, USA - Sample 3 (SPAdes) (version 2) | ecosystem: Environmental > Aquatic > Marine > Oil seeps ...
CGGGGGGCGGTGCTGTCGGATGCGGAGGCGGGACAGGTGCTGGAGATCCTGAAGGCGGATGCGGGGCGGGCGTACGATCACTACGAACAGATGATTTCCCAGGATGGCCAGGACGGGTTGGCGCGCGAGCTTGCGCGGATGAACCTGCCGGCGAACATCTATACCCAGTGGTACTGGAAGATCGACCTGCACAACCTGTTCCACTTCCTGCGCCTGCGCGCCGACCCCCACGCGCAATACGAGATTCGCGTCTACGCCGAAGCGATTGCGGCGGTCGTGGCGGACTGGGTGCCGTTCGCGTACCGGGCCTTCGAGGACTACCGCATGGGGGGTGCTTCCCTGTCGGCCACAGCCCTTGATTGTGTGCGGCGGATGGTGAAAGGGGAGACGGTGACCCAAGAGACGTCGGGGATGTCGAAGGGAGAATGGCGGGAATTTGGGGGGGTTTTGAGGGGGTAGCGGCAAATGTTTGAAGCGGTCGGCTTTCTCGTGCGGTTGCCCTTCGGGGTCCTTGGAACGGTGCTTCTCTTTCTGTCTTGGCCGTTGGTTGGCTCGCTTCTGGTGGGTTGGCTTCTGCTGCAACTCTTGTGGGCTCCAATCGCATTTATGGCGTATGCAGCCGCGAAGGACCGAAATGCTTGGGAGAAACACAAAAAAGAGTATATTTTTGGGTGGGTGGAACTGCTGGTCTATCCGTTTCTTTTGACCCCCGATGTATGGAAGTGGGTGATTGGGAAATAGACAACGCAGGAACGAGATCGCCAATACAGAATGGCTACTGGTGCCGATCCCGCGCTTGGAATTGGAACTCCGCCAACTGGTCGGCAGATTTGCCAAGGACACAACATCGGCGCGAGAGCCCAACCACTTTGCCCCGCCCAGCTCCGCCGGGCAGCGCCTGACCCCCCCGCGTTGCGCCGGTGGCAGGGCTTTAGCGTGACGGCGGGCGTTTCTCGCCCACCCGCGGTCGGTGGCGGCCCGGCCCCGTCAGGCCTGTGCCGAAATGCCTGAGAGGAATCCGCGGGCCGACGCTGCGCGCGGTTCGAAAGGAGCGAGCAAGGGTCAACTGCGTCCAGATGCGACCAGAATTGCCTGACGTCCGCCCAATTGCCTCCCCCTCACCGATTGATCTTCACCTTCGACCCGCCTTGCACCGAGCTGGAGCCCATGCCCAGAGCTGTGGGGTTGCCGGTGGAGGCCGCGGGGGTCTCGGCTTCGCGCACAACCGGCGCATCAGCGTCGGCGGCCGGTGCGACCGTTTCGTCGGCGTGTTCGAAGCCGATGTGCTCCTCGAAGGTTTCGAGCACCACGCGCCACCAGTCGAAGGTGTCGTTGAGGTTGTTCTGATGCACACCGGACCAGAGGTTCACGTTCATCTCGATCGCCGGGTCGCCGTCGGCGTCGAGATAGGCCTTGCCGAAGCTGCCGTCACGGTTCCAGGCGTTGAGGGTCTCCATATCGACCCCGGTCGTGTTGCTGTAGCTCGACAGGAACAGGATTCTCGTGCAATCGGCCCCGTCGGTGCAGCCGAAGAACAGGACGGCGTAATTGGTGCGGGCGATCTGGCCGGAGATCATCGGGTCGCCGGCGCTGTCCTGTTCGACAATCGCCTCGCCGTAGTCCGACGCGATGGCGGCGATGGTCTCGATCTGGGTGGCGTCGATGAGCGTCTGGGCGGTTCCGGGCGCTGGTGCCGTCAGAAGAAGGGCCGCGAGGAGGGCTGCGGGGAAGGATTTTGCGTGGATCATTGTTCGGACACCTGTTTCAAGAGGCCCGGGCGCGCAGGTCGGCACCCGGGGTGTTCACCGCCCCTGGTCACAGGCTAAGGGTGTTTGGCGCGTCGGTCAAATCCCTTGTCCCCAGGGCTTGCGCTCCGTCACCCCGGGGGTGCCAAAAGGCCACGGGGGCGCCGCTTCGGTGAGCCCCGCGATTGGCGTGATGATCGCGTCGGGGCGAGGGGATGCAATTGACGGCTGAGGCGTGTCGGGCACACAGAAAGTGCCGAAACACGCCAGGCAGACGGCCGAACGAAAAGACCCCGCAGGCGGCTGCCCACGGGGTCCGGAATGTCGAGGGTGCGTCGGCCAGGCCCTAGAGGGGCTTGAGGTCGCCCGCGGATTCGCGGCCGTCGCGGCCCGAAACCATCTCGTATTCGATCTTCTGGTTCTCTTCGAGCCCCGTCAGCCCGGCGCGCTCGACGGCCGAGATGTGGACGAAGACATCCTTGCCGCCGTCATCGGGGGCGATGAAACCGAAACCTTTGGTGGCGTTGAACCATTTCACGGTGCCAGTGGCCATCCGTTCTCTCCTTACTTAGAACCCGGCCACGTCATTGCGCCGGGGTGGTGCAGCCAGTCTTCAAGTCTTAAGCTGCCCCAAAAGAGGGAGCGGTCGTCCGAAGTTCTGTTGTCACGCGCCAATAGATTGAGGCACAACGCGCGAAACGCAAGTGAAAGATTTGTGAAATCGGGGCGGGCCATGAAGGTTTACGGGATTCGCAATTGCGACACGGTGAAGAAGGCAATGCGGGCGCTTACGGCGGCCGGGCACGCGCCCGAGCTTGTCGACATTCGTGCTACACCGCTGGAAGAGGCTGATTTCAGACGATTTTTGGAGGCGTTCGGTGCGCAGATGCTGAACCGGCGCTCGGCGACCTGGCGCGGGCTCGACGACGCGGCGCGCGGGTTGGACCCGGTGCGGCTGGTTTCCGCTCATCCGACCCTGCTGAAACGGCCGGTAATTGAGGCAGGCGACCTGCGGACGATCGGCTGGACGGCGGAAACCGAAGCAATGTGGCTTGGCAAGCGCTGACAGGGGCCTTACCTGACGCGGGAAGCTTTGGAGGGAAGACATGCGCAACGCCGCCGCCGTGCTCGGCATCATCGCTGGGGTCATCGGAATGTTCGTCGGGCTGTTCGGCTACGGCTGGACCTCGCTCGTGGCCGACAACCCGGAGGTGGGCGAGGCTTTGTTCAACTTCCAGAGCCCCGGGTTCGTGCGCTTCGTCTCGATCGCGGGGCCGGTGCTGGCGATCGCCGGCGGCGCGATGGCCCGGTACCGCGCCCTTTGGGGCGGCATCCTGCTGGCGGTCTCGGCGGTGCTCATGTGGCAGGCGTTTTCGTTCAACGTGGCGACGATGTTCCCGATCGTGATGGCGGGGCTCGGCGGTCTGCTGGCGATCGCGGCCGGACGGCCGGACGAGCCGAAATCACATTTCTGAGCCCCGGGTTCATTGCGCGAGCCGGCGGTCGATGAGCCGGTCGAGTGACAGGGGACCTGCGCCTTTCAGCACGAGCGTGAGCAGCACGAACACCCAAAGCAGCCGTTGGTCGAGGATGACGCTGTCTGGGAGCCGGTCGAACCAGGCGCCGATTGTGCCGGGGTCGGCCGCGTGCCCGACAATGTCGGTGAGCGATTGCAACACGACGAAGCCGATCATGCCAAGGGCTGCGAGCCGGGTCAGGAGACCAACCAGGATCAGCGCGGGCAGGATGAACTCGGCGAGCGTACCGGCGGTGACCACGGCCCAATGGAAGGTGCCGAGCTGCGTGGCATCGTAGCCGGCGACCTCCATCGCGCGCGGGAAGATCTGGGCATAGGCGCCGAGCGAGGGCTGGAACAGGCCGAGGATGCCGTCGCCCACCTTGGTCAGCGCCGAGGCCCAGTAGTAGAGCATCAGCACGGCGGCGAAGGCGAAGCGCGCGAGCAGCGGCAGGGCGGCGTCGCCAAGGGTGTCGAGTTGGGCGAGAGCGGTGCGGGCGGTCTGGATCATTCGGGCACCTCGATGCGAGTGATGGATTTATTGTCGATGAGCAGGGTGAGCAGGGCGGCGAGGTCGAGGGTTTCGCCCGCGGCCTCCAGGGCCTCCTGGAAATTATACCCGTCGAGAAGATGCGCCACGAACTGCCCGGCTGCGTGCGGCACGACTACGGGTTTCGGATCCCAGTCGGGCCGGGTGACCAGGACCGCCTGTGCGCCCCCCGAGGCCGGCGGCGCGCCTGGTTCGGTATTGGCGCGCCAGATCGCGTGCACCGGATAGCGAGAGGCCACGAGCCGGGTGGCCGGGGCCAGCGTGAGCCGCGCCTCCAGAAGCCGCGGGTCCTGGAACCGCTCCGGCGCAACCGGGGCGGCATCGGCCGCGTGGTAGGCCTCACGCAGCGCATATTCGAGCCGCGCGGTGTCGGCGAGATAGGGCAGGTGGGCGACCGGCGGGAAGGTTTCGAGAAAGGCCGGGAATGTGGCGCCGTACATGGTCAGGACCGGCGAGCGCGGCGGTTCGGCGCGCACGAAGACACCAGCCATGGCGGCAAAGAATTGCGGACCGACGAGCTTCTCGATGACAGGAAACCCCGCCGCCAGCGCCTCCGACAGCGAGACCACCACGTTGTTGCGATAGACGTCGAAACGTTTGCCGGCGGCCCGTCCGTCGGTATCGACCAGGCCCGCGGGCACAGCTGCCTCTGGGTCGAGCAGCGCCGGTATCAAGGTCGAAATCCGGCTGCGCTTCTCTGGGTCGGACATACCACGGGTCCTCTCGGCGATTTCGCCTTGTGAAATCGCCTGACGGGCGACCGATCCGGCATTGGCCGGATCGTCCGGGGATTGGGGGGCGGAGCCCCCCGGCCCGCCCGCCGCAGGCGGCCCAAGCTTTGCTTGGGCACCCCCGCCCGCCGCAGGCGAAAACCGCCCCGCGGCTTTCATCGCAGCGCCTCCGCCATCACCGACGCCGCCCGCTGTGCCTCGGCGGCGAGCACCGGCCAGTCCGGCACGTCGTTGTCCCATTCGACGAGGGTCGGCAGCGCGCCGGATTTCGCCATCGTGTAGGCGTAGAGCTTCCACACCGGATCGATCACCTGGGTGCCGTGGCTGTCGATGAGCAGCGGTGCCCCGTGTTCGTCCGCCTGGGCGTCATGACCGCCGAGGTGGATTTCGCCGACCGCAGCGAGCGGGAAGGCGTCGATATAGGCGTATGGGTCGGCTCTGCGATTGGTGCAGGCGACGAAGACGTTGTTGACATCGAGCAGCAATCCGCAGCCGGTGCGGCGGCTGAGCTCGGCGAGAAAATCGGTCTCGGCCCAGGTGGTTTCGGCGAATTCGAGATAGGTCGAGGGGTTTTCCAGCAGCATCCGGCGTCCGAGCGCGTCCTGCACCTGGGCGATGTGGTCTGCGACCCGGGCGAGGGTTTCGTCGGTGTAGGGGAGCGGCAACAGGTCGTTGAAGAACGTGCCTTCATGGCTCGACCAGGCGAGGTGTTCGGAAAAACTGGCGGGGTTCAGCCAGCCCAGCAGGTGTTTCAGCCGCGCCAGATGGTCGCGGTCCAGCGGCGCCTCGCCGCCGATCGACAGCCCGACGCCATGCACCGAGATCTCGAACCGTTCGGCGAGGGCGCGCAGCTGTGCCAGCGGCCGGCCGCCATCCCCGAGGTAGTTCTCCGCATGAACCTCGAGCCAGGCCACGGGCCCCGGGTCGGCAAGGATGTCGCCATAATGCCGGGATTTGAAGCCGACCCCCGCTTTCGCGGGCAGACGGGGTTCGGGATTGTCGAACATCGGCGGGCTCTCCTCGCAAGTGGTCCCGGACCCGGCGCGGCGGGCGGGCGGAGAACCCCGGGTCCGAAATCCCGGGGTCGGTCTTGCGTCCCGGGGCAGGCGCCCCGGGACCTGGTCATCAGGTCGCGGGCACGTCGCGCTCGAGCGCTTCGAGCGAGCCTTTGCGCTCAGTGTCGTCCATCGTCATCGAGGCTTCGATCACCGTGTCCTCGCAGGTGCCGGCGGGCACGAGGGTCCAGGCGTTGCCCTGGTAGTCGACGCTCGAGGTGCCCGCACAGGTGGTGCCGGGACCGGCGGCGCAGTCGTTCTCGCCCGCCTTGGAAACGCCGAAGCACTTTTCGTTCTCTTGCGCCGCGGCCGGGGCGACGGTGGCGGCGAGGGCGGTGGCAACGGCACCGGCGACAGTCAGGGCCTTGATCGAATTGTTCATGTGGTTTCCTCCGTAGAACCAATAATCGGATCGCGTCTTGGCGATGGGCAAAGAGGTAGCTGGCGGCGGGGATCACTGGCCAGTCACGGGACCGTGGGGCGAGCGTGTGTGAGCGGGTGTAACAAACGAAGGCGTGAGTTGACATGTGATCGCCCGCCTGGAGGTGCCATAGAAGCCAATCAATACAAAGTCTTACAATCCTGGAGCTGCGCCGCCGCATAAACTCGGGTCGGCCCCGTGGGCGGCGGCGGGTTTTCGCCTTGCAACAATCGTCACCGCGAAACGCCCGGCGCGGCTCAGTCGCACAGGCCAGAATTCGTGAGCGTGGCGCAGGCGGTGCTACCAGTATGCCGGGGTGTCAAAGGCCGCGACACAGCCGCAGAGGCCGGCTAATCTGCCAAGTGGCGTCTCGGTGTGCGACTGCGCCTGCCAGGCCCGGGGCATCGACAATGCACACGGCGCCGGTGCGATCTCTTGGGTGACCGCGCGCAACCCGACGCGGCTGTAGAAGCCAGGGTCGCCGTATGTGACGACGATGTCGACACCTGCTGCGCGGAGCCGGCCGAGGCCGAAAGATGGCCGATTCCAGCACCTTGCCGGTCCGGCGCGACCGCCACGGGGGCGAGCAGGAAGACCCGGCGCGGGTCATCGTAAGACATGCGGGTGAACATGATCGAGCCGGCAAGGCCGGATGTGTCTTCGGCGCTGAAGACGAAGATGTCCTCCGGCGCGGTGCGTTCGATCAGGTCACGGGCCAGCGTACCGATCAGGCGGCCCTCATCGGCCCCTTCGGAGGCGGTAAAGGTCTCCGCGAACAAGCCGACGATCCCGTCGGTGCGGGGCTCGATGCCGGTGACATGCTCCATTCGCGTTCCCCTTTCCTGCTTCTCCCTTCCATTGGGCGGGCACGGGTGCGAACCCGCGTGCCAAGGCGTTTTTGAAACGCCTTGGCACGCCCCGGGCTCAGCGCAGGTCCGGCGGCGTGGCCTCGGCGGAGAGGTCTGCCACCACCTCGTCAAGCGGCGCAACCTTGGAGTGCTTTTCGCCGAGGCGGCGCAGGCTCACGGTCCTGTCGGCCACTTCCTTCATCCCTATGGCGAGGATCACCGGCACCTTGCCCACGGAATGCTCGCGGACCTTGTAGTTGATCTTCTCGTTGCGGATGTCGGCCTCGGCGCGCACGCCAGCCGCGATCAGCGTGTCGACGACCTCGTGGACGAATTCGTCAGCGTCCGAGACGATCGAGGCCACGACGACCTGGCGCGGCGCGATCCAAAAGGGCAGCTTGCCGGCATGTTCCTCGATCAGAATGCCGAGGAAGCGCTCGAAGCTGCCAAGGGTTGCGCGGTGCAGCAGGTAGGGCCGCTTCTTGGCGCCGTCCTCGCCGATATAGCTGGCGCCGAGCCGCTCGGGCAGGTTCGGGTCGACCTGGAAGGTGCCGCATTGCCAGACCCGGCCAATCGCGTCGGTGAGGTAGAAATCGAGCTTCGGGCCGTAGAAGGCACCGTCGCCGGGCTCGAGCACGTAATCGCGCCCCACCGCCTTGATCGCCTTCTCCAGCGCGCCTTCGACGTAGTCCCAGCTCTCGTCGGACCCGATGCGTTTTTCCGGCCGGGTGGCGAAGCGGATTTCGAACTTGGGAAACCCGAGCTCGCGGTAGATGTCGGCCAGGAAGTCGATAAACTTCGCGCATTCCTCCTGGATCTGGTCTTCGGTACAGAAGATGTGCGCATCGTCCTGGGTGAAGCCGCGCACCCGCATCAGCCCGTGCAGCGCGCCCGAGGGTTCGAACCGCGCGCAGGCGCCGAACTCGGCGAGGCGCAGCGGCAGATCGCGGTAGGATTTGAGCCCCTGGTTGAACACCTGCACATGGCAGGGGCAGTTCATCGGCTTGAGCGCGTTCACCCGCGTGGTCGCGGCGTTGGCATTCGTCGCGCCCTTGGTCTCGCCGTCGCGGCTTTCGTCGACCTCGACCACGAACATGTGGTGCTGGTACTTGTCCCAGTGCCCGGAGGCTTCCCAGAGCTTGCGGTCGACCACCTGGGGCGTGTTGATCTCCTGGTAGCCGCCGACGCGTTGCTTGCGGCGCATATAGTCCTGGAGCGTGGTGTAGATGGTCCAGCCGTTCGGGTGCCAGAACACCTGGCCCGGCGCCTCTTCCTGCATGTGGAACAGGTCCATCTCGCGGCCCAGCCGGCGGTGGTCGCGCTTCTCGGCCTCTTCGAGCATCGTCAGATAGGCCTTGAGGTCGTGGCGGTTGAGGAAGCCGACGCCGTAGATGCGCTGGAGCATCGGGCGGTTGCTGTCGCCGCGCCAATAGGCGCCCGCCACCTTCATCAGTTTGAAGGCGTCGGCCGGGATTTGCCCCGTGTGCTGGAGATGCGGTCCGCGGCAAAGGTCCTGCCAGTGGCCGTGCCAGTACATCCGGAGCGGCTCGTCGCCGGGGATCGCCTCGATCAGCTCGACCTTGTAGGGCTCGTTGTTGGCTTCGTAATACGTCACCGCGCGCGGGCGCTTCCAGATCTCGGTGGTCACCGGATCGCGGCGGTTGATGATTTCCTTCATCTTCGCTTCGATTGCCCCAAGGTCTTCCGGCGTGAACGGCTCCTCGCGGTCGAAATCGTAGTACCAGCCGTTTTCGATCACCGGGCCGATGGTGACCTTCACGTCGGGCCAGAGCTCCTGCACCGCGCGCGCCATCACATGCGCCGCGTCATGGCGGACGAGTTCCAAAGCCTGGCTCTCGTCCTTCATCGTGTGGATGGCGATCTCGGCATCCTCGGTGATCGGCCATTGCAGGTCGTAATGCTTGCCGTTCACGGTGGCGGAGATCGCCTTCTTGGCGAGCGAGTTGGAAATCTCGGCCGCGACCGCGCCGGGCGTGACGCCGGCGTCGAACGGTCTTGCATTGCCATCGGGGAATGTCAGGGAAATCTGGGCCATATGGCTCATCTCCTCGTCGGTTTGGCGCCCACGGAACGCCCGGTTGCGGGTATGTGTGAGGAGGATGTGACTCCGTATTCGCGCGAAGTCAATCTCCGCGCGGGCCTTGTTTGGCGTTGCAGCGGTTTTGCCACCCTGTAGGCTGCCGCGCAAAACCAGGTGGAGGCGACATGGGCGACCCATCCTTTCTCGAGACCGAAACCGGGCGTCGCATCGCCTACCACAGGACCGAGGGCAGGGGCCCGGGTGTGGTCTTCCTCGGCGGCTTCATGTCCGACATGGAGGGCACCAAGGCGCTGGCGCTGGAAGACTGGGCGCGGCGCGGGGCCCGGGCTTTCCTGCGGTTCGACTATTCCGGCCACGGTCAAAGCTCCGGCGCCTTCACCGACGGCTGCATCGGCGACTGGGCGGCGGATGCGCGCGCGGTGATCGAGGCGGTGACGGAGGGGCCGCAGGTGCTGGTCGGCTCGTCGATGGGCGGCTGGATCGCGGCGCTGCTCGCGCGCGCGATCCCCGGCAAGCTCGCGGCGGTCGTGGGCATCGCCGCGGCGCCGGATTTCACCGAGGACAGCATGTGGCGCGACTTCTCCGACGACGAGCGGGCGCGGCTGATGGCGCAAGGCCGGGTGGATCTGCCCTCTGACTACGGCGACCCGTATCCGATCACACGGCGCCTGATCGAGGACGGGCGCGAGAACCTGGTGCTGCGGGGGCCGCTGCGCATCGATGTGCCGGTGCGGCTGTTGCAGGGCACGGCGGACCGGGACGTGGAGCGGGCGGTGGCGCTGAACCTGCTCGACCATATCGACGGGAGCGACGTACGGCTCACCTTCGTCAAACATGCCGACCATCGGTTTTCGAGCCCGGAGACATTGGCACTGGTGGAAGCGACCCTGGACGAGCTTCTCGACTAGGGGCGCGAAAGCGGTTTCGAAACCGCTTGTGGACGCGATTTCGAAATCGCGTGGGAACGCCCTTGCAAGGGCGTTTGCCGGCGCTCAGACCGCCTTCAGCTTCGGCGCCGTCGCTTTCACCTTTTTCGCCTGCTTCTTTTTCGCCTGTTCAGTGTGCCTACCGACGTTCTGGTCGATGAATTCGAGAACCAGCGGACGGATATGGTTGCGCCAGGACTTGCCGGCAAAGATCCCGTAATGCCCCGCGCCGATCTCGACGTAGCCGGTTTTCTTCTCTTCCGGCAGGCCGGTGCAGAGCGGCAGCGCGGCGGCGCATTGGCCGGGTGCGGTGATGTCGTCCTTCGAGCCCTCGACCGTCTTGACCGCGACATCGGTGATCTTGCCGATGTCGATCTGATGCCCATCGACCGTGAACGCATTGCGCGCGATCTCGCGGTTCTTGAAGATCCGCTCGACGGTGGAGAGGTAGAACTCGGCCGCCATATCCATCACTGCGAGGTATTCGTCGTAGAACTTGTTGTGCTTGTCGTGATCGCCGGCCGAGCCATCCATGACCGAGCCGATCTGGTTGGTGAACGCCTTGGTGTGGGTGTCGGCGTTCATCGACATGAAGCCTGCGAGTTGCAGAAGGCCGGGATAGACCATCCGTCCGGCGCCCTGGAACTTGAGGCCGACGCGCTGGATCGCCATTTCCTCAAGCTGGCCCATCGTGACCCGGCTGCCGAAATCCGTCACTTCGGTGGCGGCGACATCGGGATCGATCGGTCCGCCGATCAGCGTCATCGTCTGCGGCTGGGCTTCCGGGTCGAGCTCGGCAAGATAGGCTGTGGCGGCCAGCGCCAGCGGTGCCGGCTGGCAGACGGCGATGACGTTGATGTCCGGTCCGAGCGCGCGCATGAATTCGATGAGGTAAAGCGTGTAGTCCTCGACATCGAATTTGCCGTCGCTGAGGGGGATGTTGCGGGCGTTGTGCCAGTCGGTGATGTAGATGTCGGCGTCGGGCAGCAGCGAGGCCACCGTCGAGCGCAGGAGCGTCGCGTAGTGGCCGGACATCGGCGCGACAAGGAGGATCCGGCGCGCCATCTCCTGGCGCCCCTGAACCTTGAAATGGACCAGGTCGCCGAACGGTTTTTCGACCAACTTCTCGACCGAGACCACGTGGTCGCGCCCGTCTGCACCGACAACCGAGTAGATCCCCCAGTCGGGCTTGGCCACCATCCGCGCGAAGCTGCGCTCGGTTACATCGCCCCAGGCCGAAAGCCAGGACATGTAAGGGTTCGGCATGGCCGCGACGGCAGGGTAGGCGCCCAGAGCGCGCGCCGTCGCGCCCATCCACTGGCTGGTGTTGCGCATCGTTTCCATCAGGTCGTAGGTGGCCATGTAGCGCAAATTCGGTCCTCCGTTCGCGGCTGCTCCGTCGCCCTCGCACGGTTGCCCGGGGCACAGCTGTCAGCTAGCCTGTCCGTCAGGAAGCAGCCCGGGCGGCAAATGCTGCAGGTGCGAAATAATAGGCCGGATCCTTTAACATGACAACAAAAGATATTGAGGCGTCACAAGTTAGCGACACTCTCAAGCACAATCTGGCCCGGATCGAGGTGTTGACCCAGCGCATGGCAACCGCGCTTGCGCACAAGAAAGAGATCCGGTCGTCGCTCCAGGCGCCGACGCCGGAGCTCTGGGCCAAGGCCGCGGGCGCGTTGATGGGCGAGGCGATGTCGCACCCCGAGAAGATCTGGGCCGCGCAGATCGATTACTGGGGAAAGGCGGTGCAAAACGCGGTCGCCGCGCAAGAGGCGCTGGTGGCGGGCGGCGTGGTCGAAGAGGACGACACGCCCGCCGATCCCCGGTTCAAGAACCCGCTGTGGCAGACACATCCCTATTTTCATGCGCTGAAGAAGCAGTATTTCATCGCTGCGGAGGCGATCGAGAAGGCGATCGAGGATCTTGACGGGGTCGGCGAATACGACCGCTGGCGGCTCGAGTACTTCTCGAAGCAGATCGTCGACATGATGGCGCCGACCAACTTCCTTGCCACCAACCCCGACGCGCTGGAGAAGGCGATCGAGACCGAGGGGCAATCGCTGGTCGACGGGCTGGAGAACATGATCCGCGACCTCGAGAGGAACGACGGCGAGCTGATCGTCACCCTGTCCGACCCGGAGGCGTTCAAGGTCGGTGAGAACCTCGGCACCACCGAGGGCAGCGTGGTGTATCGCAACCGGATGTTCGAGCTGATCCAGTATGCGCCCAGCACCAAAAAGGTGCGCGCGACGCCGCTGGTGATCTTCCCGCCCTGGATCAACAAGTTCTACATCCTCGATCTCAAGCCGCAATCGAGCCTGATCAAATGGATCGTTGACCAGGGTTACACACTGTTCGTGGTTTCCTGGATCAACCCGGACGCCACCTACGCCGACGTAACGATGGGAACCTACGTCGAGGAGGGCTATCTTGCCGCGCTGGCCGAGGTGAAGGCGATCACCGGCGAGGAAAAGGTCAATGTCGTCGGCTATTGCATCGCCGGAACAACGCTGGCGCTCACGTTGTCGCTGATGGCGCAGCGCGGCGACGACAGCGTGAACTCCGCCACCTTCTTCACCGCGCTCACCGATTTCTCGGACCAGGGCGAGGTCGGCGTCTTTCTCGATGAAGGGTTCGTCGGCGGGATCGAGGAGGAGGCGCAGGAAACCGGGGTGATGTCCTCGCTCTTCATGTCGCGCACCTTCTCCTATCTGCGCGCGAACGACCTGATCTACCGCCCGGCGATCAATGCCTACATGCTCGGCAACCGCCCGCCCGCCTTCGATCTGCTCTACTGGAACGGCGACGGCACCAACCTGCCGGGCAAGATGGCGGTGCAATACCTGCGCGGCCTGTGCCAGCGCGACGAGTTCGCGGGCGCGGGCTCGGGCTTTGCGTTGTTCGACACGCGGGTCCGGATCGAGGAGGTCAAGGTGCCGCTCTGTGCGATCGCCTGCGAGACCGACCATATCGCCGCCTGGAAGTCGAGTTACCGCGGGATGCGCAAGATGGGGTCGGACGACAAGACCTTCATCCTGGCGCAATCGGGCCATATCGCGGGCATCGTCAACCCGCCGTCGAAGAAGAAATACGGGCATTACATGAACGAGGCCTGGCCCGAGGATCCGGACGACTGGAAGGGGGGGGCGGAGTTTTTCGAGGCCACGACCTGGTGGTTCCACTGGGAGGAATGGCTGGCCGAACGGTCCGGCAAGAAGATCCCGGCCCGCAAACCCGGCGACGGCGGGCACCCGGTGCTCTGTGCCGCACCTGGCACCTACGTGGCCGGCACACCCTGGCGGCCAAGCTGACCGGCTTGCCCGCGCGCGGCGCGGGGGGGCGGTCGGAACTGGTATCTGAAATCTACGCTGCAGTGCAGAAAGACCCCTTGACTTTCTGCACTGCAGCATTCATATTCTGTGTCACAGGATGACCCTGGGGCAACGCCCGGCGCCCAGTGGCGCCCAGTGACGCCCGGCGCCCAGTGGCGCCCAGTGACGCCCGGTGCCCGGTGACCCGAAAAAGGATTTTGACGATGACCAAAAAAACCGCCAGCAACGACTTCACCAAGATGTTCCAGGACATGATGGGCAACATGCCCATCGACATGTCGGCCTTTGAAGATGCCTTCAAGAGCCAGGCCCAGATGAGCGAGAAGTTCTCCAAAGTCGCGCTCGACGCCGCCGAAAAGTCGGCCGAGATCTCGACCAAATGGACCAAGGACATGCTCTCCAAGGTCGGTGAAGTGACCGCCGCCAAGGACGATGCCACCGCCTACACCAAGGCGGTGACCGACTTCGCCTCGGCCCAGGCCGAAACCGCCGCCGAGAACATGGCCGCCTTCGCCGAGATCGCCAAGTCGGTCCAGACCGAGACCGTCGAGCTGATGATGGCCGCCGGCAAGGACATGGGCGCCGAAGCTTCCGCCGCCGTCAAGAAGGCCACCGACGAGGTGACCAAGGCCGCGAAGAAGGCCACCGAAGCGGCCAAGTAAGATATCCGGGGCCGGTATCTCCTCCCACCGGCTGGATCTGCGGGCGGACCTTCGGGTCCGCCCTTTTTTTTGTCGGCGGATCAGGCGGTCTTGCCGGCGCGCGAACAGGTCATCCTCGCGTGCGTTTGACGCGGGACCGGAGCCGTCTCAGCCGGGCCCGGATCCTGTCGATCCCGAAAGGATCTCCGGCCGCCTTGGCTGCGCGTTTTCGGCTGCCCGGACCGGTCCCGGGCGCCGCGCCGGGCTTGCCGCGGCCGACGGACTGGGCCCGCCAGGCCCGGTAGTGGTCGCTCCGTCGCCCGGAGAACAGCGCCTCCAGCGCATCGCGATCCCGCTCCGACAACTTGCTCGCGTCGACCGCGGGTCTGAAGAAATTCGTGAAGAACGGGGCATCGCGCATCTTGTCGGGCACGTTGACGAGGTAACGCTCGGCATTGCCGGTCAGGATGATGTCCGGTTCGGTCGCGTTGGCGACATCCTCCATCACGTAAGGACAGCGCACGAGGATCAGTTCCCTGAACAGCGGCGTCAGGATGTAGAGCGTGTCGGCGAAGAAGCTGTCGCCGAACATCAGGATGCGCGCTCGGTTCGGCGCGGCCTTGTTCCGGTAGTACTTCACGGTTCCGCTGTTGCCGGGGATCATACTTTTGTTGCTAAACCCCCTGGTTTTCCGCGTGACCCCTTCGAAGTCGCGGATTCTCACCTGCTTCTGACGGGGCAGGCCGCGCATGTGCGCCAGATCGTTCGCCTTGCGGTGCGTCGAATACTTCGGCTTGAAGGGGTCGATCGGGACGCCCACGGTGCGCAGGGCGATCTGCGCGATCTTCAGATAGCCCGGATCGCTGCAATGGCTGCCGCGCTTCTGGAAATCGACGTCGCCAACCAGATCATCCAGCGGGTAGATCACCTCGTCGTGCCGGTGGGCCTCGCTGAAGAGGGGCGACAGCGTCACGCCGACCTTGGCGAAATCGTCCCGGAACGCCATGGCCTTCGTGGGATAGACGACATGCAGATAGGGAATGCCGGCCGCCTTGCAGTAGGCCGCGCTCAGATCGACATTGTTCTGGAAGCGACGGATGGCCTCCTGGCTGATGGTCTTTTCGCCGGTCAGGTGTTGGAACTCCGACTGTGCCCGATCCTGTTGCTGCAGGTAGAACTGACCGTTGAGTTCGATCACGCCGTCTTTGGCGACGATGCGGTTCATTCTGGAATTCGCCATGTTCTAGCCTTCCGACGCGCACAAGGTGCGGCATATGGCCGAGGAGCGTGTCGCGCGATCGCGAAAATGAGCGATCCTCGCGGGCGCGGCATGTGAACTGGCCCGATGGCGATATCTCACGGATAATCTCAGTCTCGGCGTGTAATGAATTCTTGCGAGTATTCCGTTACAAACCCGGGTCATCGTCAAGTGGGTTTCTTCGCCCCTGGGGCGCGACCGACGGTGCGCAAGGTCGCGGCACCGTGCCGCGATGCAGCGCTTGCTTTTCCACAGGACGCTGGCCTAGGTTGTTTCCGCGGGGGCGAAACGATCCCGCTTTGGGAGGAGAGACACGCTTTGGCCACCGACAAGGACACGCTGCTCATCAAGCGCTACGCCAGCCGCAGGCTCTATAACACCGAGACCTCGGACTATGTGACGCTTGAAGACATCGCCGGCTTCATCCGCGACGGCCGGGAGGTGCAGATCATCGACCTCAAGACCGGCGACGATCTCACCCGGCAATTCCTGCTGCAGATTGTTGCCGAACACGAAAGCCGCGGCGAAAGCGTGCTGCCGGTGGATGTGCTGACCGACCTCGTGCGCTCCTACACGACCCAGGCCCAGTCCGTTGTGCCGCAATTCCTTGCGGCCTCCTTCGACATGCTGCGCGAAGGCCAGTCGAAGATGATGGAAAACCTCGAACACTTGCCGAACCCGATGAAAACCATGCCCGGGTTTGAGGCGATGCAGGCCCAGCAGCGTGCGTTTCTCGAAGCGATGATGCAGGGGTGGGCGCAGCCGGGGGCGGCGGGCCAGTCGGCGGGCCAGTCGGCGGGGCAGTCGGCGGGGCCGGATGACGGCGGCGGCGAGAAATCCGACAGTGAGCTCGCGGCGATAAAGCAGCAGCTCTCCGAGTTGCAGGCCAAGCTCAAGGACATCTGACGGGGCGACACGCCCGGGCTGGGGCCCGAACCGGGGATCCAGAACATGGTCGAGACGGCGGGTCGGGTCACGCTCTGGGGGATCGAGGTTTTCCTCGCAATCGCAGAGGAACGCTCGATCTCGGCCGCCGCGCGCCGCCTCGGCGCCTCGAATTCCGCCACCAGCCAGCAGCTCAGCAATATCGAGACCGCGCTCGGCACGCTGCTGGTCGACCGCTCCGCGCGCCCGCTCGGATTGACCCCGGCGGGCGAGCTGTTTCGCCGCCGCGCCCGCATCATTCTCGACGAGACCGAGCAGGCGCGCGCGGAACTGGCGATGGGCGACCACACGGCGCTCTCGCGGTTGCGCCTCGGCATGATCGAGGATCTCGACGCCGATGTGACGCCCCGGCTGCTCGGCGAGATGGCCGAGAGCTTCGCTCGGACACGGTTCCTGCTCGAAACCGGCCCCTCGCACCGGCTCAACGACCAGCTCGACGCGCGCGCGCTCGACGTGATCGTGGCGGCCGACATCGGTGCGCCCGCGGACTGGATGGAAGTGCATCCGCTGATCGAGGAACCGTTTCTCGCCGCTGCGCCGCGCGGGGTGGCGGGCGGGCTCGCCGGCTTGCGTGCGCTGCCGCTGATCCAGTATTCGACCCGGCATCGCATGGGCCGGGTGATCGCCGAACACCTCGCGCGCCAGGACCTCGCGCTCGCCCACCGGTTCGAGCTCGACAGTTACCACGCGATCATGGCGATGGTGGCGGCGGGGGCGGGCTGGACCATCCTGACGCCGCTTGGCGTGTTGCGTGCCCATCGCTTCGTCGATGCGGTTGACCTCCACCCGCTGCCGGTCGAACCGCTGTCGCGCCGGATCTCGCTGTCGGCGCGTGCGGGAGTGCTGGGCGAGATGCCGGGGGAGCTGTCGGACCGGCTGAGACGCCTTTTGGGCGAGCTGATCGTGGCGCCTGCGGTGGCGCGCTACGGGGGCCTGATGGACGATCTGCGGGTGTTGTGAGCGGGGGAAGCGATTTGGAAATCGCTTTGCAACGCCTTTCGAAAGGCGTTGGCCGCGCCCGGCCTCAAGGGTTGAGCGCAAGGTCCGCGACGATCCCGAAATGGTCCGACCCGAGTTGCGGGCGCCGCTCCAGGGAGCCGCCGCCGGGGGCGAAGGCGAGGTCGATCGGCAGCGGCACTTGGCGCAGGAACAGGGTTGGGCGAACGGGCCCGGCCGCCCGGGTGTTGCTCGCCGTGGCCAGCCGCCGGACCCGCCATGTCCAGGGGAAGGCGTTGAAGTCGCCTGCGATCACGGCGGGCGCGTCAAGGCTTTCGAGCAGCGTCTCGGCGGCGGTTTCGTTCTCGGCGTTGTCGTATGGCCAGGGCCAAGGGAGGTGGGTCGAGACCAACCAGACCCTGTCGCCCTCGACCCGGACCGGGGCCGCCGCCATGGCGAATTGCTTTGAACATGTCGGTGTGCCGTCAAAAGGTAGGCGGGACAGTACCGCGATCCTGGTCGCCCATTGGAACCGGCACAGGTGCTGGTGCGGGAAGCTGGCGCGCAGCAGATCGAGCGCAAGGACGTTGCGGTCGGAGACTTCCTGGAGGAACACCGCGTCGACCGCAGCCGCCTCGATGTCGGCCACGAGAGCCGCGGGATCGCGATTGCCCGCCCAGAGGTTTTTGGAATAGACCCGCAGATCGCCGCCAGCGGACTGGGGCAGAAGTTGGGGGCCGACGCTCGCCAATGCGGCCAAGCCCACCGCCGCGAAACCAATCCGCCACGATGTGCGGGAAGCTGCCACGAAGCCGGCGAGCGCGATGAGCCCGAACAGCGGCCGTGCGAGCGCCAGGGTGTCGGCGGCCCGGTGCAAGGCGCCGCCGAAACCGGCCAAGGTCAGCAGGCTGGCCAGCCCGACGACAACAAGAGCGGGCTTTCTCACTGGAGCGTCTTCTTCGACATCGTGGCTCCCTTAGTTTAATGGAAAACAAGGTAGTGAATGGTGATATTAATGTGATGCTTGAACAATTCTACGCCGCTTTCAGCACCTTTGCCTCCCAGCCTCGCAGCACCGTGCGGGCTGTGTCACCGTAGTGGCGCGGGTCGGCGCGTAACGCTGGGAAAGCGGCGAAGAGCGTTTCGCGGGTGCGCGGGTCAAGTGTGCCCAGGCCCTGCGCGCCGGGGTGGAAGCTTTCCGACCAGACCCCGTCGGCCTGAACGACTTCGTGGGCATCGAACATCAGGTGGTAGTAGGTCACCGCAGTTCGTTCGACGGGACGGATCGTGGTGCCGTTGACAAGGTGTTTGGCCGGCACCATCACCTCCGGTTGGTCGAAATAGAGCGTCGCGTCGCTGCCGACGTAGAGCATCCGGTGTTGCGGGCTCACGAGGAAAGGCCGGGGGTTGCCGAAGGCGTTCGCTGCGAAGCGGATCGGGGCGGCCCGGCCGGTGCCGGCGATGGTGCTGGCGCCGATCCAGCGCAGCGGTTGGGCCCCGTGATCGCGGGTGAGCACCTTGTCGCCGGGGGCGAGGGTTTCGATGGGTCGCGGCCCCCGTGGCGTGGCGATCCGCGCACCTTCGGTAAAGCAGATGAAGACGTTTTCGATGTTCGAAAAATTGACAACGGTGCCATCCGCGAGGGTCACCGATCCGCTCTCGGGGGTCGTGTAAGTGATATCACCCGCGTTGATCAGGTTGGAGAAGTTCAACGAATCGCCGATACCGTCTTCGTCGGTTTCGTTGCCGGTGATGGTGATCGTGGACCCGGGGCCGCCGAGCGCGCCGGTCGGGTCGAGGATGAAAACGTCGTCGCCCGCGCCGCCGGTGGCGGTGTCGTCCGCGCCGACGGTGATGGTGTCGTCGCCGGCGCCGCCGTCGAGGGCGTCCGCCCCGCTGCCGCCGTCGATCACGTCGTCGCCGCCTTCGCCATAGATGACGTCGGCGCCCGCGCCGCCGACGATCGTGTCGCCGGTATCGAGCGCGGGGTCGGGCACCGCGTCGAAATGCAGGTTGGAAACCCAGATCGCCTGGGTGCCGCCCTGGGCGTTGCCGTAGCTGATCTCCACCCGGGAGACGGGCCCGGCGATCTCGATCAGCACCGAGCCGTCGGCCTGGGCCTGGGTGTTGGCCGCATTGTCCGCGGTGATCGTGTTGCCGGAGACGGTGTCGCCGCCGTCCGGGGTAATGGTGACGGCGACCGGGTTTCCGTCGGCGTCGTAGGCGTTGATGGTGATGACGTCGGTATGGTTGCCGAAACCCCAGTCGACGTCGTTGATCCGGAAGGAGACGCTCTCGACCTCGTCGAGGTAGTCCGAGCCGGTCGCGGCGGCGAAATCGATGGTGGCGGTCGAGGTGGCGCCGTCGCCGTCGCCGTAGAGATAGAGCGAGGAGGTCGGGTCGAAGGTCTCGCCCGGGCCGACATAGGTCGTGTCGGTGCTTTCGACCCGGTAGACGGGGGCGTTGTCGCCGTCGTTGGTGAAGCTGACCGAGACGTCGATGCCGCCGGTGTCCTGGGTGAAGCCGGCGGCGAGCGAGGTGTTGTCGGCGCCCTCGGCCGACCAGTCGAGGACCTGTCGCTCGGTATAATCGCCGTCGCCGCCGTAGATCGTGTCGTCGCCGTCGCCGCCGTCGATGGAATCCGCGCCACCGCCGCCATAGACCAGATCGTCTTCGGCGCCGGCTTCGATGGTGTCGTCGCCGCCGCGCCCGGCGATGATGTCCTCGTGGCCGAGCGCGCCGCCGCCGTCGCCGCCGTCGACCATGTCGCCCTCGGCGTCGGTGTAGCTCGCGTCGATGAGGTCGGCGCCTGACGTGCCGTTGACCACTCCGTCGAGCACGGTGAAACCGCCGCCAGCGAAGTTGAAGCTGGCGGCGCCTGCGTTGTCGCCATTGTCGAACTGGGTGGTCTCGTAGTCCGCCATCTGGGTGGCGTCGCCCGAGCCCTGAAGCTCGTAATCGTTGCTGCCGCCATCGGTGATCCCGGCCTGGGCGACCTGGTTGTAGCCGGTCGTCCATTCGATGGTCTCGTAGAGGAACTGGACACTGAAATCGCCGCCGCCATTGTCGGTCAGAACGACCTGGAACGAGTTGTTGCCGGTGCCGTTGTAGGGCGCGACTCCGTCCCAGGTGATGGTGACGGTGCCGGCCGTGGGGTCGAGATCCCAGTAGATTTCGCCGCCCGAGTCGATGTTCACGTCGCCGAAGAAGGGGGCGATGAGCGGCGTGGTTTCCGACGACAGATCGGTGGTCTGGTAGTCGGTGAAGGCCGAGCCGAAGGAGATGTTGCCGTTCGAGTTGACGTAGAGCCCGGTGTAGGTAGTGCCGAAGAAGTCCAGCCCCGACCCGAAGACGGAAGAGATGTCGACAAAGACGGAGCCGTCGTCGTTGTTGCCGGCGTCCTTGGTGGTGGTCGAAAACACGTTTTCGCCGTAGCCGGCGGGGCCGCCCAGCCCGGAGTTCATCGTCGCCATCGGCCTGTCTCTTGCTCAAGGCGGGTGCCGGGGGCGAGGCCAGCGCAGCAGCGCGCGCAGGTTTTCGGCCGGGACGGGAGAGATCCCGCCGGTCCGATCCACGCGTGGCGTGTCGAGCTCCGGGTCCTGAACACCGCTCTTCCTCTCTGCCGCCGGTTATTGTCCGGACGTGCATTTGATTAACCATAGCAGGGGTTCGTGCCAATTTCGAGGGCGAAGCGGGTCGCCCGGGGAAATGCTGTGCGCTGGGCGCGCGTATTGCCGTCAGGGTGCCGCGGCCGGCCGGGGAACGTCTCGTGGCTGGTGGTCGCCAGCGCGTGACCGCAGTGTTGCCCGCATGCGGCACGACCGGGGCCCCGGCCATTGCCTCGTAACACTCTTCGCGCTACATCGTCAGCTCGAGTAATGTCTTTGCGCGACGGATCATGAGCCTTCTGAAATGGATCGACCTTCCGCCGGTCTGGCTGATCGGCGCGCTCGCCGCTGCCTTCGGGCTCGACCGGCTGCTGCCGGGCCTGGGCTTCGGCGTCGACCCGCTGCGCTGGCTGGGCAACGCGATGATCGCGGCGGGCCTTGGCGCGATGGGGCTCGGCGCGTTCGAGCTTGTGCGTCATCACACCACCTTCATCCCGCGCCGCAAACCCAGCGCGTTCGTGCGCCAGGGGATTTTCCGGCTGAGCCGCAACCCGATCTACCTTGGCGACGCGCTGGTGCTCGCGGGCGCCATCCTGCATTGGGACGTGTTGCCCGCGCTGGTGATCGTGCCCGCTTTCATGGGGCTCGTCACCCGGCGCTTCATCCGCGGCGAGGAGGCGGGGCTGGTCGAGGCCTTCGGGCGGGCCGCGGAAGCCTGGTTCGCAAAAGTGCGGCGGTGGCTGTGAAATGTGTCTGCGAATAGTG
>Ga0209121_10001962_pt1 | contig 21338 bp, 24 predicted proteins | sample Cruoilmetagenom3_FD_187292 | JGI IMG/M metagenome (GOLD analysis project Ga0209121, IMG submission 187292) | Oil polluted marine microbial communities from Coal Oil Point, Santa Barbara, California, USA - Sample 3 (SPAdes) (version 2) | ecosystem: Environmental > Aquatic > Marine > Oil seeps ...
TTCACTAATAATATTCTACCCAACACAAATGAGACCCGCCCGTCGATACTGTGGTCTTTCTGTAGAAACGGGTAGTTTTATTTCAGTGAAGTCCCTAAGCGTGTAGCATGCCCTGCTCGTTATGTTGATGATTGTGTCGCTGTATCAGAAACAGACGATAAGGGAGCCGAGTGATGATCACTCGGACTTGTGTTCCCCTGGATCTGATCCTGCCTGATCAGCCGAACCGCGCGGTACGGACCCGTACGCTGCGTGGTGTGGGAGGGGGGAGCTGTGAGGCTCCTCCTTATCCCGATAAGTGTGTTTTCATTCGCCGACACTAAATTATCCTATCCAGTTCTTATAGAAAGCCAGGATCAGTCCGTTGGCAAGCGTAAAAAGAAATCCCCAAAGTTTTATGGAGTTCGCCGCTTTCTTTATCTTGATTTCCTCTTTCTTAATATTTTCTTCTCGATCTTTTTCTCGGCGTTCTAATTCGTGATCAATCAGAGCTCTCAGCGTATTTTCAGAAACTCCGGATATCGTTAAACGAGATGCGACGTCACTACCGTCTTTTGCAAGAGCGTAAAGATACTCAGTATCGAACGTACGAATTTTCTCAATAGTACCCTTAATTAGTTTTCTCTCTTTCGCAGACTGCTCAGTCATTCCCTCGTTCTTAGTAAGATCAGCATAGCAGCCGTAACCAAGCCAGATGATTTCTTTTAGGTGGTGATGTTCTATCAACGAATACTCTTTGAATATATCTGCTTGATGCGCAGCATACGCTGCACGGAGCGCATCGCCTTCCTCAATTGCCGAGTAGCATTCTCTTAATAGGCAGGACCGGAAAAGGTTGAACCTATACTCGCTCAAACCTTGGGATTCCAATATCTTGGCCGCCTCTTCAACACCGACGTTAGTTTCCAAATCACAGTGGCTTATTGAAAAATTACCAATGTTTTGCGTAATAGGTTGATTTTATTCACCACACTGATTCCGGTTGACGGGTTTGGGCATCACACAAATTCCGGTTGAGCCATAATTCTTTTCTTTTTCGTGCCTTTTACAAAATTGATACTTGATTACGCTGAAAAAAGTCTATTTTGAGCCGCTATCCTGAAATAGCTATATAAGTTTCGTATGCGTAACTTATATATTACGAATATGTTTATGTTATAGCTTTAGATCGACTCCGACTTTTTGCAGGGTAATCATACTTGACTTTTAACTTTTAAATTATTAAAAATGAATCTGAGTTACAATAGCAGAGAAATCTTACGCATAGACCCCCTATTACCTTCTGAAAAAAAGAGGCAAGAATATGATTCATGTGAATCCTGGCCAGTTGACAACTGGTCCATATATCCCATGGAAAGAGCTTGAATCACTGGAAGAATGGTGGGACCCGGACGCCTTCCCCTGGGGAGCCGTGGGAGCCCTTATCAAGCACTACCCGGATTCTTTTGATGTGTGGTGGAATCCGGATCGATTCTTGTGGCGTCCCCAACATATCCGTCTTCTTATTCGTCACCTTGGTTACAGACTTACAGAGTGGTGGGAACCGGATCGATTTCCGTGGAAATCCAGTACCGGTTGCTTGATACGTGATTTGAACAACGACTTTTCCGTTTGGTGGGAACCGTCGCTTTTCCCTTGGGAGGGCATGTGGGACGGCCGGACTGCCGCGGAGCTTCTGGCAATTCACTGCACCGACGACCTCCCGCAATGGTATGACGCCGGCCGACTGGTTTGGACAGAGGAACTATGCCGAATTCTCATTCACCGTTGCAAGGCCTATCAAGCCATTTGGGCACAGGATGCACTCCTTTTCCGTCTGCAGAGATGAAGCCGCCTCTTGATCCTGAAAAAGAAACAGAGTTCCTCCAGCGAATACAGGCAGGAATTCTGAGAGATCCCAATGCCCTGCCCCTTGGGCTTGCGCTTCTCAATTTCGAAATCCGCTTTTTGGACCTTGATGAGGACATCCGTGTACTTCGCACAGAGGACTGCTTTTACATCAACCGCCAAAGCCCTTTCCTTAATAAGCCTGATATAGAAGGAGCGCTGACGTTTCTTCTCCTGCATGAAATATGTCATGTCCTTTTTTTGCATGATCAGCGAAGACGCAACCGTGATCCGGAGCTATGGGTTCTGGCCACGGACTATATGATAAACGGACTACTTGACGAATTTCGCTCGATCTTTGATCCAAAAATGGTCCCTTACCAGACCCGCTGGATATTCAGTGGAGAAGACCCGGCTTACTACAACCCCGAATTCAAAAACCTCCTGGAAGAGGAGATCTATCGGCTGCTATGCGAGTCAGCCAATGTAGATGTATCACCACCTCGTGACCTGTCTGTAAAGGAGATGGGTGCTCTCGAGATGGGGCGGCGACGTTTTATCGGCAAACCTTACCTTGTATATTCGCGTATTCGATACAAGAAGAAGGATATAGAGCAGAACCGGTTAGAAATACCGTCTCCTGAAATCGATGGAATGGGCGAAGGTAAAGGAGATTTTCGTAAGCAAAAGGAAGAAGAAGAGGAAGGAGTCAGCCGGGACGACGTCTTTGGACAGAGCCCCATATATCCCCGTTCTGACCGCGACGAAAAACAACAGGAGGCAAGGGAATCCGCACTTCAGCTCTCCCGCCATCTCTTCCGTGAGGTACTTCGGGGTCACGGCTCGCTGCATGCCAAGGCCGTTATGGCCATGCTCTGCGGGCCAACCACTGACTGGGAGGCAATTCTGCGCGATTCCCTGCGATTGGCACTGGACCGCTCCGCTGAAATAGCATGGGGCCGACCCAGGGTCACCTGGCTGGCAAACATCGGCAAAATCCCATATTTGCCGGCATCTACTGATGAGTTTGTACCCGGGACAATAGTGATCAGCATAGACGAATCCGCCTCTGTAGATGATTCGGATCTATCAAGGGTCCTGGCAGTACTGCAAGAGGTCAAGGAACGTTATCGCCGTATTCTTGTCATCAAACACGATACGGAAATTCGGTGGCAACAGGAGTTTAAGAGCATAGGCCAGAGCGATCTGGGAGAACTGAAAATTAGACGACACCGTGGGGGTACATCACACAGACAGGTCTTTGATGCGATAACCGATTATACACGTTATCGAAGCGAGGAGCCTGTTTCAGTCTATTTGGCCTTTACGGACATGGAAAGCGATATCCCTGATTGTCAGGACATGCTTCCACCCTGGCTACCGAGAATATATCTGAGCACCGGCAAGATAGTGCCAAAAGGACTCCGTGGAAAAGTAATAAATATCCAGTGAGGAATTGTATATGAATACCGGTTTAACACTTTCAGAAACCATACCCTATATCACCCGCCACACTGATTCAGGCCTTTCTGACGGGACCAGGTCCATTCTTTGGCTGTCCGGCCCGCCCGGAATAGGCAAATCCGATCTCATGCGCCAGTTCTGCCAACAGAAGGGATACGGGCTCAAGGTGGTCTATATGGCCACCCTGATGCTGGAACAGATTACAGGATTGCCCATGGTTCAGGATGCCGGAAATGGCAAGCAGGTCCGTTGGTCCTGCCCGGAGATCTTCAATTTCGATGTGCTTGAAATAGCGCCTGCCAACTCGAATGTCCCTATTATCCTCTTTCTGGATGATGCCCACTTGTGTAATCGCCAGATCCAGGCCTACCTCTTTCAGTTGCTGACATACCGCACCATTCATGACCACCGGTTGCCTGAGCGTGTAGCCATGGTACTTGCAGGTAATCGTTCAACAGATCGGGCGGATTTTCATGAAATCCTGGCCCCGGTTGCCAACCGGATCTTCTTTGTGGACCTGAGGCCGGACGTTGACCAATGGACAAGGGACTTTGCCCTGCAAACAGGACTCCGTCAGGATGTTATCACCTTTTTGCAACACTATCCTGAATACTTCCTGGGGACCCCCATGGAGTCACAGGCATGGTCGTCTCCCCGCTCGTGGACCTATGCTTCCCATACGTTTGACGCATGCGGCGAGGAACTGGATGAAAAGACCCTGTTTGTAATACTCTCAGGCCATGTCGGCTCTGACGCAGCCACAAAATTCATAGAGTATCATCAGCTCTTTGCCAAGTGGGATGCACATCGGATTCTGCTTGAGGGAAATGCTCCTGATACTGAACAACTGAACAAGATCCAGGCGTACGCATTGCTCAGCGCCTGCGTAGCCTATCTCTTGAGACGCCTTCGAGCAGTTAATTTCCAGACCAATCCTGAACTGGATCAGGCCCTGAGCGCCTTGGCTGCACTCATAATGGCCATGTCCAAATGCCACAGAGAAATCGTCCCCCTTGGCCTGAAGACACTTCTGCTTGCCGAAAATCAGGCCACAGGAGCAACTACTATGGTAAGACGGCTTTTGACAGAGGCGGATGCAGTGGTAGCAGAGCTGCTCACTGTGACCTGACCGAAGCCGGCCCTAAGCATTCACAGGTTCACAGGTTCCTTGTTCAGGGTTTAAAGAAAATCCGGAACCTCAGTTGTGGCTGCCGCCACGATTTCCTTAAACAGGTCTTCCTTTAAAAGAATTCCTACGACAGATTCCCCTTCCACGACAGGGAGCCAATCGATCTTGTGAGAAGTCATGAGATGGACAGCTTCCATGAGGGTACCGTTTTGATGAATGACATGCGTTACCGGCGACATGATTTCACTGCCGGGCCTTTCAAGTATAGTCTCACATTCCTCCAAAAACTGACCCTGCCAGAAGATGGGAAGCTCTTCGGTGGCCTTTGTAGAAGACTCCATATGAGCAATAATATCATCAATAGTGAGCATTCCCAGGATCTCTTCCTCGTCTTCCACCTCGTCAACCACCAGCAAGGACGAAGGACACCTACCTTTTTGTTTTTCATTCAGCAACTTGACCGCTTCTGCCACCTTTGTCTGCGGCGATATACGCTCAAGTGCCAACACATCAAGCATCAGATCTTTAATTCGTTTTTCAGGCATTACATCCAGACTTTTTAGGTAGAAGGTAGAAGGTGGAAGGCTGAAGTATGTCAGCCTATCACCTTCCACCTTCTACCTACCTAGTGACTTCTTAATTTGAGCAAGCGATGTGCCAGATCCTTGGATGTTTACCTGCTATTTGCTAACATATTGATTTTTAAGCATTTGTGTACTATTTGCAGAAAACTCCAGCCATTTATGAAGCGGCATATTTATGCCGCAAAGTTTGAAGCAAAATAGTTTTTGACATTTTTTTGCCCATCTGCTACTGATTTTAATTTAAAGAGAAAAAGCCATACCCTATAAGGGCTTTCTATGGGGCTCGGTCAATCGGCAGTCAGGCAGCGAGAAAAGGTGAAAATGAGATGATATCTCATAAGATTGCGTTACACGGTCAAATCGAGCCTGATCTATTTCCGGAGTTTGTCATAGTAAGCGAGCACATGCATTCGGTGATCAGGACCGTGCAACAGATTGCCAAATTTGACGCCAATATTTTAATTTCCGGGGAGTCCGGAACTGGAAAAGAGCTTGTGGCCCGCATCATTCATCAAAAAAGCAACCGGAGGGACAAACCGATTGTGCCGGTAAACTGCGGTACTCTTTCCGGTGAGCTGTTTGAAAGTAAACTATTCGGCCATGAAAAGGGGGCCTTTACAGGTGCTATCAGGCAAACCAAGGGGAGATTTGAGCAGGCCAATAACGGGACTCTCTTTTTAGATGAAGTCTCGGAGATTTCACTGTCTAATCAGGTGAACTTTCTGCGGGTACTGGAAGATGGCTGCTTTTGTCGAATCGGAGGAGAGATACCCATCAGGGTGAACGTTCGTATTGTTGCGGCGACCAACAAGGATCTGACAACAGAAGTCAGGGCAGGGTGTTTTAGAAAGGATCTTTACTACCGCCTAAAGGTGATCCCCATTAACCTTCTTCCTTTAAGGAAACGGAAGGCAGCAATTCCTCATCTGGTGAATAATTTCCTGGAAAGATTTGCTAAATTATATAAAAAGCCCAGGGTATCCGTTTCCTCTGAGGCCATGGAGTACTTGATGTCTTACGATTGGCCGGGGAATATTAGACAACTTAAGAACATAATGGAAAGAATGTTTCTGATGGCCCAAGGACCTCTAATCACTGTTAGTGATTTTCCAGAGGATGCTATGGACGTAGTGACCCTTGATCCTGGGGAGAATTCGGGGCAAGAGTCCCATAATTCAAGCGTATCATCTTTCGATTTTGCAGCCCATGGTCCTATTGAGCCATTGCGAAAGGCACGTCAACGGCTGGAAAAAACCATCATTCTGAGGGCCTTAGAGATGACGAAAGGACAGAGAGTCAGGGCCGCTGAACTTCTGGAGATTAAACCCCGCACCCTTCGCCAAAAGATGAGCGATTATGGTATTGAGTTCCGGAGGACGGGAAAAAGAGGCGAGGCAAAGTTATAAGCTGGACAAATAGGAACAACTTTCGAACATAGGACTAAGGATGAAACCCAGGCTCTTGTTAGTTGATGATGAAGAAATGTTCTTGGAATTTCTCTCAAGGCGTTTGATAAGCTATCAGTATGATGTAACAACTTGTTTAAGTGGTGAAAATGCCATTGAAATGACGATTGAACACGATTTTGATGTGGTCATACTGGACGTGCTTATGCCTGGTATGGACGGGATCGAGACCCTGGGGGAAATCAAGAAGATAAAGCCACTTACCGAGGTAATCATGTTAACTGGCCATGCGTCCCGTGAATCAGGCATAGAAGGAATGAGGCTTGGTGCCTATAGTTATTTGAGCAAACCCTGCGATACTGAAGACCTGATCGCAAAAATCAACAAGGCCTATGATAGAAAGGCCGAACATGAAAAACGCATCAATATGGCGAGCCGGCATCCATGAGGACATTAATGCCTATCCTGGGCTCTGCGCGCAAATGGTGGTGTCGGCCTTTGGAATTCCCTTGACAATGCCCTGAGAAAATACTAAAAAATTTTAGTTAAGGTTTTCGAATAGATATATGTTTTGACCCGGATGTAATTAGGACTTGCAACTGATTTCAAGGAGCGATCTATGAATGAGCAATCAACCATTCGAGTTATTCGAGTTTTACTGGTAGACGATGAAGCGACTTTGCTTGAATACCTGTCCAAGCGCCTTCTTAGACAGGGCCATACAGTAAAGGCCACTTTTTCCGGCGAGGACGCTATCGAGGTGGCAAAACAAGAGCATTTTGATGTAGCGGTTGTCGACTTGAAGATGCCGGGGATAGACGGGGTGGAGACGCAAAAAAGGCTGAGAGAGATCCAACCATTCCTACAATGCATCGTATTGACCGGCCATGGTTCCATAGAAAGCGCCCTGGAAAGCGGCCACGAGGAAGCCTTCCAGTATTTGCTAAAGCCTGTTGACTATGACCATCTTGTGGCAGTCATTAAAGAAGCGTACGAGAAAAAAATGAAGTTACAAGAAGCGAAATTCCAAGAGCAACTGGAAGAACTTCACCACCATGGGATGGGGGCACGTGGGATGAAACAGGCCATTGCTGAGTTGCGCAAAATCTATGGATTCGACTAACTCTCTGGAGACCGAGCTGAAAAAGGTCAGGCAAGAACTGGCCGGTTATAAAATAGAGTTACATCAGACCAGGGGCTATCTTCAGTGTATTCTGCAGAATTCCGAGGATATGATCTTTGCTACTGAAGTTGGTGGAATGCTGATTTCCTTCAGCAAGGGCGCTGAAAAAGTGTTGGGTTACTCCTTTATGGAATTAATAGGTACTTACATAAAGGATTTGGCTGAAGACCCTGTATCATTTGAGGAGTTTTTTAACTCTTCCGGGCATGATGGCCCCACAGTGCAGTTGGACATCCCCTTTCGACACAAGGAGGGAGGCACGGTTTATTTCAATGTTTCCCTTATAAACCTGACAAACAGGGAAGGCCAAAGTGTAGGCACGGTCGGAGTGTGCAGGGACATCACCCTGTGGAAGAAGATCCAGGAAGACCTGGTCCGAATCGACAGACTGGCGGAAATAGGGAGGATAGCAGCCGGGGTCGCTCACGAGATCAATAATCCTCTGGCGATTATTAGCGAGGCTTCGGGATGGGCCGGCGAGGTAATCAGCGACGCTAAAGGCTTAAGTCCTGAGGACCGGGAAGAACTGGAGAAGGCCACCAAAGAGATCAGCCACCAGACCAAGCGCTGTCGCAGCATAACCCATGAACTATTGGACTTCGCCCGTGGTTCAACCCTGGCATTAATCGAATTTGATATCCACGACGTGCTCAGAGACAGCATTAGTTTTCTTAAACCCGAACTCAAACACACATCCATAGAAATCGATACTCAGTTTATGTCAGGTCCCCTACTCATGAAATCTGATCCAAAGTTGTTGGAGCAGGTCTTTGTAAATTTCATTACCAATGCCATTCATGCTATCCGAAGTAAGGGGGAAGACAAAGGGTATATCCGGATAAAGACCCTTTCAATAAACTCGGAGGTGGAGATAAGTTTTGAAGACAATGGTACTGGAATTACGGAGGAAAACCAAAAAAAGATCTTTCAACTGTTTTTCTCCACCAAAGCTCCGGGCAAGGGTACAGGCCTTGGCCTCTCAATCAGCCAGAATATAGTAAAGAATTTGGGCGGAACCATCACTCTTGACAGCAAGGTTGGGGTCGGTACCAACTTCACTCTGCGACTTCCGCTTTCTTAGGTTGGCAAAAAAATGCCTAAATAATCATTTCCTTATTTATGCGGCATTATTTTGCCACTTTCCAACACTGCCAAATCTGTTTCCGCCTCAAAACAAATTAGAACAAAAGCTGTAAAATCAGTATGTTAAAAGACATTACTGTAAAAAATGAGGGACTGGCACATCTATTGCTGTTAAAAAGTCAACTCGTCTCCGTTTCCCAAAATTGCAAACCGATCAAAAATATGGGAGGAGCACCTGTTGGATAAGCAAGAGGAAGAAGGGCTGGGGCGCAAGCACAATACCAGCAAACGAGAAATTTCTGATCAAGGTCCAGGGCGCCGAAAGAATTTTGGCCCTTATGTGGTCACATTCTTTATCTTGTTCGGCGTCTGGGTCGTCCTTTCAGGCAAGTTTGATCCCTTTCATCTCAGCCTCGGGGTTATCTCCTGCGCAATCGTGGCTTACCTTTCGGCCGACCTGTTGCGTCCTTCCATGAGAGGTCTTTTAATTCTGTTGGTCCGATGGGTCCCGTATCTCCTGTGGCTGATGAAGGAGATCTTCAAAGCAAACCTTCATGTTACATATCTTGTCTTCCATCCAAGGATGATGGACCTGATCGACCCCAAAATTGTTAAATTCCGAAGTAAGCTGGAGGGTGATCTGGCCCTGGTCACCTTTGCCAATTCGATCACCCTCACTCCCGGCACTATTACAGTCAATGTATCACCCGATGGTGATTTTAAGGTTCATGCCATTGACAAGGCGTCTGGTGAACCCTTGCCGGGTGAGATGGAGGCAAGGATTGCCAAGATATTTGGGGAGTCTGATGGATAGCATCTTTTTATACTCGAGTCTTTATCTGGCCTTTCTGATGGTCCTTTCCCTAATCCGGGCCATGATTGGGCCAACAGTCCTGGACCGGATGATTGGTGTCAATGCCATTGGGAGCAAGACTGTCGTATTACTTATTATGATCGGTTTTCTCTACCATCGTATGGATATGTTCGTGGACATTGCGCTGGCCTATGCCATGCTAAACTTTATCGCAGTGCTGGCGGCTTCAAGATACTTTCAAAAGCGTAAAGGATTGTACGATGAAGCGCTGTATCGGTAAAGACTACTCAAGGATTCTCGTACCAAGGACAGGCGGCATGCCAATGCCCGCAACAGGAGTTTGCGAGGGACCCGGGAGGTTTTGATAAATGGATATCATGAATATCATTGTATGCGTGCTATTATTCTCTGGGCTGTTTTTCCTTACAGGGGGGGCAGTGGGGATTCTGCGTTTTCCTGATTTTTATTCCCGGCTCCACCCCGCAGGTAAACTTGATACCCTTGGCTCCCTTCTGGCCATGACCGCCTTTGCCCTTTTTAACCTCCATCATTTTTCCCTGGGCGCCTTGCTGACCAGCCTGAAAATTCTTCTTATTGTTGTATTTATTTTTCTGGCCAGCCCTACAGCAACCCACGGCATTGTTGACGCCGGCGTCAGGGCCGGTCTGGCCCCCTGGACCAAGGGAGAGAAAAGGAGGTAACCTATGATCTGGCCGATAGATCTGGCAATTCTCACCCTGGTCGTTATCGCTGGTATTGGCGCCCTTATGGTCAAGGATTTGCTTGGTGCCGCCATCCTGTTTGGGGCTTACAGCTTCATGATGTGTCTGCTCTGGTCCATCATGGGAGCAGTGGATGTGGCCTTTACTGAGGCTTCGGTCGGAGCAGGTGTCAGTACGGTCTTTTTTGTTGCCGCTGTATTCCGCACATCAAGGAGGACAAAAGATTGAAGATCATCGGACTCATCATAACAGTCGTGACAGGTGCACTGCTTATTTACGCCGCGGCTGATTTTCCAGCGTGGTCAGACCCGGCCTCTCCGGCCAGCACATATCTTTCTCCTCACTTTATTGAAAAGACCATGGAAGAGACCTCGGTACCCAACATCGTCACCGCTGTGCTTGCAGACTATCGTGGTTTTGACACCATGTTTGAAACCACTGTGATCTTTTCAGCAGGCGTCGTATGTTTTTTTCTCCTGCGAATCTCTCGCCGCGAAGAGGAAGAGCCTGAAACAAGGTATTACCGGCATGTCCTCACCGGCGTGACCATCCAGCTCAAAGAGGGATACAAGATGCCGCCGTCCGCTGACTTTGAACGGATTGACGCCGTCTGGACACCTCCTGACCTGATTATCAAGACAGGGTGTCGGATATTGATTCCCTTTGTCCAGCTTTTTGCCCTGTATGTGATCGCCCATGGACATCACAGCCCCGGCGGCGGATTCCAGGGAGGTGTTATCCTGGGGGCAAGCGTCATCTTGCTTGCCATCTCCCACGATCTGAGAACTGCTGTCAGACGAATGAGCGAGAAGCTTATAGGCATCCTTTGTGCTGTCGGCGTCTTTATTTATGCCGGCACCGGTGCCCTCTGTCTATTGTTAAAGCAAAATTTCCTGGACTACAGCGCTCTTGCCGGGGTACTGCATGTCGACCCGATTACAGCGCGATCCCATGGCATTCTCATTGTGGAAATCGGCGTAGGGATTGCTGTCCTGGCCACCATGATCTGGATCTATAACAATATCTCATCTGCAGGCAGATACAGACAAGGGCTTTAGGATATGACCGATCTGATTTCAATGGTTGTTGCCAAATATAATTACTGGATTTACATCACCTTGATGATGATCGGGCTATACGCCATGATCGCCAAGAACAATCTCGTAAAAAAGATCGTTGGCATGAACATCTTTCAGACCGCCATCATCTTGTTTTACGTGTCCATAGGTGTCAAGAAAGGAGCCACGATTCCAATCTTAGAGCATGGCCACGGCCCTAATGCGCACCACGTCGTGCATGCCGTGGACTATATTAATCCATTGCCTCATGTGCTGATGCTGACCGCCATTGTAGTGGGCGTGGCCACCCTTGGGGTGGCCCTGGCTTTGGCCATAAGGATCTATAATAACTATAACACCCTGGAAGAAGATGAAATCCTGGCGCAGGTAAGGGAAAAATGAGCGAACAGTATCCTGCACTCCTTGTAATTGTCCCGCTCCTGTCGGCCCTTGTCGTCAGTGTTGCCGGATGGGTAAACAAGAGATGGTGCTTCCCTATTGCTGTTGCCGCCCTGAGTGTGTCAGCCTGGTCATCCGTTGGTCTGCTGTTCAGGGTCCTGAATGAAGGAGTTATCGTCTATAAATTAGGTGGATGGTCACCCCCTATGGGCATAGCCTATTATATAGATTATCTCAATGGCCTTGTTCTGCCGGTAGTTTCCATAGTTGCCCTCCTCAATTTAATATCAAGCAAAAGGACTGTTGAGCAACAGTTTCCGGACAAAACAGGCCCTTTTTATACACTATATGTCCTGATGGTAACCGGTCTATTGGGTATTGTGGTCACTGGAGATGCCTTCAACCTGTATGTGCTGTTGGAGATTGCGTCACTCACGGGTTACGGGTTGCTTGCCATGGGAGAGGAACGTGCCCCGCTGGCGACCCTTAATTATCTGTACATGGGTACAATTGGGGCCTGCTTTTATCTGTTGGGTATTGGATATCTCTATATTGTCACCGGTTCATTGAATATGGTGGATATTGCCCGGTTATTGCCCCCGCTTTATCAGTCTAAGGCCGTACTGGCCGCTTTCATCATCTGTATGGTCGGGGTATGGCTCAAGATGGCCTTTTTCCCTCTTCACGCCTGGTTACCCAATGCCTATACATTTGCCAATTCTGCGTCAAGCAGTCTGATTGCCCCGCTGGTAACCAAGGTGATGGTCTATGTGATGATTCGCCTTATGTTGACCATTTTTACCCCGAAATTTGTCTTTAACACCTTGGCCGTGCACGACGCCGTTGTCTGGCTTGCTGTCATTGCTATTGCCATGGGCGCCGTTCTTGCCCTGAAAGAGCGCAATTTAAAGAAGATGTTAACATACATCGTCGTGGCGGAAGTGGGCTATATGGTTGGTGGCGCATGGCTTGGAAACCGTGCCGGATTGACAGGGGCAGTCCTCCATATTGTAAACGATGCCCTGATGACACTTTGCGTCTTTCTCGTGGTGGGTAACATAGTTTACAAGATAAAAGGATATGCCTTTGGCGACCTGAAAGGGTTGTTCGCCAAGATGCCATTTACCATGGGGGCCTTTGTGATCGGAGCACTATCCATCATCGGTGTGCCTCCGACGTGCGGTTTTTTCAGCAAGTGGTATCTCATCTTGGGGGCCATTCAGGCGCACCAGTATGGTTTTATGGTCGCATTGCTCTTCAGCAGCCTGATCAATGTAGTGCTCTTTTTCAGGGTCTTTGAGATCGGCTTTTATGAGCCCTTCAGCGACCATGAGGGGCACGAACATCATCCGGCAGTGATGGCCGAGGCCCCGCTCACTATGCTGGTTCCCCTTTATGTAGTTGCTATAAGCCTGATCTTGGTTGGTCTGTATACCGGTGACATCGTAAACCACATAGTCCAGTTTGTCATACCAAAGGGCTTTATGTGACGGTCTATATGATGGAGATAGAATAGGGATCGAATGGAAACGATTACGTCAATAAGGCCCTTGCTTGCAGTCCTGGTCTCCCTCTTGATTATTCCTTTGGTGGTGGTCTCAAGCAGAAGCCCCAATGTCCGTGAGACTTGGACCTTTGTGGCGGCCGTTGCAAAGTTTCTGATCGTCCTGTCTATGCTCCCGGCAATCTTAAGGGGGACTGAAATAGTATATACGGTGGTCCAGTTCATGCCGGGGGCGGCGATCAAGTTCAGGGTTGATGCCCTGGGAATGCTCTTTGCGCTCGTGTCTTCAAGCCTCTGGATTATTACATCGGCATACTCGATCGGCTATATGAGAGGGCTGAAAGAGCACGGGCAGACCCGGTATTTTTGCTTCTTTGCCATCTGTCTTTCAGCCACCATTGGTGCAGCCTTTTCTGCGAACCTTTTAACCCTGTATCTCTTTTACGAGATACTTTCTCTTGCCACCTATCCATTGGTTACACACCATCAGGATCTGGAGGCGCGAAGCTCAGGCAGAAAATATCTCCTTTATGTCGTAGGTGCGTCCATTGGTCTTGTTTTGCCGGCCATGCTTATATGCTATAACCTGGCAGGTACCCTTGAATTCAGCAAAAATGGCATTTTGGCAGGGACTGCCGCATCTCCGTCCCTGCTCTTTATCCTTTTGTTCATGTTTGTCTTCGGGTTTGCCAAGTCAGCAATTATGCCCATGCATTCATGGCTTCCCGCGGCCATGGTGGCACCTACGCCGGTCAGTGCCCTGCTGCACGCAGTGGCTGTTGTGAAGGTGGGTGTCTTTAGCATCGTTCGTATCCTGACCGGGGTCTTTGGGATTCAACTCTTATCCTCATCTCATTTAGGGATGGCAGTATGTTGTGTTGCCGCCTTTACCATCCTGGTCGGCTCATTCATTGCCCTTTCCCAGGACGGCCTTAAAAGGCTTCTCGCCTTTTCCACCATCGCCCAGCTTTCTTATATTGTGCTTGGGGTAGCACTCCTTTCCCCAAAAGGGATGACTGGCGGCATGCTCCATATTGCAATGCATGCCTTTGGGAAAATCACCCTATTTTTTTGTGCCGGGGCAATCTTTGTAGCTACGGGTAAAAAGAACATCAGCGAGATGATAGGGATAGGCCGAAGGATGCCGGTGACCATGGCAGCCTTTTTTATCGCTTCGTTGAGCATAATAGGGATGCCCCCTTGTGGCGGCTTCATAAGCAAATGGTATCTCGCACTAGGAACCCTCCAGGCCCACCAGATAGGCTTCCTGGTAGTCTTGCTCTTTAGTTCGCTTCTGAATGCCTGCTACTTTATACCCATTACCTATAAGGCATTCTTCTGTAGGCCCGAAGATGCCATGTTTGAGAATAAGGTGCAAGAGGCCCCGGTTTTCTGTGTGGTGCCTTTGGTTATCACAGCGACAATTTCCGTGATCCTGCTTTTTTATCCCCAGCCTTTTCTCAGGCTGGCCAGAATGATGGTGCAGAGTATAACTGGAGTATAAACATGATAAATGAGAGGACAGACGAAATAGAAGGCAAGATGGAACTTGGTCATAAGCCCATTCCGCCTTTTCGGACCATTTTTTGGGTAGCTATCACCATAGGCGTTTTGTATCTGGGACTCATCTTTTTTAAGACGCTTTGAACAAGATCGCCAGTGGTAACGTGTTTGTTGCTCAGGATATAGAAAAAACACTATGAAACCAGAAAACAGCGAAGACAAAAAATATCTTTTTGATAAACCTGCAAGCATGAAGATACTGGCATGGTCTTTTTTGTTATCGCTTGTTCTTCTTCTTGCCCTGGAATTTTTTATTCACAAACACACTCATTTCCCCTCGGAAGAATGGCCTGAATTCTATTGTGTATTTGCCTTTGTCGCCTTCGTAGCCCTTGTTCTTTCCGCAAAATATATCCTGCGGCCCCTTGTGAAGAGACGAGAGGATTACTATGACTGACGTCCTGCCGCCAGCGGCCATTTTTATCATCGGAGGACTACTGGTTCCTCTGATAAAAGGGAAATGGAAAAGCGCCTACATGTTGCTTATCCCGGTGGCAGGTTTCATAAACCTGATCAATATCCCTGAAGGAACTCATTGGGTTGTAGGGTTTATGGAATATAATCTTATCTTTGGTAAAGTGGACAGGCTGAGCCTCCTGTTCGGTTACATCTTCCATCTCATATCTTTCATAGCTATTCTCTATGCCATTCACGTAAAAGACGATGTGCAGAATGTGGCCGGGCTGGTTTATGCCGGCAGTGCCCTAGGGGTTGTCTTTGCCGGAGACCTTTTTTCTTTCTTTGTCTTCTGGGAAATGCTCACAGTAGCTTCCATATTTCTTATCTGGGCCCGCAGGACAAAGGCAGCTCAAGGCGCAGGATACAGATATCTTCTTGTTCATGCGGCCGGAGGCCTGTGCCTTCTGGCAGGCATCGTCCTGTATGTAAATCAGACAGGCTCTATTGAGTTCGGGTATATCGGACTTAATGGACTTGCCACCTTATTAATTTTCCTGGGTTTTGGCGTAAATTGCGCCTGGCCTTTTCTCCATCCATGGCTGACGGACGCCTATCCGGAGGCCACAATTACCGGCACCATATTCTTGAGCGCTTTTACTACAAAGTGTGCTGTTTACGCCCTGGCCAGGGGCTTTCCTGGCACCGAGGCCCTTATATGGATCGGAGCGATTATGACTGCATTCCCTATCTTCTATGCGGTCATTGAAAACAATCTCAGGCGGGTGCTGTCCTACAGCTTGATCAACCAGGTAGGATTTATGGTATGCGGGATCGGCATTGGGACCCAAATGGCCATAAATGGCGCTGTTTCCCACGCCGTGAACGATATCCTCTTCAAGGCCCTGCTGTTCATGTCCATGGGCGCGGTGATGTATCGTAATAACAATAAAATCAACTGCACTGCCCTGGGTGGACTTTACCGGACCATGCCGCTTACCTGTATCTGTTGTATAATAGGGGCTGCATCCATCTCGGCCGTTCCGCTTTTCAGCGGTTTTGTCAGTAAGTCAATGGTCATGGATGCGGCTGCTACCGGTCATATGCAGATCATATGGTTCATCCTTCTGTTTGCCTCTGTGGGTGTATTAGAGCATGCTGGTATCAAAATCCCGTTTTTTGCGTTTTTCGGACATGATTCCGGGCTCAGGCCCAAGGAAGCACCCCCCCACATGCTTCTTGCCATGGGCATTGCGGCGTTCTTTTGCATCTTCAACGGGTCATTTCCCAGCTATCTGTATAGCCTGCTCCCATATCCGGTTGAATATGTACCGTACACGGTTCCGCATGTAGTAGGTCAGACCCAGCTCATTTTCTTTGCCGCCCTTGCCTTCATACTTCTCACTCTCTCCGGCATGTCTCCCGCCGAGATGAGGGCTGTCAATGTTGATGCTGATTGGTTCTACCGCAAGGGTAGCGGGCTTTTTTACCGGGTCATGGATATTAGTATGAACGGATTGACCAGGGTCGCTGACAGGGTCATTGTGGGTGAGTTGACCGGATCTATCTGCCGCATATCCCAACGCTGGCCTGAGGTCCTCTGTCTTGGGGTTATGATTCCCTTGTGGAGTATCACCGGTGTAAAGGGGAAAGAACTCGAGGGCAAAATCGAAAGAACTCGAGCGGCTCTGCAAACACACACCTCACCCATAGGGATCAGTGCGGCTATAGCTACCATTTTTTTAGTGTTAATTTACCTGTTAATGTGATATGAAAATATCAAAGATGCGGGCACGGAGAGGAGAAACAGATATTTGGCTTCTATAGAACAACTCAAAAGAATTCGACTCTTTGCAAATTTGACCGACGGCATGCTGGAACAGATACTTCCCTTGGTTCAAGAGCAGTCGTTTGCGGAAAGGGAGATCATTTACGAACCAGGTAGTGAGGCCACCCACTTTTACTCACTGACCACGGGCAAGGTGTTACTCCAGACAGAGCTTGCTTCAGCCCTTATCATCTCTCTCGGGGCCATCAAGCCGGGATACTCATTCGGCTGGTCTGCCCTGCTCCCCGGGCCCGTCCATACTTCCCTTGCCGTTTGTATGGAACCATGCGAAATCCTGGTCATGCCCGGAGACAAATTCAAGGCCCTTCTTGATCAAGATCACACCATGGGATTCCTGGTTATGCAAAAGACTGCCACGATCCTTGAGAACCGCTTGGGACGTCGTACAGCACAGTTTGTCAAGGTAATAACCAAACACCCGGATATAGCAACGCTCTTGGGTTTGTAGAAGGGGAATTAGCCTTTATGTGAGTGCGGCTCAAAAGGTAGCCTGATGACAAAGGTTGAGCCTTTCCCAGGTTCAGAGTCTACTTTTATAGTTCCGCTGTGCTCATTGACTGTTTTCTGGGTAACCAGCAGGCCGAGGCCCGTACCTCTTGACCCCTTGGTGCTGAATAGGGAACTGAATATTTGCTTTCTTACGGTCTCATTCATACCAGAACCATTGTCAGAGACCTGAAGAAGAAACGCTTCATCACTTTCGCGCCTTGTGATTACCCGCACCAGGTGCTCCTTGCCCTCATCTTCATCAAATATAGCGGCATCAATGGCATTGGAAACCAGGTTAAGCAGACAGCGATGAATACCTTTGGGGTCTAAAGATACATCGCCTATGGTTGGATCAATATCTCTAACAATCTCTACTCCGGATTCTTTTGCCTTGAGATCCATTAGTTTGCACACCTCTTCTGCAATTGCATTCGGGGAACACTTTTCATATTCAGGCTCGCGTTCCTTGGAGTAGTTGAGGAGATCCATAGCCAGGCCTGCAATCCTGTCAATATTCCTTTGCACCATGTCCCAACCGGTGCGAAGTCTATGCATATCCTCCTTCTTAAGTGCGCTGTCTACTATATAGACTCCTCCCTTAAGACCACCTAAGATGTTTTTGATACCGTGGGCAAGTCCGGCTACAGTTTCTCCGGTGGCAGCCAACCTCTCGGATTTGATCAATTCCTGCTGTAGCTGCTTGATTTCCCTCAGATCGTGGAGGAAACCCACACTGCCGATGACCTCACCATCTTGATACAGAACCGTTCCTGAAAACTTAACCGGTATCTTGGTACCGTCCTTTCCTAAAACGAATGTCTCTCGCCAGACATGCATTTCTTGTCTTTCTGGTTCTTTGCCATGCAGACCTTGCATGATTTCTTCGGCTGTCTCCGGTGGATAGAGACTCTTTATATCAATCTTCCCTATTACTTCATCCTTGGAATATCCAAATATTCTCTCATCCCCTCGATTAAAGATCATTATTTTTCCCTGCTTATCAGTTCCGATTATACCGTCGAGAGAACGCTGAATCAGATTGTCTTCAAACTCATACCTCTGTCTTATCTCCTCTGTGGCTTGCTTTACCTTATCTTCCAGATTGTCGGTATACTCCTTGAGCATTTTCCTTAAATGAAGCCTTTCCTTTGCCCGCTTTAAGGCAACTGTCAGGGCTTCGTCCACAATAGGCTTGGTGACAAAATCAGAGGCCTCAAGTTGCAGAGATTGGATAGCCACGTCCATATCGCCGTGTCCAGTAACAACTATCACCTCGGTTTCAGGGCTTATTTCCTTAATCCTTTTCAATACCTCGATGCCATCCATGCCGGGCATCTTTACATCAGTTAAGACAATGGGGGGGGATTCTTTCTTAAAAATTTCCAGGCCGCTTTTGCCGTCCTCTGCGGTTAGCACCTCGTAACCGTCAGCTCTCAGCGACATTCCCACAATTTTTCTTGCCGGCTCTTCATCATCAATAAGTAAAAGCTTCAATAGATTGCCCCTATTGTTAGAACATTATTTAGCATCTGAATATGGAGGAAATTTCAATAGGAATGTTGTGCCAATCCCCAACTCTGTTTTTACATCTATAGTTCCCCCGTAATCCTTGACAATTCCATAGCTGATGGACAGGCCCAATCCCGTTCCGGTACCCACTTTTTTGGTGGTAAAGAATGGTTCAAATATTTTATCCAGCACATGTTCTGGAATGCCATTCCCTGTATCGGATACACTAATTGCAACCTTTCCTTTGTCTGAAAATGACCTTATTGTCACCTTGCCACCCTGTTCGTCCTTCTCCTCAATGGCATGCCGGGCATTGACAACCAGGTTCAAAAGGACTTGCTCTAACTTATTACTATCTGCCATTATATGGGGCAGGTTATCATCCAGGTCCAACTCTATCTCTATATTACGTACTTTGAACTGTTGTCCCAATATCCCAAAGATATTTCTGATAGGAATATTCACGTTAAGCTCTGTTGTTTTAATACCCACCCTGGCAAAGTCCCGCATATGATTGATGATTGCCGATGCCCTATCCACCTGACCAACAATTTCTTCAGTCACAGTTTTTAGTTGTTCATCCTCAATCTTTTTGCCCTTGTTGATCATCTTTGACAGAAACGTAGCGCCCATTCTAATAACACTTAACGGTTGATTTAACTCGTGGGCTACGCCTGATGCCATCTCACCCAAGGTGGACATCTTACTGGCCTGGACTAACTGGGTCCTTTGTTCTAATTTTTTTATCTCTTTTTCAGAAATATCCAGTTTAGAGACCATATGCTTGAAAGAATCCGCCAACTGGACCATTTCGTCACCCACATGGGTTTTATATACTTTGCATTCACGACACTCATCCAGCTTTTCCGGAAAGCTCCCTGACGGCTGGCCAAAACAGAGTGTTCCGTCCACGTACCAGCACATTGTCGCAGTATTTCCATATGCAGGGCAGTCGGTTTTTGTGCATTTTTCTATCTCCCAACATTTGACCTTTCTACCAAAATCAACCTCTGTTTTTCCACGGCTGATTTCATCGGCTAATCGCGCAAGTCGGGCAAGGGGCCGGGTAACGAATCTGGATAAGAAAATGAATAAGAAAAGACCCACAATCACAAGGGAAGCCAGGCCCCAGATAATCTCCCTGTTCCTGACTTCTGCTACCCGCTCCTCTACGGGGCCCCAGCTAATCCCGACGGTTAGAACCCCTAATATTTCATTTTCACTTCCATGGCATTTATAACAGGTCTCCTCATTCGGGATAGGCATGGCATGGAGAAGTATTTTTTCTTCTCCCTGCACCTCCAGGTTCTTCACCAGGGAACCGGTGTCTAGTGCCTCTGCGGTGGCCTGTGAATCGTCAAGCATTTTTACATTGGCTGGTAATCCACTGTATTTGATGGTGCCTGTAAAATTGCAAAGATTTACGACTTTCACGTCCTTTAATTTATACAAGCTTTCCAAGATGGCCTGCACAGACTCCATGTCTCCGTCGAGCATGGGGTACTCAATACTTCTCATTACAGTGTCACTGATCTCATATGCCCGCTCCTCCTGCTTTCCAAGGTGAAACTTTATTCGCGTCACCATATCATAGTAAGTAAGGAGGCCTAATACTACGATTAGAATTACGCTCATACCCATTATCACCTTTTCGGCTACGCTGGATATGCGGAACCATGTCCATAATTTGTCAAAAAGAGGTGTCATTTTACTGTTTCTCAATGCTCCATAGGCTCATACTGATGATGGCATATAGTGCAGCGGCTCAATATCCCGGATGCTTGTGCCCGCTGTGACAGCTTGTACAGATATTCTTTGGAATGCTCAATGTCTCTTGATGTTCCAGCCTGGTCGGGGCCTTGAGATGTAAGCTGGCCGGACCATGACAACTTTCACACTGTTTATTGACCATCCGCGGGGTTTTTTCCATACTGACAAATCCTCCCTGTTTCCCATAGCCGGTGGTGTGGCAAGGGAGACAGCCTGGGTCATGATCTTTTTTTCTCATCTGTATAACCCGAAAATTTCTTGCGTAATTCCAGGAGAGATAGCTTTCTACATGCTCTGGATGGCATTCTTTGCACTTGTCCATTCCAACATAGAAGGCCTTCTCTTTTTCAGCCTGGAGATACGGTGTGTTAAAGGCAAAGAAAGATAAAGCAAGAAGCCCGGTGATCATGGTGATAAATAGTTTTTTTATTCTCATCCCCAAGCTCTTTTGACCAGAATCTACATCGAGGATCTGGAAACAATAGCATTTTATCCTATCGTGCGAAGCATGGAGAATAAAACGGTACTGAACTGAATAGCGCTCCATGCTGTTTTGCGAACTCTATGAATATTATTATTATGAATATTA
>Ga0209121_10001963_pt1 | contig 21329 bp, 27 predicted proteins | sample Cruoilmetagenom3_FD_187292 | JGI IMG/M metagenome (GOLD analysis project Ga0209121, IMG submission 187292) | Oil polluted marine microbial communities from Coal Oil Point, Santa Barbara, California, USA - Sample 3 (SPAdes) (version 2) | ecosystem: Environmental > Aquatic > Marine > Oil seeps ...
CGATGTCGAAATTAGCTAACGGTTCCCCAGTCTCTCTATCAACGACGATCAGCATGTCTGGACTAGTCACGTAGGGCTTCCCATTGAGCCAGGAGACATGGTTCTCATTCTTAAACCAGATTTTAAACTCCGCTTCCTTAAAGTCGTCCAGTCCGGTAATGGTATGTGTCCCCCAATAGTACCCTTCCTTGTCTTCCCATTCCTTTTTTGAGACTTCTCCCTCAAATAGGAGCCAACCATCGAGCTCTTTGATTATCTCCTTCACTGGATCCCGGCCAGCCTCCCTTGATTCTCTAATGGAACGCCCAATTTCCAAACACTTGGTAAGTGTTCCGGGTATGACGACTCGTTTCATATCGCTTCCTTTAAACAAGAACCCAGCCTGACCCGCAAGACCAAAGGACGCAGCCGCAATGAACTTTCCGATCCGTTCCGCCATCTCGTAGCCCGTGCTCTCCTTGATCACAGCAAGGTTGCCGTATTTATCCACACTAGAGATGGGCCAGAGGGGAAGATCGTTCAGATAAGGAGTGGTCTGAGGGATCTCAGGAATGGCGCGGCCGGTATAATCACCGTCGACTGCAGGGATCCCCAATCTCGATGCAGCTGCTACAGCTCCGGGGGTATTGGAACCTCCAAGTTCAATCGCTACAATAGCACCTACCTTTACATCCATGTACTCTTCTAACAAGCGCACAGATTCCGCTTGGATACTCTTGTAGGCATCCTTTGTCAGCCCCAACCGTTGCATTTTCTTCTTTGTTTCTTCGGTTAAAGGGGCAATCGAGCCCATAAGGAATGGACAAACGGTCCAAACATCATCCTGGATCTCTGTGTGATTGACCCAAGCAATCTCCTTTCCCTCGTCGCGTGCTGCTTTAAGCCATGCAATACCATCCCTGGGATCGCCACCGCCGCCTGTTCCCATAAATGTGCAGCCCCGGGCAAAATCCTGAATCTCCTGGTCTGATCTAATCGCTAGCATCCTACTACCTCCTTTTTATTTTGTTTCTCGCCTCTTTTGCGGAGTTCACTAGGTGCATTTTTCTAGTGTTTGCGGATAAGGCGTCAATAGCGATGTGACAACGAACAAAATGACCTGGTAGGACTTCCGCAAGATCCGGAAGTTCCTGGGCGCAAACCTGCTCTGCTAAACTACAACGAGGATGAAAAGCACAGCCGCTTGGTGGATTTATGGGGCTGGGAATCTCCCCGCCGTGGCTCTGTTTTTTCGGTTTCATCTGTCGTTCCTCTGCGGATACGACAGGAACTGCTGAGATCAACGTTTTCGTATAGGGATGGAGTGGATTTGTAAAGAGGGCCTCGGTTGTAGCAAGTTCGTAAATTCGCCCCAGGTACATCACGGCAGTCCTACTGGCGATCGTGCGCATTAAACTAAGGTCATGAGAGATGAAGAGGTACGCCATTTGACGTTCAGCTTGGAGCCGCTGGAGAAGTCGGATAACCTTGGCCTGGACGGATACATCCAACGCGGAGGTCGGCTCATCGAGAACAATGAAAGAGGGGTCGAGTGCCAAGGCACGCGCGATCGCCACCCGTTGACGTTGCCCCCCGCTCAACATGGATGGGTACTTGTACATGTAGTTCGGTGACAGTTCCACCATAGCCAGGCGATCCGCCACGATCTTCTTGCGAGCGCCCCCATTTTTGGCGACCTTGTGCACGATGAGCGATTCCTCAATCGTGCTTTTTATGCTCCGCCGGGGATTCAGGGAGGACTTGGGGTCTTGAAAGACCATTTGGGCTTGCTGCCTAAAGAACCGCAACGTCTCCTTCGTTAGCTTCGTAACATCCCTCCCTTTGAACTGAATGGTCCCCTTTGTCGGTTTGTAGATTCTAAGGAGCGTTTTCCCCACCGTGGACTTCCCGGAACCCGACTCCCCCACCAGACCGAAGATCTCGCTACTTTTGATGTCAAAGCTAACGCTTTCAATAGCCTTCACCTCGCCAACCAGTCGATGGAAGATCCCGGCTCGAATGGGAAAGCGCTTTACCAGACCCTCAACGACGAGAAGAGATTCGCTCATTTAACCCCTCCCTCTTTCGCGTAAAGCCAGCATCCAACCAGGTGATCGGGTTCAACTAGGAGAAGTGATGGTTTTTTCTGCGAGCAGATGGGCATGACATGATCGCAGCGTGGATGAAACCGGCACCCTGATGGCACCGCCGTATAGTCCGGCACCGTTCCACGGATTCCCTCAGCGATCTCGCCCCCGGTGAGGCGAGGCACAGAGGCGAGAAGCCCTTGTGAATAGGGATGCTTGGGGTTCTCGAACAAGAGAGCAGTGGGTGCTGTCTCAACGACCTGCCCCGCGTACATGATATTGACGCGTTCCGTTGTCTCTTGGATTACTCCAAGGTTATGCGTGATGAGCAATACGGATATCCCCTTTGTTCTGACAAGTTCACTCAATAGGTCCAGGATCTGGGCACCGATCGTTACATCAAGGGCAGTCTGAGGCTCATCCGCGATGAGAAAACTCGGCTCGTTAACAAGCGCCATAGCGATCAACACACGCTGACGCATCCCCCCACTGAGCTCAAGAGGATAGCTGTTCAAGATCCGCTTAGGATCAGGAAGCCTCACCTCATCTAATGCCGCGATGGCTCTATTAAGGATCTCCTTTTTGGACAGTTTACCCCCGTTGCTGGTGTGCCGGTTAGAAAAGCGAATGACATCAAAAAGCTGGGTCCCTACCGCAAAAACAGGATTAAGCGCATTCATGGGATCCTGAAAGATCATCGAGACCTTCGTTCCCTTCATCTGAAGGAGCTGCTTCGCCGACATCTTCAGGACGTTTTGACCGTCCAAAATGACCTCGCCTTTTGGAATGATCGCAGGAGGAATCTTCAACGCGCCCATCACTGTCTTCATGGTCACTGTCTTGCCACAGCCGGTCTCTCCGGCTAGTCCAACTTGCTCCCCTTTGCGAACATCCAGCGAGACTCCATCTAGCACGCGAGAGATTCCCTCATACACTCGGAAGTAAACGTAAAGATCGCGTATTTCAAGCATATATTGGTCCATCATCTACATCCCTTCTGCCTCGACATCGAGCATGTCGCGCAGACCATCTCCCAGGAGGTTGAATCCCAGAATGAGAAAGAAGATGGCAAAGCTTGGGAAGACGGTCAGCCACCACTTTATCGGCAGATGTTGCGACCCATAGGATATCATGGTCCCAAGGCCGGGCTTTGGAGGCTGCACACCCAATCCTAAGAAACTGAGACCCGCCCCAACCAGGATCACAAACCCAGCGTCGAGTGTTATCTTAACCATGATCGCAGAGGCACAATTTGGCAGGATGTCCTTGAACAATATCCTGAGATGACTCGAGCCGATGACTTGGCTCGCCTGTACGAACTCCTCTGTCTTGATAGACCGAGTGATGCTGTTGATCAACCGACAGTGCCAGGTCCACCAAATCGCAGCTACGGCCAGCATCGCCTTTTCAATGGTCGGGGTGAACGCTGAGCAGATCGCCAGCGCCATAACAAGAGGTGGGAGTGCCAAGAATATATCCGTAACGCGCATAATGATCGTCTCAATCCATCCACCAAAATACCCAGCGACCAGGCCAAGGAAGATCCCGAAAGGGACGCTGAGTCCCAATACAACTGCCGCCATCATTAATGAGACGCGATAACCGAAGATGACACGGGTGAACACATCTCTTCCAACCTCATCGGTTCCAAACCAATGCGTTTGGCTGGGCGGCTGGAACGCGCTTGAGAAATCGGTGAACACGCCTGCATGTTTGGGATACGGGGTGACGTACGGAGCCAAAATCGCTAACAGGATGACCAGAAGAACCATCGAGCCCCCAGCAAGCGAAATCGGGTTACGACGAAATCTGTACCAGCTACGTCCAACTCGGTCTTTGAACGAAGCCCATCGAGTGACAGTAATCTCTAAACCAACTGATGAGAAAGTGCTCTCGTCAGCCGTCATCAGCTTTCCTCCTGAATACGAATACGCGGGTCGACGTATCCGGCCAGCACATCCACGATGAAGTTCACCGCGACGAAGGCTAAACCAATAATCAGAATAACCCCCATAATGGCGTTAAAATCCTTCCGCAGGATGGCTTGGATCCCGTATTTCGCCATTCCAGGCCATGAGAAAACCTGTTCAACAAGGAACGCATTGCCGAGCTCTGATGCGAACGTAAGACCGAGAATTGTCAATGGCGGTATGAAGGATGGCTTTAGCATGTATTTAAAGGTCACGTAACGGTTGGGTATCCCGAATGCCCGGGCCGCTTCGATGTAGTCCTTGCCCAGCACATCACTCACACTGCCCCGCGTAAGGCGGGTAATCTGGCCGATCCCCGTCATAGCAATAGCCAACGAAGGAAGGAGAATATGGATTAAGGCATCTCCGAAAGCACTGAAGTTGCCCGCAATTAAGCTGTCCAGAATGAGGAGCCCAGTCCTGGCGGGTGGCATAGGCGTCAGCAGACTCAGGCGTCCCGTGGTTGGTAGGATACCAAGGCCATAGGAGAAGATCAATTGGCCAATGAGTCCAACGACAAACGGCGGGACCGCCACCCCGACAAACGCCACCACCCTGCTTATGTTATCGAGCCAGCTGTCTTTATAGCGACCAGCCAGAACGCCGAACGGAACTCCAATGATCAATACCCAGATGATCGCCACCAAAACCAGCTCAAAAGTGGCCGGCAGGTAATGCGCTATGTCGAGAGAAACACTCCGCCTAGTCTGAAACGAGAGGCCAAGGTCTCCATGAAAGATACCCCTGACGTAAGCCACATACTGAAGATGCAGCGGCTGGTCCATTCCCATCTGGTGGCGAAGCCGCGCAACCATCTCTTGGGATGCAAACGGACCCAAAGCAAGGCGTGCAGGGTCGCCCGGCAATATACGAGCGATTATGAATATCAGAACCGAAAGGCCGACTAAAACCAGAATGGAATACAATAACCTCCTAATGAAGAAATAAATGAATTTCATGCCAAATCAAGAGGGGAAAGGAGATCTGCCCCTTTCCCCTCTTGCCTCCTGGTCCTACTTCTCGTACCACCAATCGTGATAGTAGTAGTAGAAGCTCATTACCGGTCTTGGTGTGAAGCCCTTCAGGTAATCCTGGATCGCGGCGCGCAGTGGCATGACGTAGACGTACACGTCCGGGCAACGTTCAACGATGATGTGTTGAAGGACGTTCATGATATGCGCGCGCTCTTCTGGATCGAGGGTGACCCTCTCCTGCTCGATCAGTTGGTCGACCAACGGATCCTGCAGCCACTCCGTGGACATCCAGGTTCCGACAGCTTTTGAATGGTACATGCAGTAGAGGTAGGTATCTGGATCAGGATAGTTAGCTGATACAGAGGTTATCATGATGTTCGGGGTGGTTTCGGGCGTGGTCGCCAGGTCGGTCATCCGCCCCCACAGCTCCATGCTGATGTTGAGCGTAACGCCAAGTGTTGCCAGGTTCTCCTGAAGCCGCAACGCCATCTTACGGCGGTTCTCCAGCCCGGTGGGGGCAACAGCTAGGATAGGAGGAATGTTGGGGTAGTACTTGCTTTGCTCCATCTCCTCCCGAGCCTTCTTCAGGTCCATATAGTAGCTGAACACCCTCGGGTTATGTCCTGGAATGACGTCCGGTATCGGGCCCCGCGTCTTGCCAGACCCAGGCTCAAGAACGTTAAGGACGGCGTCGTAGTCCATCGCCCAAGCGAGCATCCTGCGGATGTGAATACAGTCGGTGGGTGCTCTCTTGGTGTTGATCTTGAAGCTGAGCTCCTCAGGCGACATGAACGAGACGACATGCCCGTTCGGATAGCCATCCATCTCCTCATAGTCGGAGTAGGTTCGCCAGTGCTCGACGACGGTCATCTCCCCTTTTTTGAACATGGTTCTGACCGTTGCATTTTCGCGTATTAGGAGAACATGAACCTCGTCTATCGACTTGTCTCCATGTGGCCAACCTTTAAAGTAGTCTTCGAAGCGCGCAAAGACAATCTCGCGGCCGCGATCCCACGCCTTCAGCATGTATGGGCCGGAACCGACATCCTCGGTGGTGGTCACGCTGAGCCACTCCGCTCCATAATCGCCATATTCAGGAGAATCTCCTGGCTTCTTGTTGGCCAGGCAGAGATCTTTGTTGGCAACAAACAGCCAGGCGAGGGTGGACAAAAACGGTGCAAACGGCTTGTTCAGGCGGAAGGTAACCGTGTTGCCATCAACGGTAACCTCCTCCACGACGTCTGCCCACAACCACGAATAGCCCTCCTTAAGAGCGAGCGCTCGCTCCATAGCGAACTTCACGTCTCCAGCGGTTACCTCAGAGCCATCATGAAACTTCACGCCCTCCCTAACTGTGAAAGTGTAGATCAACCCGTCTGGGGTGGCGTCCCAAGTTGTCGCGAGCTTAGGCTCCATATCACCGGCAGTGTTCGGGAAGACCAGCGCATCGTAGACGTTGACCATCGCCATCGACTCGGTCCAGTCGTTGCCGCGTTGCGGATCGATTGTCCCAAACTCCTGATTGCAGGCCATCGTCAAGATGTTCGGCCCTGCAGCTAGACTAAGGCAACCAAATCCTAACACCAAGGCCAAAACAACAACTATCACACTACTTCTTCGTTTCATCTTGTTCCCTCCTTGTCACTCAAACGTATATCCAAACAAGTCTCTTGGTTTGAATTCCCCGCGCTACCACCTCCTCTTGAGAGATTGTTTTTAGGGTCGATAAATAACTGCGGCAAGGTGTGCCCCACAGCTTATTTGCCATCAGGGAATCTGAGAAACTAGCAAACTGATTAGAAAGAACGACGGAAATTGGAAAAACAGTTGGAGAAAGAACTTGAGTATTCGCGTTATCACACCAATACTTTAGCAATGTATTGCCTCCAGCTGCTTACTAACAACCATTATAATCGTAGCCCTTCTTCTGTCAACGCAACTGGTAGATTTGTTCAGCTACAGTGCGGGACTAAAAGGAAAAACATTCTAGACAATGTTACTGCGGCCTACTATTGGATCTTGTGCTGGTAATGGGAAGCCCCTAGTCGACTAGAATGTCTGCTTGACGGGCGTGTGGCTTGCGGGGCGTAGGCCGCGATGTACTACTCGACCCTGACTCGCCGCACCTGCGATGCGTTCCAACAGTTCCCATCGAGCACCGATTCAGCTACACCCACGGTTGATCGATATCCTGCGATGGACTACAGTGACAAAGACTATGATCTTAAGGAGGCCATGATGAGCGATATTCTGATCTTGGTTGAGGAAGGCTACGAGGAGCTCGAACTGTGGGTCCCCTATTACCGCTTCCTCGAAGCAGAGTTATCGATAGAGGTTGTGGGAAAGGAAAAGGGAAAGACCTACGCCGGAAAACACGGGATCGCGGTCACTGCGGGGGACTCGTTCGGCGAGATGAGCCTAGATGGAGTGAAAGCCCTGGTTATTCCGGGTGGGTTGGCCCCGGACCGGCTGCGGTTGCATAAAGATGCGCTCGACTTAGTCCGCAACGCGAATGAGAAGGGGATCGTTATCGCGGCGATCTGCCACGCCGGCTCGGTGCTCGTCTCAGCGGGGGTCGTCTCCGGTCGCCGTCTTACCTCCTATTGCTCGATCCGCGATGATTTGGTCGCCGCCGGTGGGAAGTGGGTCGATGAGCCAGTCGTCGTCGATAAGAACCTCATCACCTCGCGCACACCAAACGACCTCCCTCAGTTTCTCCCTGCAATCCTCAACGCTTTCAAGGGGTAGCATGACCGGTCATCTCTACCTTGTCTCTCTCCCTATCGGTAACCTGGAGGATATAACGCTAAGGGCTATAAAGACGCTACGAGCGGTCGACCTGATCGTTGCCGAGGATACGCGAAACACGCGGCGGGTGCTCGAACGCTATCAGATTAAGACCCCGTTTTCCCGCAGTTACTACCAAGGGGTGGAAAGTAAGCGCGTCGAGCCAATCCTTTCTCTCCTCAAGGAGGGAAAAGACTTAGCCTTAGTGAGCGACGCCGGGACTCCACTTGTTAGCGACCCTGGCTACCCACTCGTGCGTGCCACAATCGAGGCTGGCATACCCGTCATTCCCATCCCCGGCCCTACCGCGGCGATCACCGCCCTTGTCGCCTCCGGTCTTCCGACCGATCACTTTGTCTTCGACGGAACGGTTCCTCGCAAACAAGGCGAGCGACGAGTCTATTTTGAGGCAATCCGGGAGGGGCAACGAACGATCATCCTATATGAGTCCCCCCACCGCCTCCTCGCCACCTTGAAAGAAATTGCAAAGGTCCTCCCTGAACGGCGAGTCGTTCTTGCCCGCGAATTGACCAAAATCCATGAGGAGTTCCTACGCGGGAGCGCCGATGAGATTTTGCAGACCCTAAACGCTCGTGGAGAGGTAAAGGGAGAATGCGTTCTCCTGATCGAGGGGGAAAAAAGGTCGGCACGAAAAACCGAGCCTCATAACGTGAAGAAAGCCGTCTTATTACTCAAAAAGGAAGGGATTCCCAACAAAACAGCGATAAAGATACTCATGTGCTGTCTTGACCTTCCACGCAACGAAGCCTACCGGTTGGTTCACACAGATTAGGTGTACTTATCCGCAACCGACGAGGCAGCATAGGCCTCCGGTTTGATGCGAACGGCGAAGCCGCTACCGATGATCATTCCAACCACCTCGTCGATCATCGCCTTGGTTCGTCCGTTCTCCCCGATATCGACGTGGATCTCCAGGTTGAAGTGAAGAAGAGAAAAGGCCGAGAGGCGCTCCAACAGGTGTTGGGCAAGCTCGAATGACAGCCACGCCTCGCGCCATATCTTCTGCCGCAGCGAGGCGCCCTTCCGCTCTTTCCTGCGAGTCCAGAAGTAACGGCCACCCTTGCCGATCTTATGGAGGACGATCGCGCTGACGAAATCGTCATGGGTGTATGCAGAAGAGGAGTCGGTCCCAACAAGGATCTCATAACGCGCCTTGGAGTCTTCCTTCATCCCCTCCACAATTGTTCTCACAACTTCGTCGAACGTTAACTCGCCAGCATGAGGGTTATAAAATTGTCCGTCCATGATCGATCATCTTATAGCCAATGGGGGATCAGTTCAAGTAAGTGGAAGTCGGACGACAAAGCGTGCTCCCGTTTGTTCGCTGTTCTCAGCCCAGATCCGTCCACCGTGTGCCTCCACCCACTGCTTGGCAATAGCAAGGCCAAGACCACTTCCTCCCCCAGAGCGGCTCCTCGCTTGGTCACCGCGGTAAAACCGCTCGAACAGGTGCGGAAGGTCCTCGGGCGGGATTCCGGACCCGCTGTCTGTCACCCGCAGCTCGAGCTCCTCGCCTTTCCGCGAGACCTCAACCCAAATCTCCCCTGTGGCTGGCGTGTGACGCAAGGCGTTGCTCAATATGTTCGCCATTACTTGACGAATCCGTTTTGGGTCGAGAGAGACTTTGGGGAGCGAGTGATCGACCCTTACATGAAGCTGCGGTCCCCGTTCTAATGACGAAGATACCATCTCCGTGACCTGATTTACCAGAGTGACTAGGTCGGTCGGCTCCTTGTTCAAGCGAAGCTCCCCGGCTTCGGCAAGCGCGAGGTCGCGCAAGTCGTCGATCAGTCGGCCAAGGTGAAGGGTCTCCTCGTAGATAGGAGCGATCGTCTCGGCCGTCGGCTGGTAGACCCCATCGAGAATCGCCTCCAGGTTCCCCTGGATGATCGTCACCGGTGTACGCAGCTCGTGCGCGATGTCGGCGGTCATAGTCTGCCGGATCGTCTCGGAGCGGCGTAGGTTATCGATCATCCGGTTGAAGGAGGTTCCAAGTTGACCGAACTCATCTCGCGCTTTAAGCGCCACCCGCTGTGTGAGATCCCCGTGGGCGATCCGCTCAGTAGCACGGGAGAGGAGGCGAAGCGGGGAGAGGACCTGTGATATGAGGAAGGCTGAAAGGAGAAGGGCGATCCCGGAGGCAATCCCCCCTCCGAGTAGGGCCGAGTGCTTCGCTGAGGCGAGAAACTCCTCCTCGGCTGGGTCGAGCACCGACCCCTGTTCACTGAGTAGAAGCACCCCCATCCTCTCTCCTTCATCAGAAAGAGGGATTCCCGAAGCGATCTCCTGCGGGGAGAGAAACAACCCCACCTTATCCTCCTCGGTGGAGACGACCACCTTTCCATCAACATCGGCCAGTGAGAAGGGGCCAATGAGCGAGGTTCTTCTCACGATCAACTGCCCGTTGATCCAGGCAGTATAACGAGTCGACAGGAGCTGTTCGATCCCAAGCCAGGTCCCGGTTCGGTGACGGTATTCGCAGAGCAGGCCACAGATCTGCTTTGCCACCTGCTGCTTGTTCTGGTCGCGGAACTCGGCAAACTGGGAAGTGATGGCACGTGCTGTGAGAAAGTAGACAAGGGCAACTGAAACGAGGATGACGATGACAAAGGACAGTCCCAGCTTTAGGGCAAATGGAAAGCGGCGATTCATCTTACGATTCCCTGTAAAAGCGGTAACCTACTCCGTGGACGGTAAGGATATAACGCGGTTCTTTTGGATCCTCCTCGATCTTCCGCCGCAGATTCTTGACGTGGGTGTCGATGGTACGGGCGAACACGTCGTAGGTATAGCCCTGCACCTCACGTAGAAGCTGCAGCCTAGTGAACACATGCCCAGGATGGCGGGCCAGAAAGGCGAGGAGGTCAAATTCGGTCGGGGTGAGCTCGACCTCCCTGCCATTTACCTTTACCTCACGTGTCTTTAAGTCGATCTCGAGCTTTCCGGCAACGATCCGCTCCGTCGCGCTCGCTTCACCCTCAATCCGACGAAGGACCGCACGGACGCGAGCCACAAGCTCCCGTGGGCTGAACGGCTTCACCAAGTAGTCATCGGCGCCGAGCTCTAACCCAACGATCCGGTCGGCCTCTGCTGCCTTGGCAGTCAGCATGATGATTGGCACACTCGATTTAGCCCGAATCCTCTTGGTGACCTCAATTCCATTCAGCTTGGGGAGCATCAGGTCGAGCACGATCAGGTCCGGTCCCTTTTCCTCAAAGGCGCGCAGAGCTTCCTCCCCATCGGTCGCAGCGTAAGTCTTGAACCCCTCACGGTCCAAATAGGCCCTCACTGTCCGCACGATCATCTCTTCATCATCCACAACCAGAATTCTCTTCATCTCGTCTCTATTATAGAGGAAGAATCCTCTTTCTATCAGGGGGGAGGCCCAGGGCGCCCGAGGTCCCTGATTACGCTCCCTTCGATTCATCGGGCCTTGCCCTGGGGTCCGTCCCTTCGGAGGTGATGAAAGCAAACTATGTCGGCTTGCTCACTTCCAACTACTCTTATGAGTTTAGACCCTGCTTGTGAAGGGAGTGTGAGGGGAGAGTGAAGATCCTGTGGAAGGCCACCGATCACTGATCCGGCTCGATTACGTATTCCGATGTGACTTTGGTTACTCCGGCAAGGGTGGTGACGATAGGGCAGTATTTGGCGAGGGAGAGGTCGATCGCTTTCTTCAGTACTTTGGGGGAACTTCCCCCGTCACCCTGTAGATCAAGTGAAGCTTCGTGATCACCTTGGGGTAGTCCGGGGCCCGACCATCCTCAATCTCGACCCTAAGAGAGCTCGGCTCAGTGTTCATCTTACGCAAGATAGAGATGACATCCATTCCGGTGCACCCCCCGAGCGCGCAGAGCATCACCTCAACCGGCCTGGCTGTGCTATCAGCTCCTCCGACCTTGGATGAGGCGTCCATCGCTACTTCATGTCCGCTTTTTCCATGTCCCGCGAATCTCATCCCTTCAACGAGATTTACGATCGTTTTTCCCATCGCCCCTCCAACCATTTAAGTATTTAAATACTTGACAAAATCGATAACCCACGTTATCATTTTAGATAAGCAAGAGATAAGGAGCAACCGCTGATGAGCAACGAACAAAGAACCAAATGGGTGGAGGTCTTCTCCGCCCTGGCAAACGAGCAACGCATCAAGATCGTGGAGATGCTGGCATCGGGAAAGCTAGAATGTCAGGAGATCCTCGATCGTCTCGATCTGAGTCAACCGGCGGTCTCCTATCACTTAGGGAAGCTGGAACGAGCCGGCATCCTAACCAAAGAAAAACACGGGTCAAGAAACTGCTATCGATTAAAGAAAAGCATCCACACGCTTATAGAGACGTTGAAAAAGGAGGAAGAAGGGTGAGTCACGAGGTTACGGTGTACACTACGCCGACCTGCTCGTGGTGCCAAGCGGTGAAGGAGTATTTACGTGCAAGAGAGATCGACTTTGAAGAGATCGATGTCTCCACTGATCAGTCCCTAGCCGAAGAGATGATGGACAAAAGCGGACAGATGGGCACACCAGTACTGGAGATAGACGGCGAGATAGTGATCGGCTTTAACAGGCCGGAGATTGATCAGCTATTAGATCTAGTGTAGGAGGGAGCATGCCACTGATTGGAGAGAAGGATCGAGAGTACCTGAGGAAAGAGTTTTCTAAACTGTCAAGGCCGGTGCGGCTTGTGTTTTTCACGCAGGAGTTTGAGTGTGCCTCATGTCGTGACGCTCACCAGTTACTTGAGGAGACCGCGGCCCTCTCCGAAAAGATCAAACTGGTCGTTCATGATCTAGTAGGGGATGAGGAAAGGGCGAAGAGTTACAGGATCGATCGCGTTCCGGCGGTGGTCGTTGAAGGAGAACGCGACTGCGGGATTCGCTTCTTCGGCATCCCCTCCGGGTATGAATTCCCATCGCTGATCGAAGACATAAGTGATGTGGGAACGGGAAGGGTGGGCCTCTCAAGCACAACGAAGGATGAACTTGCAAAATTAAAGGAGGCTGTCCACATCCAGGTTTTCGTCACACCAGGCTGCCCTTACTGTCCCCGTGCAGTACGGACGGCCCATATGATGGCGATGGCTTCAACCAAGGTAACAGCGGATATGGTCATGGTAAACGAGTTTCCGCATCTAGTAAATCGCTATGGGGTGATGGCGGTCCCCAAGGTTGTTTTAAACGAGTCAACAAGCTTTGAGGGAGCTCTCCCTGAGGAGGACTTTCTCTCCTTTGTCATGCAAGCCACAGCTTAACCAGCAAGACGAGAGCTTTTGTGATGAGAGGCGTCCCTTTTTCACCGGGGCGCCTTCTCTTCTCGCTACTGGGCGAAGAGCGGTAATGGTTTTAGTTCGTCGACTCTTCGGATCCGCTTTCGACGAGCCACCCGTGCCCGCTTTTTATGCCGAAGTGGTGATGGCAACGGCACTTCGTTGATGATCTTTGAAAACCCTTCATCCTCGCCAACTGCTTCGTAGCGGCTATACATCGCCTCGTAGCGATCTTTAGGAAAGCCACTAACCTTGAGCCGGGGGTAGTCATGGGCAAGATCTTCTAATTGCTTCTTTTTTCTCTCGTACATCACCTCGAGGGGAAGAAGCGGCATTACATGCACGACCGGCTCACGGCCAGCGAGAGAGGCTACCTCAATCAGAGGTTGCCTTTCCGCCCGCGTAATATTGGTGTTGTCGACGCAGACGACCGGCGCTGGTGATTGCACTGCTTCCACCAAGGCGACGGAAAAGATCCGCTCGACAGCGTCTTCGTAGTCAAGATCGAAGTCACGATGGAATACCGTTCGGCGAATATCGTCCCTCGAGACAACCGCCCACTTAGGATGCCTCTCCCGGAAACTTGTTTTCCCAGATCCGGGAAGACCGACCAGTACGACCAGCTGCCTCATTGTAACCCCCACCCCTTTCTTACCCCGGGAGGAGTATGGTGAAATTTACAAGTACGGTCAAGTTGATGGGACGTAGCACCGATCGAATAAAATCCTTTCCTCGGGGAAACTAGAGGTGGATTACAGTTAGATGTGCGTAGCCGGGGTCAGAGAACAAGAGGAGACTAAGGTAGTCGCTTACCAAAGAGTCTTTAACCCAAACGTAAACTTCCAGTGGAGGGAAACGGGATGGACGTCGTCTCACAGATCCTCAATGTCGCCGTCCTCGGCGCGGATATCTCCACCGTCCCCTACACTGTCTTAAAGAAGTCCTTTAACCACCCGCTCACCGACTGACCTGGGGATCGAGCGCGTCCTCAAGGACCGGAAAGGAGTGCCGAAATAACCTGGCACGAGTAGAACATCTCACCGCACACGTTGCGGCATACGTTTGCTACCGGACCTCTACCGGGAGACAGGAAAGATCCGCCTGGTGCAGAAGGTGCTTGGTCATGCCGACCTATCGACCACGATGATCTACACTCACATCTTCGATGAGGAGGTGGAGAGCGCTCTCAAATCCTTTCGTCAAGAAGCGGTAGCGGTCTGAGAGGAGAACGTAACAGGAAACTTCAAAGAGTCTGCGCTGGATCGAACTGGAGTCCGTTTGTGCAGGCTTCCGACTAGATGGATGAAACATGGGGACGAATACACCTTTTCACTTCTTGGTTGCGGCGTGCGTTAGTGCTACGATGAAGTCAAGCTTCAGACCGCCGTTAGAAAGGAGGGAGATCATATGATTGAGCGAGTACATCAGCACATTATTGCGGAGCTTCAACAGGGTGCACGCACCGACACGCTTTTCATCCTCACCGCGGTTCTGCTTAACCTGTTGGTTCTTGCCATCAATTCTTCGCTGGCTGCTGAGTCGCGCGAGATTACCAATCGCATTATTGTGATGTTCATCTTTGTTGCTCTCACACTAGTGGTCAATCTCATTGCGATAGTTGGATTGTCGAAAGGAAAGCAAACCCGGTCCAAGCCCCTAAATGGCCTGCTGAAGATGTACGAGGACCAAGGGGTGAAAGGGTACTACGACCCCTCCCTTATGAGCAACTACAACGTCAGATACAATCTGTTTATCCTCACAGTCGTTTTTACGGGGCTTATATCGATAGCTGTCCCGTTTGTGATCAGATAGCGCGCCTCGGTCTTTGTGGCTCTGCCATTGGGGGGTTGAAGCGCCGTAGACAACCGGTGAAAACGGCTCTTACCCGATCTTCAGGGAGATGCTCGCTGTGCGACCGCGGAATTCGAGGGAATAGACCCTATTTCGGGCTGCTCCTTGAGGAATCATGGAATGCGTCCCCGGAATTCCCACAGGCGAGGTGGTCTAGGTGGAAACGCGAGATCTCGGTAGAATGTTGATGGGTGATTCTCAATGGAGCGGGATGAAATCGCGAGGATTTTGGCAACGCACAGAAAAGAGCTGGAAGCGTTCGGCGTCCGATCGCTCGCCCTCTTCTAGGCAAAGGAGGCGCGCAAGGCGGCCCTTGAGGCGGTGTTTAAGACCTTGTTGCATCACCTGATAAGGGGTAAGGTGAGGGTAGAACCCCGTGAAGGAGCCGATGACGTCAGTCCTAGGCTCAGGGAGGGAGATTGAATGGCCCGTATAACGGTTGACCGAAGATGCCTAGCGGAGTTCTGCCGAAAGCACCACATCCGGCGCCTGGCCTTGTTCGGCTCGGCCCTGCGGGACGATTTCGGGCCCGAGAGCGACGTCGATGTCCTGGTGGAATTCGAGCCCAGTCATACACCGGGGCTCTTCGGCATCGCCCGCCTTGAGCGGGAGCTTTCGGCCCTATTCGGCGGACGCAAGGTCGATCTGCGCACCCCCGAGGATTTGAGCCGGTATTTCCGTGAGGACGTTTTGCGTGAGGCCGAGGGGCAGTATGCGGAGGGATGATCGCATCCGGCTGCAGCATATGTTCGATGGGGCTCGCGAGGCCCTCTCGTTTGTTCAGAAAAGACGCCGTGAGGATCTGGATAGCGATCGACTCCTGGTGCTCGGATTGGTCAAGGCGATTGAGATCATCGGCGAAGCAGCCTATCAGGTTTCCGAGAGCACACGGGCTGAAGTGCCAAGCATTCCCTGGGAGGATATCGTCGGCATGCGCCACCGTTTGGTTCATGCTTACTTCGATATCAACCTGGATATCCTCTGGCGAACGGTGCAGGGCGACCTGCCTCCGCTGGTTTCCGCCCTCGAATCCGTCTTAGCTAAGGATAAGCCTGGATGAGAATTGCGTTCCCCTCGAATCGACCGCATCCTGGAGGAGACCAAGTGAATATCGTCCTTTTGTTAAGATTTTCGCAACCCAGGCCAGCCCGTAAATGACGCCGGCATTCACTTCAAGTGACACAAACCTTATTTCAGGCTGCTCCTTGAGGAATTATGGTTTGCGTCCCCGGAATTCCCGCGTAGCGTCAAGGCTTGTACCCGACGGGTTTTCCCACCGTGTGGTAGCCTCAAATCCTCGGGCGTTCAGTCTGTTGGCAACGTGCTTGGCGGTGAGATTGATAGTGGAATAGGCCCGTGCAATAATCGTTGTCAAGCTTTGTTCCTCATCGCCCGCGCCCAAATCGTTCTCCTTGTGGACGTCAAGAATGAATAGAAATGACTAGATCTTGGTGTTGGATTGCAAGACCCGACCCTCATGTACCTAAAAACGCGGTTGTAGCCCAGCTTGCTTGCATAACTCGTTCGCTGTCACTCGGTCCAACGTACGATGGCGCTTGATTGGGACTATCTTCACGCCATTTGAGTAGATGGAGTGCTTACCCCCTTCGCGCAGGAGGATAAACCCATTCTGCTCAAGATATGCGACCAGATCACGACGTTTAACCGACATTCTATGTCTCGATCGCGACCTGCTCGAAGAGAGCTCCTCCAAGTGGAATCTCTCTGCCTTGTTGGCGATAAGCTAAGAGCATTTCGCGCAACGCGTCCTTGAGCAGTTCCCTGCACTCCTCCAGGGTTTGACCTTCAGTGACCACTTCGGGCCATTCGACCAATTGCCCCATGTAACCGGAACTGATCTTTGTGTACTTGGCGGTGTAAGTGCTAGGCATAATCGTTCCTCCCCCTCTATACCCCTGAGCCTGGTTTATGATTATAGCACGATGTACTACCTGTTTGCTGGCTCTTCGATGGTGAGCGTTGCTTAAAGGTACGGAAATTTAAAATCGAGATCAGGCACGGCCTCCCTGTTATCGTTTCTTCCAAAGAACATCATGCTGTTGCCTCCTCGACGCTGCGGATTTCCTCGTCCGTCAGGCCGCAAGCCACCTTTGCTACGTTATTCTGACACGCTGTACTTGACATTTGCAGCGGTTTGCCTGTAGAGTGTAAGTAATCCAGTAATCTGGAGGTGGATCGCCCGAGAAGGGCGAGCGTGAGGAGGCCCGAAGGGGCCTTTTCATTTGGGGAAACAGGAGTTTTCCGACTTTTGACAGCACTCACCAAGACTTGTCCCCGGACACTCTGAAGTAAGAGACAGAGTGTGCGCTTCACCAGCGGCGAGAATGATCAACCTTTCCCCTCTTCTACATGTTTCAGGACGGTAAGCGTGCCCTCCCATGCATCAGGGAAGGAAATCTCTTGCCCTCGTGGGATTAGGTATACGAGATTGCGCTCCCAATCTCGTTCAAACTTCTGGCGCCGCGAAATGATCTTGTGTGCATTTATACTCGCCAGATCCAGCCCTTTCACAGCAAACTTCGCCTTCAATAGCGGTATTGCAGCAGTAACCTCCACTCCTGCCTGTACCAGCCGATGGATGTCATACAAGTCTCGCGAGATGGCAAAACGTCGCTGTCCTCCAACTGCACGGATCTTCTCGGCCAGAATCTCAACCAATGAATAGCACCAAAGGTTGGCAGCGGGAGCAAGGGCCTTTGCATCCGAGTATGAATGGATGGCTGAACGGATCTCGGCAGGCAGAAGGAGCTGCTCATCCCGCGTCACGTCTAAGCGAATCGCCTGCGGTGAACCGGTCCAGCGCAAGGGGCCACGTAGGTATACCCTAACTTGGTAGGCTTCTGTCCCGTATTCATCTGAGATGAGTTCTAAGCGGGGTTCAGCTGTCAGGAAGTTGGGACCATCCTTGTCCTCAGCCCAGTGTGCAGCCTGCTCTACCCATCCCATCAGGTGTTTAGCACTTAGCGCCCCTGCGGCTGTGAAATCTAAATCTTCCGAGAACCGGTAATCGGGAAAGTAGGCTTTGCGCAGACATGTCCCCCCTTTGAAACGCAACTGACCTTTGAGATCATTGGCCTGGTAGAAGGCGCTCAGGAACCACCCTATACTATAATCCAGGTTCAGCAGCATTGGATCCACACCATAACCAGCAGCAAGGCGCCGCAGTTCCGCTTCGCTAATCATGTCTTCCCCCTCAAATGCCCGAGACGGGCGCGTTCACGCGAATACGCCAGCGAGTAACGACTCGCCCCTTCGTCGCAGTCCCCGGTTCGAGCAGTGAAATGCCAGCAGAGAGGCGCGATCTCCACCGCCTCAGTCGCTCCTGCGTAGCAGGGAGTGGGATCCCCAAAGTCTCTATCAGATACCCAAAACGTTTGTAGACTGTGCCTGAGCCGAACTTTTTCAAATACCTATCCATCTTATCCCAATCGATGTCGTCACAAGCTTCCCTCAGTGCTTGAGCTAGCTGTGCAATCCCTCCGCAGAGATCCGGGCGATCCGCTGCATCGATGAGGGTCTTCTCCCGGTCAGTGATGCAAGTTGTCTTGCCGTCCAAGGTGCGGGTAGCAAGGCCGAAGAACTTTCGTTCCGTTACTGTGACGAAGCGAAAAGACATGCCGAGAACCTCTACCTGGCGGTGGAATTTGCGCCGTGGTGTCTGGAGGAAGACCACTCGCGGGATTTGCTCCGTCATGTGCCAGTAGTGAAGGGCAGACCAATAGGCCACTGCGACCGACTGCCCCAGGTAGGGAGCTATGACGAGGGCCTGCTCCGACCACAGACGTTCTGGACCAGCTTCGAGGGGGATCACCATGTAGGTTCCGTGGGCCAGGCGTTGAATCCAGCCTTTGTTCGTCAAGCGGTGGAGAGTTTTCTTCGTGTACTCGGAGCCACCCCAGAAAACACGTGCTTTCTCAGCCGTGAATATCCCGTTTTCGCTCGTGGCCATCCGGACTAAGAACTCAGCCTCTTTAGGTCCCAGCTCCGTTATATTCTGCGCCATAAAAGTTACCTCACAAAGGGTACTTTCCATGCACAAAATATCATGCGGCAAGGATTAAAGCAAGTGCATCATCAAGGTGTGGACCCTCTACAATGGCAACTCCCGTAATGAGGACTTTCCAAACGCCTCTCCGAGAGCGAAGAGGATGTTCGATTGCAAGGCCAGACAAACATACTTAAAAGAAATATGGTAATGAAGGACTTGACCATGTCATTCTCACGAGGGACGTAGACCCTATCTCAGGCTGCTCCTTTAGGAATTATGGGTATGCGTCCCCGGAATTCCTCAAGGCTGCGCGTGCCTTCCGGGCCGGAGGCCTTTGAAAAAGTAGTCAGCCTCGTTAACTGGCAAAACCCAACGTCGGGGACAAGCCCCGACGCTACGAAGTAACGTTTCAAAACGGCGATTCTTCTGTAGCGGCGCAGCTCGTCTGCGACGTCCTTCCTCTACCACTCAAAACAGCGAGGAGCCTGAAAAATTCTGCGAAGCCTTTCAATGTCGCTGTCAACGCAATGGTTGTACATTTATCATGCGTACTCGTACACCGGAGTCTCGATCACTTTTGCGGGTTCCCTCCTGCTCTTGATCAGAGCCTGAATGCGCTCAACGGTCTCGGGGGCGAAGTACTGTTCACCGGTTTCCCGGCAGACGCGCGCGGGCACGTGCTCAATGAGGCAGAACTTGCCGTCATGCTCCAGCGTGTACGTTACTTCAGTCTCGATCATCGTTTCTTTCATCTTCTCACCTCGTCAACTTGTCTTCCGGATCTTGAGATCGATCCAGAGGTCCGGATCAGGCTCGTATACCGTGACGACCTTGATCAACGGCCGTGTCGGGTAACTGCAGTGAACATGCATCGGCCGCCCGGCGCTGGTAAATCCTAGGATCAGACAACTGGGACCATACTTATCTTCGGGATAGTCCTCGATCACCTCGCTTCGGGTCGATATTGCCTGCTCCAGCTCGGCCACACTGATGCCGCGGATGATCGTCTGGTCCACGGCGTGCTTCGAGAACTCGTACTGTCGCGCCGCAATCTTCTCACGGATGTCATCCAACAGGGCCATGCGAGTATACTACCCATTCGAATATCGGCGGTCAATCTGCTCATGCAGTCAGTGGGGTCTACCATTAGATTTATGGATGTGACAGCCAGGGGCAAAGTTTGTAGTATGCTGGTTGGTGGGGGTGTGGCTCATGGGGTCCGCGGGTCCCACGCGGGACGCTGCTCGGCTCTGAAATGCCGTCCCCGCTTTCTTCATCCGGGAAACATCCGCCGGAATGATGCCGACCCGGGTGGCCTGTCTGCCGTTGGCACAGGCAAGGAGAGCCATCTGCTGGAACTGGCCCAGTACATTGTGCTGAATCCAGTTTGGAGACTTCCTGGGGCTGTACTTCTCGACCATCAGCGTGATCGCGAAACGTGTTGGCAAGACGAAGAAACACCAAGAATGAAGGTCTGACCCCTGACCATGCTGACCATGTAGATGAGGCAACGATACGGTTTGGAGTACTTTTTTAGTGAGGCAATGCGGTCTGTTGAACCTGGATGGTGCTCTCTGTATACTCCTTCTCAAGGAGGACTTATGAGGACACGCTTGTCTGTACTGGTCCTGGTCGTCGGCTGTTTCGTCACCCTTGCGGCTGGCTCGGCGGCTTCGGGTGCCTCGGACACCCAGCACCCCGAGCTTTGCGGCGCGATGCCGGCGGGCGAGATTCGGCTTGGAACGACCTGTTACGCCACGATCCAACAGGCCATCGATGCCGCGCAGCCGGGCGACGTTGTCTGTGTCGGCCCGGGAACCTACCGTCAGCGGATCGTCCTCGCCGAGGGCGTCTCGGTCGTCGGCGCGGGCGCCGGTAGCACGTTCCTCGACGGGAACGAGGGAGGGACGGTAGTGACAATGGCCAGCGGGTCCTCGCTGATTGGAGTGACGGTCAAGAACACCGGGCTCGGTCCATTCTTTCACGATGATCCGAACTTGGAGAAGAGGGCAGGAGTTCTCGCCGAGTACTGCGAGGACATCTGCCTCGTTGATCTGGAAGTCACTCGGTGCAAGGACGGCATCTACCTTGTGGTTTCCTCGGGCACGATCACCCGTTGTCGCATTTTCGACTGCGATCGTCCCGGCGAAAGCGAGGATGGTGAGATTCAAGGTCATGCGCTGGCGTGCCTTAGCTCGCGCTTCCTCATCGAGAACCTCCTGTCTGCCGACAATAATGGGGGTAGTGTTCTGGTGAATTGGGAGGGATCGAACGGTACGGAGATCAGGAACAGTACGATCGTCGCGGATGGCATTGGAATCATGTGCCAAGGCACAAGCGCCGCAATCACCAATTGCATCGTCATCGGCGGGATCATGAGCAACGCG
>Ga0209121_10001964_pt1 | contig 21322 bp, 25 predicted proteins | sample Cruoilmetagenom3_FD_187292 | JGI IMG/M metagenome (GOLD analysis project Ga0209121, IMG submission 187292) | Oil polluted marine microbial communities from Coal Oil Point, Santa Barbara, California, USA - Sample 3 (SPAdes) (version 2) | ecosystem: Environmental > Aquatic > Marine > Oil seeps ...
ACATGGCCCGGGTGACCGCCAAGGTCGACAAGGCGCTGGTCGGCGCCAACCTGATGGCCCACCTCGACGGGCTGCGCACGGATATGCGCAAAGCGGCAGAAAACCTGGAGTTCGAGGAAGCCGCAAGGCTGCGCGACGAGATCCACCGTCTGGAGGCGGTCGAACTTGCCGTGGCCGACGACCCCCTCGCGCGGCAGTCCGCCGTTGAAGCGGCGTCGGAACCGAAGGCCAAGGGCCGCTCAACGGCCGGGCGTCCGGGGCAGCGGGCTGGGAAGAAGCGGGGGCGGTAAACGAGAAGGCCTAGGCGCCATCACTTCTCTTGTCATCAAGGGCTCTCCTTAGCTCCCGAGCGCCCTCCAGTTCGGCATCATCAAGCGCGGAAAGCGCATTGGTTGCAGCGGTTCGTATCGCAAAAACGTCTTCAGCACCATCGCGCTCGTTTTCCAATTCGAATATTCTGTCTTCAATCTCGCGTATCAGTTTTCTTGCTTTCGTAACTCTCATGCGGGCCCATTCGGCTTGTATGTCAGGTCGAAAGCGCTGATGAACGAGTGAAGAAAGCAACACCAGCACACCCATCAATCCGATCATATTGTTGCTCAAGCTTTCTTGAATGAAGCTGGAAGCAAGAAGACCGCCGATAACATACTGACTAAAAGTCAGAAAACTCGCAGATGCTGAACTAAAAACTCGCACCCACTTCAGGTTTGAAAGTTTGGATTTCAGTTCGTCCAATCGTGTGTCCTTGAATAGGTCATGTGATCGTTTGAAATCGGTTTCGCTTTCTTCCTTTCGTTGGATTTGAACCGAATCCGAAAGACCACCAAAGAAGGCGGCAAACAAAATGGCCACCACCGACGCGAACAACGCGGCTTTCTCGACAAATGAGCCGAACTCCAGTGTTTGGGAAAATAAATCCGCCAAAGAATAGCCACCTTCCATATTCACCTCCAAGCGCCACGTTTTGCCTGCTGCGTTTCAGTTCATCTTGCAGGATAAATGCATCCACAGAATACCCATGCCTTGATTGGTGGGTGAAATCAACCAGGTAGCACTGCAAGCAAGCGTCGGAAGCGTGCTCGCACTCATCATATCCCCCCCGCTCCAACCACAGGTTCGCGCCCGCCCTTGGGGGCGGTGTCGGGAAAAAAGTCGGATCGAAAGTGATCTGGCGGGCATTGCAAGCGTCGGATGAGTGACTACACCCATCTCCCTTGCGCGGCGACCGCCAAGCGACTCAAGCATGCGTTTCCGCAGCCGCACAGCCGTAAGGCGAGGTTTCACCCGGTCAAATAAGCGGCACAAACGGCACCCCGCAAGCCGACAACAGGGTCAGGACAGTCAGGACAAGAACGATACGCATCTGCTCACATCGTTTTTTGTTTGCGCCTGCTTACCCGCAGACCGCCCCAAAATCAACGGCAGCGCGGCGCCCGTAGGGTGGGTGCCAACCCACCACACCACACGGTGGGTTATCACCCACCCTACTCCCGCTCAAACCGCGCCATCCCGGGAAATTCCGGCAACCACCCCTCCCGCCGCGCACACCACAGCTCATATTCCGGCACAAACACATCCGGCGCATCCAACGCCCCCAGATGCACCTCCACCTCGTCCTCGCCCCGGGCAAACACCGACGACCCGCAGCGCGGGCAGAAGCACCGGCCTTCGTACGCGCCGACCTCCCCGGTAACCGTCACCGCCCCCGCCTCGAACACCGCCGCCGAATAAAACACCGCCCCGTGATGCTTGCGGCAATCCAAACAATGACAAATCCCGACCCGCAGCGGCGCGCCCCGAGCCTCCACCCGCACGTCGCCGCACAAACATCCGCCGGTCACCAACCCCATCGCACTCTCCTACGTAGGGTGGGGTTCACCCCACCACATCCCCGCTTCGCCCGCCCTCGCCCGCCTTCGCACAGTTAGCGCTATCGGTAACAAGATCAACACCTTGACCCCCCGTCCGAGTTCGCCCACCCGCCGCGCACGTCCTCGCGCAGGTCTTCGCCCGCGCCCGTGTCCCGCACCCGTAGGGTGGGTGCCAACCCACCGCACAACACCTCATTCGGTCACCGTCAGCCCCAGCATCCGCCAGACCTGCATCCCGCCGCGGTAATAGGAGATCTTCTCCGCAGGATACCCCGCCTCGATGATCCGCCGGATCGCGGTCGGCGATTGCCCGCACCACGGCCCGTTGCAGAACAGCGCGATCTCCGGCACCGCCTCGCAGATGAACCCGTCGAAATCCACCTCGCAGCCGAGCTGGTCGAGCTGATCCGCCATCCCGGTATAGGGCATGTTCACCGCCCCCGGGATCGAGCCCCCCTCGAACCAGTTGGGCGTGCGGCTGTCGATCACCACCGCCTCCGGGTCGCCCAGCATCGACATCAGCTCAAGCTCGCCGATGGTGCGCACCCCCTCGGTGGGCGTGATCGGCTGGATGCAGAACGGCGGGCAGGCCCTGGACGTGAGCGCCCAGTCGCCCTCGAGCCTGTTGCCCGGGTCCTGGTTGCGCGAGATCACCGCCAGGCCGTCGGGCGTCTCCACCGTGATCGAGGGGCTGTCCTGGGTGATGTTGACCGGGTCGGCGGCCAACGCCGGGCCGGCGAGCAGGGCGACGAGGATGAGAGGGGCACGCATTTGGATCTCCTTGAAACGGGGCCGTTGAAACTTGGCCGTCTGGGCGGTGTTAGCAACCCGCGCTCCGGATTGCACCCGTTTCGGCCCCCCGTGCCCGGTTCACAAGCCAGGGTTCCCGCGCTAACGTCGCGCCGGACACCCCGTTGAAAGGCCCGCCGATGAAGCCCACGTTCCTCTCCGTTTTCGTCGTCCTCGCGGCCCTGCCCGCCAGTGCCGAAACCCTGCGCACAATCGACAGCTGGGAGCACGGCGACTGGCGCAGCGCGACGATGGAAAACGCCACCACCGGCCAGAGGTTCTGCGCCGCCGAGACGGCCTCTCTGTTCGACCAGGTGCTGCGCATCGCGCTGTACGAAAACGCCGACGCCTTTCTCGAAATCCGCGACGTGAGCTGGGATTACGTCAACGGCGACCCGCTCCGGTTTCACCTGATCGTCGGCAGCCACGAGCGGATCGTGACCGGCCAGAGCTGGGACGGGGCGATAAGCCTCGATCTGATCGACACCGGTCTGCGGGCGGCGGTGCTCGACCGGCTGTCGCGCGGCGACCGCCTTGACGTGCGGTTGCCGAACCGCAGCCGGGTTGCGCAGTTTTCGCTTGCGGGCGCGGGCCCGGCAATCGACGCGGTCGAGGCCTGCTGGCAGGCGATCCAGGCGGGCGGCGACTACCAGCCCTGACCCCGGCTAGCCCCTGACAAACCGGAACCTGACAGACCAGCCCCTGACAGACCAGGACCTGACAGACCGGAACCTGACAGACCGGCCCCCGCGCGGGCGCGGCTATTGTGCCAGCCCCAGAGCTTCGAGATGCGCCACGCAATCGCGCACCCGCGAAAAATCGTTGATCTCGACGATCAGCCGCGGGTTCGATTTGAGACGCGCGAGTTGCGCGAAGATCGGAGCGAAGGGGATGGTCCCCTCGCCAAGCACCCAATGCCGGTCAGCATAGCCATCGGCATCCTGGAGATGGACATGGGTGAGCGCCTCGCCCGCCGCCGAGATGAACCGGTCGACCGGCGGCGCGCCGCAGGTGACATGCGCCCAATAGGCATGGCCGACATCGACCGAGAGCCGCAAGGTCGGGTTCGCCACCGCCTCGACCACCGCCGCGCGGTGCCCGGGATCGGTGTCCTTGATGTTCTCCAGCACGATCTCGACCCCGATCTCCCCGGCCCGTTCCACCGCCGGGGCGAGCGTGTCGGCGATCGCCGAGATCCGCCTGTCCCGGTCGGTCGGCTTGTTGTCGATGTTATGCGTGTCCCAGTGGTCGTAGGGCGAATGCAGGACCATCTGGGTCGCGCCGAGTTTCTCGCAGACGTCCAGCGCCTGGTCGATCCGCTTCTGTGCGACAATGCGGATCTCCTTGTCCTTCACGTCGAGCTCGAAACCGGCGAAGGGTCCGTGGATCGCAAGCCGGCCGGCCCAGCCGTCGAGCGCCTTGCGGGCCATGTCGATGAACGGGTCGGGACCGGCGAGAATGTCAGCCATGCAGAATTCGGGCAATTCGAGGTCGCGGTTTTTTTCGATCAGCCAATCGCGGTGTTTCGGCAGATCGAGCACGGTGAGCTGGGCACCGATGATGGGCGTTTCAGACATGGTCACCTCCATTGGCAGCACCCTGACATGGACGTCAGGGATTGTCCCGCCGAACCGGCGCCGCAGGCCGATGCGAGCCAGACCGAAATCCGGATGAGGCGGAGACCTTTCAACCGGCCATTAACCGTGTTGTGGCAGACTGCCGGCATGTCTGCTTCGCCCCTCACCTTCGTGCCCGTTTTTTTGGGTCTCGCGCTCCACATCGCCGGCTTCGTGGCGCCGCTCTCCCCGCAATCCCAATGTTTCGCCGGCGCAACGATCGACGACCGCGTCGCCTGGCGCGCGGCTCAAGTGGTCCGGGCCGATCCCGACCGGGGCGAGGCGAGGCGAGGCGAGGCGCTTTACCGGGTCGAGGCGCGGCAGGCGCAAGCCATGCCCTGCCGGGCAGAGCCCCGGCTCACGCCCTGCGGTTCCGGCGCGCGGTTGGCCGCCACCGAGGCCGCGCGCGCCCTGCCCTGATCTGGCGCCCTGATCCGGCGCCCTGATCCGGCGCCCCGGGGCCACCGCCGCGACCGGACCCCGGGCGATGCCCTGGCCCCGCCCGATTGTGCCCGCACTCGCAAACCGTTTTGACTTCGCCCGGAAAGGGCGTACCCCTCGGGCATGGAAAAACCGGTTGCGATCGTGCTCGGCGCGGCCGTCTGGCCCGGCGGCGCGCCCTCGCCCACGCTGCGGCGGCGGGCCGAGAAGGCGGCGACGCTCTACCTTTCCGGCGCGGTGAGCGGCATCGTCGCCACCGGTGCGATTGGCCGCCATCCGCCGAGCGAGGCGCGCGCGATTCGCGCGGCGATGGGCGAACTGGGCGTGCCGGAGAGCGCGGTCACCCTCGAAGAGACCTCGACGACGACGCTTGAGAACCTTGCCCACGCCCGGGCCCTCCTGCCCGCGGGAACCCGTGTGATCATCGTCAGCGATATGTGGCACCTGCCCCGCGCCCGGCTCACCGCACGCCGGCTCGGGCTCCGGGCGGGAACGGCCGCAGCCTCGCTCGAGGGGGCGCACCCGCTGCGTGTCCTGCGCGCGGCGCTGCGCGAAGTGGCCGGGTTCTTGTGGTACCTGGTCCGGCCGATGCGCTGAGCGACCGAGCCTGCGTCCGCGCCCTGCCCCATGAGACCGCCCGTTGGGCCCAGGCCCCCATCGGCGCGTGCCCGGCGTGCCGAACGCCCCCCGCGAACGCCGATTACTCCGGGCTGACGATCAGGTCGCCTCCGCCAAGATTGTCGCCCCCGAAATCGCCCTCGCCAGCAAAGCCGCCGCGCCCCGATCCCTCAAGCGTTACCCGTACGCCGCTCGCCCGGCTTCCCTGGCCCAGGACCTCGACGTAGATGGTCCCGCCGCCGGCCATGATCCGTGCCCGCGTCGCGGCGCTCATGGCGCCGTAGCGCACCCAGCTTTCCAGCGCGGCGCGCATTTCGCCCGAGGCGAACCACGGGTCGCGTTCGTCGCCGGGCTGGCTGATGCCGAACCGGTGCAGGTTGGCGCGGTCCTGGCGGATGACCTGCCAGGGTTGCGTCAGGGTGACGCCCCGGGAATTGGCGAGATCGGCCTGGCCGATGAACGCCCGGTAGCCGCCGATGACATTCTGCGCGCCGGCCGGTCCGGCCAGGGCGCACAGCCCCGCCACCGCAACGGCATGGGCCAAAGTTGCAAACCTGTTCATGTGACCCTCCTCTCGCGGCAAGAGCCCCGGGCGCCGCCGCCGCCGGCCCTGCCGACACCACGCGTGACAGGGTGCCCGACGCGACGGATGTCAGTCGGAGACCGTGACCACCTCGTACATCACTGGTTCAAATGTCTTGCACAAGTCATTGAATTTACGGCTGTATTTTCGCATCTGCTCTGAACGGAGCATCTGCAGGAAGTGGTCGCGGCTCTCCCATTGGGTGTAGTTCGCGATGCGGGTCTGGGCATCGTTCACATGCATCGCGGCGCCGATGAACCCGGACTGTTTCGAGGTGAAATCATTGCAGGCGGTGCGCAGTTCTTCGAGCAGGTCGTCGCAGGTGCCTGGGGTGACTTCGAACGTGGTGATGACGGTCTGGACGTTCGGATCCTTAGTGATCGTTGGCATGGCATTCTCCCTGTTGTCAGCCAAGCCTAACATCCCACGGCGCAGAGCGCCAAACTTCAGTCGAAGTCGAAGATCTCTTCGAGCACGTCCTTGAGCCGGGCCTGCTTCGAATACTTCCGGCCGTATCGACGGGCTTTTCCCGCGCTCTCGCGCGCCTCCCGCCCCCGATGCTCATATCGCTCCGGTTTCGACGGATTGCGCGGCGTGGAGGGCGGCGGGGAGCGCGTCGTCCGAGACGGCTCCGGCCTGGGTTTCGGGGCCGGACGGACCGGGTTCGGGTCCGGGTTTCGCAGCGGCACGGCGGGCCGGACCGCCGCCATCAGGTGGTCAAGCTCGCCTTTGCCGAGCCAGACTCCGCCGCAGGCGGGGCAATGGTCGATGTTCACACCGTGGCGGGCGTGCACATCCATCTCGGTTGCACAAACGGGACATTTCATGGTGCGCCAAGGGTAGGCGTGCGCACGGCCGCCCGCAAGAAGCCCATCCACAAGAAGAACGGGCGCATCCAAAAAAAAGGATGCGCCCGCAGGAGGCCCGTCTGGGGGTGGTGTCCGTGAGGGGTGGTCCGGGCCTCTTTCCCTATCTCTCTTGTGTGTCGCCGCCGCCTTTCAGCGAACGACGTGAACCGCACATGGCGCATGTCGCACAACGCGCGCGGCTGTGGACCCAAGCACCAAGTCCTGAAGCCCCGGCCGGTGCGAGGCGATCACGATGCAATCGACGTTATTATCCCCAGAATAGTCAACAATCGAGTGCCCAGCATGTCCTTCGATCACTTTTACCACAATTTTGGTGTGTTCGTTGAGCCTTTTATGCAGGATTTTTTCAATTTCGTTGATATTTGTATCCATCTGCCCCTCGGGCAGGTACTGCGCGACGTATGAGGGAATCTCCTCGATGACGTGCAAGGCCGTGATTTTTCCGCCTTTTTCCATCAGCGCCTCGGCAATCTCGATGGATTTCATGGTGTCGCGGCCGGTTTCGAAGGCCACGGGGACGAGGATGTTTTTGTACATGGCGCGCTCCATTTCTGTGTCTCGAACATGATGACGGCCCCGGTTTCCCGGGGCCATGACCTGCATCAATTGCCAGATTCGCTCAGAAAGGCAGGCCCACGTAGTTCTCGGCGAGCGAATCTCTCGCCGCCTCCGAACTCAGCAAATACGCCAGTTCGATATCCTGCAAGCGCTGATCGTACTCGGGATGATCCGGGAACTTGTGCAGCATGGAGGTCATCCACCACGAGAAGCGCTGCGCCTTCCAGACCCGGGCAAGTGCTTTTTCGGAGTACTTTTGAAGCCCGGCCGAATCACCCTTGAGGTAGTGATCCATCATCGCATGGTAGAGATAATAGATGTCGGAGGCGGCCGAGTTCAGCCCGCGGGCACCCGTGGGCGGCACGATATGGGCGGCGTCACCGGCGAGGAACAGATTGCCGTAGCGCATCGGCTCGGCCACAAAGCTGCGCAACGGCGCGATGCTCTTCTCGATCGAAGGCCCGGTTTCCAGCTTCGCCGCGACCTCGTCCGGCAGCCGCGCTTTCAACTCGTCCCAGAAGGCCTCGTCCGACCAGTCTTCGACCCTGTCGGTGAGCGGCACCTGGATGTAGTAACGGCTCAGCACCTGCGACCGCAGCGAACACAGCGAAAACCCCCGCGCGGTCTTGGAGTAGATAAGCTCGGGGCTCACCGGCTTGGTCCGGCTCAGAACGCCGAGCCAGCCGAACGGGTAGACCTTCTCGTATTCGCGCAGCACGTCGCGGGGGATCGACTTGCGGCTCACGCCGTGGAAGCCGTCGGCGCCGATGATGAAGTCGCACTCCACCCGGAAAGTCTCGTCGCCCTGGCGGTAGGTGATCGCCGGGGTCTCGCCGTCGACGTCGTGCAGGGCCACGTCGAGGGTTTCATGAATGACACGCCCGTTCATCTTTGCGCGCGCATCGTAGAGATCGCGGGTCAGCTCGGTCTGGCCGTAGACCACCACCGAATTGCCCCCCGAATGCTTGGCGAGGTCCATCCGGTGCAGGGTGCCGCCGTCGTTGATGTAGAACCCCTCGTGGATCTCGCCTTCCGCATCCATCCGTGCGCCGCATTGGGCCTCGCGCATCAGTTCGGCGAACCCATGCTCCAGCACGCCCGCGCGGATCCGGCTGAGCACATAGTCGCGGGTGTGCTTTTCGAGCACGATGTTGTCGATGCCCTTGAGATCGAGCAGCTGCGACAGCATCAGCCCCGACGGCCCGCCGCCGACGATGCCCACCTGGGTCCTGATCGTATTGGTCCCGGTCGTATTGGTCCCGGTCGTATTGGTCCCTGTCGTATTGGTCATGGGTCTCCTCCCCGTTCGCGCGTCGTTGGTCTGAGAATTGACGGATTATCGGGTCGGCGGGGCGCGGTTTGAATGGACCGAACCGGCCGCTCCTTGTACCGATCGAACATGGACCGCATTGAAACCTACAACCTGTTCGGCGAATCGGATGACCTGCCCGACGTCGTGCATTGCGAGACGATCGCCGCACGTTCGGTGCGGCATGACTGGGAATTCGTCCCCCACCGCCATGCGCGGCTGCACCAGGTCCTGATGATCGCCCAAGGCGGTGGGCGCGCCACGTTCGACGGCGAGGCTTGGACCCTATCGAACGGCCACGTCGCCAATGTGCCCGCCGGCTGCGTGCACGGGTTCAGCTTCACCCCCGGCACCGAGGGCTGGGTGGTGACGATCCCGGCGGAGGTGCTCGACGAGGGGCTGGCCGAGGGCGAAGGCCTGCGCCCGCTGCTCGCGCGGCCAATGGTGGTCGACGGGACCGAGGACATCGGCGCCACGATCGCCGCGATCTTCGCCGCCTACGACGGGCGCGCCTTCGCCCGGGCACATGAGCTGCGCGCCCGGGTGGCGCTGCTCGCCGGCCTTGTCGCGCGGGCCATCGCCGCGGATGCGCCGGGGGCCGACACGCCCACCGAGACCGGGCTGCAACGCCGTTTCGAAGCACTGGTCGAAACCCACTACACCGCGCACCTCCAGGTCGCGGCCTATGCCGCCCGGCTCGGGGTGACGCCGACCCACCTGACCCGGATAATGCGCACGGCCACCGGCCAACCCGCGACGGCGGCGATCCAGGACCGGATCATCCGCGAAGCCCGCCGTAACCTCGCCTATTCCAACCTCTCGATCAGCCAGATCGCCTATCGGCTCGGCTACGAGGACCCGGCCCATTTCTCCCGCGTCTTCCGCCGCTCGACCGGGCTCTCGCCCACCGAATTCCGCAAAAAGACCGAGGCTGCGGGATAATCCCGCGGCGCCTCTTCTCTGGTTCGAAACAACCTCGGGGGTGTCACGCCGGAGGCGTGCCTGCGGCCCGACGGGCAGCGCCCCCAGCCGCCCCGTCAGGCGCATTCCAGCAGCAACGTCCCGGCGGCGGTGTTCGAGATCGGGATGTGGTAGTTGCGGGTGATCTCGGTTACCTCGTCGCCCAAAGCCCCGCGCATCATCATCCACATCAGAAACTCGGTGCCCTGGGCGCCCGCGTTCTTGACCAGCTCCTGGCGCGAGATCTTGGTCAGCACGTCCGGGTCATGCACGATGTTCTCGAGGCAATACTGGTCGAACTCCTTGTTGATGAAGCCCGCCCGCTCGCCGTCGAGCTGATGCGACAGCCCGCCGGTGCCGAGCACCACAATCTTGGCCTCTTGCGGGAAGCTCAACAGCGCGCGCCGCAGCGAGCGCCCGAAGTCGAGCGCGCGTTTCAGCGTCGGGATCGGGTGCTGCACCGTGTTGGCGCTGATCGGCACGGTGCGCGGCATGTCGGGGTGATGCGGCGCGCCCGGCCAGAACAGCTGCATCGGCACCACAAAGCCGTGGTCGACCGGCAGCTCCTGGCAGGAGGTGATGTCGAACTCGTCCGCAACCATGCTCTCGATGATATGCCACGACAGCTCCGGCGCGCCCGGGAACGGATCGAGCTCGGGCAGGCCCCAGCCTTCGTCTTCGTTGCGGTATTCATGCGCCGCGCCGATCGCGAAGGTCGGCATCCGGTCGAGGAAAAAGCCGAGCCCGTGGTCGTTGTAGATGTTGATCACGTAATCGGGTTTGTGCGCGGCAATCCAATCGTGAACCACCGGATAGCCGTCGAAGAAGGGTTTCCAATAGGGATCGTTCTGGAGCCCTTTCTGGATCGCGTTGCCGACTGCGGGAATATGCGAGGTGGAGATGCCACCGAGAATTTTTGCCATTGTGCCGGTCCCCCTTACGCCTGGCTCTTGAGGAAGTCCTGGAATTCCTCCTTGGTCATGCCGGTCTGCATGCCGCCCACGTCCTGCACGCCGAGCCTGAAAATGCCGGCGAACTTGGCGAGGTAATAGATGTTGCCGCCCGCCGCGATCATCGCCAGCACGTCGCGGTCGCGGATCGCCTGTTTCTGTGCGTCGCCCAGGCCGTATTTCTCCATATAGGCCTCTTCGTCGGCGATGAATTCATCCCGCGCAGGCTTGCCGTTGAACGAATAGCACATCTTGTTCAGCGCATAGCCTTTCATCGCCTGCTTGCCGTCGAAGATCGTCGTTCCGGGGATGTCGATGTGGTAGTCGAACGCGGGGCTGTCGGCCATGGGGTCTTTCCTCTCGGTTTGGTCTCACGCGGATCGGAAACCTGCCCGGCTCCCGACCCGCGGGGGGGTCATTTCGCCCAGTACAGGCGCATCGGGTTGTCCACGAGGAGCTTCTTCCGCGCCTCGGGGCTCGGCGCGATCCGGGCGATGAAATCGACGAGATTGCCGTCGTCGGGCATGTGCGATTTCATGTTCGGGTGCGGCCAATCGGTGCCCCAGAGCACACGGGTCGCAAACAGATCCACGATCCGCCGGGCAAAGGGCACCACGTCGTCGTAATGCGGCGGGCCCTGCACCGAAAGCCGCTCCGGGCAGGTCACCTTGGTCCAGATGTCGTCGTTTTCTTCCATGAGCCGGATGAAGGCCTGAAAATCGGGGTGGTCGGCCCCCTTGGTCACATCCGGACGGCCCATGTGATCGACCACGATGATGCCGGGCAGCGTGCCGAGGAACGGCGCCAGGTCAACAAGGTCGGCGGCCTCGAAATAGACCACGATCGACCAGCCGAAATCCTGGATCCGCTCGGCCACTTGACGGAAGTGTTCTCGCGGCGTCGCATCGACCAGGCGACGCACGAAGTTGAACCGCACCCCGCGCACGCCGGCCGCGTCCATCTCGGCAAGCGCGTCGCGCGAGATGTCATGGGCCACCGAGGCCACGCCGCGGGCGCGGTCGCCGCCCGCCCGGCAGGCGTCGACCATCGCGGCGTTGTCCTTGCCGTGGCAGGTGGCCTGCACGATCACGTTGCGCGAAAACCCGAGGAAATCGCGCAAATCGAAGAGCTTGTCCTTGCCCGCATCGCAGGGCGTGTACTTGCGTTCCGGCGCGAACGGAAACGCGTCCCTCGGCCCGAACACATGGCAATGGGCGTCCACGGCGCCGTCCGGCAATTTGAGCGCCGGTTTTTTCGGGTTCGGGTGGAAATCGAGCCAATCGGCGTCGGTGATCTGTTGTGCAGGGATCTTCGCGGCCATGTCAGTCTCCAAACACCTCGCCGTCCATCAGTTTGCGCGCGGTGCGCAGGATGGCGGCCGAAGTCGGGGTTCCGGTCTCGTCGAGTCGGGCGATGACCACCGTCTCCCCGGTGGGATGCTCTACGCGCAGGCTGCGGGTGTCGCCGGCGCCGGTTAACGCCAACCCGGCGGCGGCGCTGCCCTCGATGAGGCAGGCGGTGGCGACGCTGACCGCACCGAGCACGCCGATGGTCTTGTGGCAGCGGTGCGGAATGAAGGTACGGGTCGCAATCGCGCCCCCCGCCCGCGGGCTTGAGACCATCGTCATCTTCGGTACCGGTTTCTGTGTCACATCGCCGAGGTTCATCAGCGGTCCCGCCTTGAGGCGGATCGCTTCCAGCCTCGCCCGCAGCCCCGCATCGCCTTCCAGCTCTTCGGGGCTTTCGGCCCCGGTTACGCCGAGATCCGCCGCCCGCATCACCACGCAGGGCATGCCGTTGTCGATCAAGGTCGCCTCGACCCCCTCGATCATGTCGACCACGTTTCCGGTTGGCAGCAGCGCGCCGCAGGAGCTTCCCGCGGTGTCGCGAAATTCGAGCGGCACCGGCGCTGCGGTGCCCGGCACACCGTCGATCGCCGCATCGCCCTTGTAGCTCACGGTTCCACCGGGGGTCATCACCTCGGCCACAGCCACCTGGCCGGTGTTTTCCATGTAGATCGCCACCCGGGTCACCCCGTCCTTGGCCGCCACCAGCCCGCGTTCGATGGCGAAGGGGCCGACACCGGCAAGGATGTTGCCGCAATTCTGCGCGTCCGCGACCACGGGCCGGTCGACGAAGACCTGCAGGAACAGATAATCGACATCGACCCCGTCGCGCTCAGACCGTTTCACCACCGCCACTTTCGAGGTCAGCGGATCGGCGCCCCCCATCCCGTCGATCTGGCGGATATCTGGCGAGCCCATGACCCGCAGCAGGAAAGCGTCGCGCGCAGCCAGTTCCGACGGCAGATCGTCCGCGAGGAAATACCCGCCCTTCGAGGTGCCCCCCCGCATCCACATCGCCCGCACGCCGTCAGCCAAACCCCCGCTCCTTTTTCTTGGCGGAAATACTCCTGGGCCCTCTCGGCGTTTTCTGCAAAGAAAACGCCTGCCGGGTTACCGAAAGGGCATGAGCCCTTTCGTCCAGGGCGCGCGGGGGCGGAGCCCCCGCATGGGTCGGATTGCCGCAAGGCAATTCGAAACCGCGCTCACACATATTTCAGCCCCTTCTCGGCCAGCCGGTCGCGCATCCCGTAGATGTCGAGCCCGAGCTCGCCGGCGGCAAAACGTGCGCGCTTGGCCTCTTCGTTCGCCACGCGCGCGCGCGCCTTCTCAAGCACGTACCGAGCTTCTTCCCGGCGCACGCAGACGACCCCGTCATCATCCGCCACAATCACGTCGCCAGGGGCAACCAGTTCCCCCGCGCAAACCACGGGCACGTTCACCGAGCCCAGCGTCGCCTTGATCGTGCCTTGCGCGCCGATCGCCTTCGACCAGACCGGAAAGCTCATCTCGGTCAGGTCGGCCACGTCGCGCACGCCCGCGTCGATCACCAACCCGCGGCAGCCATGCGCCTGTGCGCTGGTCGCCAGCAGATCGCCGAAATAGCCCGCATCCGAAGGCGAAGTGGTGCCGAGCACCAGGATGTCGCCGGGCTTGATCTGCTCGATGGCGACGTGGATCATCCAGTTGTCCATCGGCGGGCTGAGGATCGTGAGCGCGGACCCCGCCACCCGGGCGCCGCCGTAGATCGGCCGCATGTAACTCGCGAGCAATCCCTTGCGCCCCTGCGCCTCATGCACCGTCGCGCAGCCCATTTCCGCGAGCCCGTCGACGACCTCTTTCGCGGCACGGTCGATCTCCTGGACGACGACGCCCTTTGTTCCCGGCTGCATGGTCATTCCTCCTCCAGTTTTGGCCCAGGTATTGGCCCAGGTATTGGCCCAGGCCCAGACTCAGGCACCGGCGGGGTGCCATGGGTGTGAAAGCTCTCGATGGTCTTCAGCCCCCAGGCCTGGCCCTTTCGGCGTTCCGCCTCGGTCCAGACCACCGGCTCCCAGTCCGGGGCGAGGATCAGCCGGGCGCCGGAATTTGCCAGTTCCACCCGGTTGCCGGCGGGCTCCCAGACATAGAGGAAGAAGGTCCCCTGGATCGCATGCTTGTGCGGGCCGGTCTCGATATGCACCCCCGCTTCGAGAAACAGATCGGCGGCGCGCAGGATGTCTTCGCGCTGGTCGGTGGCGTAGGTCACATGGTGCAACCGCCCCTCACCGCCGCCATGCTCTTCGGTGCAGGCAAGATCGTAGGTCTTGTTGTTGACGGTGAACCAGCAGCCGCCGAGACGGCCGTTGTCGAGCTGGATCATCTCGGTGACCCGCGCGCCAAGGCAGGTTTCCATGAACCGGCGAAATTCGCTGACGTCTTCGGCCAGCAGGTTGAGGTGATCGAGCCGACGCGGCGCGGCGCCGGTGAAGCGGCTCGCCACATTCTTGAGCGCCGGGCGGTCGTCGCCCTCCGCTATGAGCCGCCGGGTCTCCCAGTAGAGCTCGAAGACATGGCCGAACGGATCTTCGAACCGAAAGGCCCGGCCATGGCCCTTGTCGCCCTCGACCCAGCCCAGCACCTTGAACTCCGACGCCTCGATCGCCGCCACCCGCCGCGCCAGCGCCTGAGGGCTCGCGACCCGGTAGCCGATATGGCCGACCCCCGTGGTGGCGTGGCGGGTGAGCTTCAGCGAGTGGTATTCGTAATCGTCCCAAGCGCGTAGATAGGCGCTGTCGCCGTCAACACCTGAGAGCTTCAGCCCGTAGACCCGGGTGAAGAAATCGAGGCTCTCGTCGAAGCGGTCGGTATAGACCTCGACATGACCGAGATGGGCGACATCGTTCATTCAAGTTCCTCCACGGTGCGCGGGAACACCGCCTCGAACCCTTCGGCGTATTTGGCCGGCTTGCCCCCCGCCTGCCCGCCCGAATTGCGCCGGAAATGGTTGGCGCGGTTCTCGGCGACGTTCTCGTAGAAATGCCACAGGTGCTCCTGGCCCTGCATGCACTGGATCGCCGCCCATTTACGGTCCCAGACCTCTGTGATGTCGAGGAAGACGTTGGGTTTCCAGCCCATCTGCTCGGTCTGGTGCGGTTCGAACAAATAGAGCTGCGGCGCGCCCAGCACGGTCTCGCCGGGGTTGTGGCCCCAGGCCTGGGCGACCATGCGGGCCTCCAAGGCAAAGTCGGTCGTGCGCATGTGGTCGGTGTTGTAGGGATCCCATTTCGAGTGCGAAAACATGAACCTCGGCTGCACCGCGCGGATGATGTCGACCATCATGTCGAGGGTCTCGCGGCCGAGATCGAGCGGGTAGTCGCCGCGGTCGAGAAAGCGGATGTCAGTCACGCCCAGCGCTTTGGCCGCGTTCTCGGCCTCCTGGCGCCGCGCCGCCTTCACCTTCTCCAGCGTCATCCCTTCCTGCTTCCACAGCTTCGCGCTCTCGCCGCGTTCACCGTAGCTCAGGCACACGACCGTCACCTCGTAGCCCTTGGCGGCATGCAGCGCGATGGCGCCGCCCGCACGCCAGACGAAATCGGCGCTATGGGCGGAAATGACGAGCGCGGTCTTCTTGTCGAGCTTCTTGTCGGGCATCTGGGTCTCTCCTCGGGATCGGGGCCCAGGACCGGGGCGTCCAGGGGGGTGTTCCCGGAGTACGCCCCGCGCCCCTGCAAGGCCATTCAATTCCCCGGCGAAGGTCATAAATATTTGCTATAGTGAGTCGAAACACCAACACGCCGGACAAGAGGCAAGGCGCTGCAATGGCAACGGAATTCCCAAATCTGAGGCACCTGCGCGCCTTCATGGAAGTTGCCGAGGCGCAAGGGATCAGCGCCGCGGCGCACCGCGTCCACCTCAGTCAACCGGCGGTGACACAGGCAATCTCCGGGCTCGAGAAACGGTTCGGGGTGACCCTGCTTGACCGCCGCGCGGAAGGGATGTTTCCGACCGGGGAAGGCGAGGTCTTGCTGTTCCGTGTGAAGCGGATGTTCGTGAACCTCGCCGAAGGCGCGGCAAAGGCGGTCCGGCTCGCCGGGCGGCGCGATGGCAAACCGGTGGCCGATTTCCACCTGCGGGTGACGGCGGCCCAGCTGCGCGCGCTGGTCGCGATCCGCGATGCGGGCAGTTTCAGCCTCGCTGCCCGCGCCCTCGGGATCGCCCAGCCCTCCGTCCACCGGGCGGGCCGCGACCTCGAGAAGCTCTCGGGGCTCAGGCTCTTCGCCCCCGGCCGCAAAGGGATCGACTTGACACCACCCGCGGAAGCCTTCGCGCGTGCCGTCAAGCTGGCAGAGGCGGAGCTCGGCCAGGGGCTCGACGAGCTTACCCGGCTGTCGGGCGCCGACGCGACGCGGATCGTCGTTGGCTCGATGCCGCTGTCGCGCACCGGGATCCTGCCCCTGGCCTGCGACGCGCTCCTCAAGGAGTCGGCGGGCGTGCAGCTCCGCCTGGTCGATGCGCCCTTCGGCGAGCTTTTGCGTGGGCTTCGCTACGGCGCGCTCGACGTGCTGATCGGGGCGCTGCGCGATCCCCTGCCGGCCGACGACGTGGTGCAGGAGGCGTTGTTCGAAGACCACCTCGCGGTGATGGCGCGCCCGGGCCATCCGCTCGCAGGCCACCCCGGCCTCACCCTGGATGACACGCTGGTCTACCCGTGGATTGCGGGTCCGAAGGACACGCCGGCAGGGGCCTATCTGTACCGCACGCTCGGGATCGGCGAGATGGACCGCACCCCGGTCTCGGTGGTGACCTCCTCGATGGTGCTGGTGCGCGGCCTGCTCACGCGCGGCGACTACCTCACCTTGCTCTCCCCGCGACAGGCGGCGGTGGAGATCACGCAAGGGCTGATGGTGCCGCTGGATCTGCCGCTGCCGGGCTCGGCGCGCAGGATCGGTCTCACGACCCGGTCCGGCTGGATGCCGACGCCGACCCAGGCCCGGTTTCTCGACCTGGTGCGCGCGGCCGCGCGGGAGTGAGGCAGAAGGCCTTTCGAAAGGCCTTCCAACGCGCCTTGCAAGGCGCGTGCGAAGCGGTTTCAAAACCGCTTCCCGGCCTGCGACCTCACCGTCCGTTATAGACAAAACCAATTACGACGGGCGGCATTCAATTTCCCTATCAGGCCGGGCATGCCTACCTCTGTCTCAAACGCGATCAGGAGAGCCCCGGTGACCGACAAGGACTATGACGACATCCCCGGCACCTATGTGTTCGACGCGGACCGGTCGCGCGAGGGCTACTGGCTCAACCAGTTCTGCATTTCGCTCCGTCTTGCCGACAACCGTGCGGCGATGCGCGAAGACCCGGAAGCCTACATCGCGCGCTTCGACATGAGCGAGGCGCAGAAGCAGGCGATCCGGGATCGCGCCTGGAACCAGCTGCTCGAGCTCGGCGGCAACATCTACTACACCTCGAAGCTCGCCGCCTTCGACGGGATCGCGTTCCAGGACCTCGCCGCCAAGATGTCGCACATGAGCCGGGACGACTACCGCCAGATGATGGTCGACGGCGGCCGCAAGATCGACGGCAACCGCTCCAAATCCGAATGGGAGGGCAAATAATGGCCCGTATCACCGCCGGCATCGCCAGCTCCCACGTGCCCGCCATCGGTGTCGCGATGGACACGGGGCTGACCGACCAGCCCTACTGGAAACCGGTGTTCGACGGGTACGAGTATTCGCGCAAGTGGACCGCCGAGAACAAGCCCGACGTTGTCTTCCTGGTCTACAACGACCATTGCACCGCCTTCGACGCCAGCGTGATCCCGACCTTCGCACTGGGTGCCGCGGCCGAGTTCAAGCCCGCCGACGAAGGCTGGGGCCCCCGGCCCGTGCCGGTGGTCAAGAACCACCAGAAACTCGCAAGCCATATCGCCCAAACCGTCATCCTCGACGAGTTCGACCTCACAATCATGAACGAAATGGAAGTGGACCACGGCCTTACCGTGCCGCTCTCGCTGATGTTCGGCGACCGCTCGCCCGACGACGACTGGGGCGTCCAGGTCGTCCCGCTCGCGGTCAACGTCGTGCAATACCCGGCCCCGACCGCGAACCGCTGCTACATGCTCGGCCAGGCGATCCGGCGCGCCATCGACAGCTACCCCGAAGACCTCAACGTGCATATCTACGGCACCGGCGGCATGAGCCACCAGCTCCAGGCCGAACGCGCCGGGCTCATCAACGCAGACTGGGACCTCGCCTTCATGGACAAGCTGGTGAACGACCCCGAGGCCGCGCGCCGGATCAGCCATCTCGAGTTTCTGCGCGAGACCGGCTCGGAGGGGATCGAAATGGTGATGTGGCTTGTCATGCGCGGGGCGCTCGATCACAACGTCACCGAGGTCCATCGCCATTACCACGTGCCCGCGTCGAACACCGCCGTGGGACATCTCATTCTGGAAAACCATACGTGAAACCTGCCCACTGAACCCGCCCCCGCCCGAAACAAACGCCCCCCCCAAAGGAGGAATTCATGCGTATCTGTGTCGCCGGCGCCTACGGCGCTTTCGGTCTCAAACACCTCGACGCGCTCGCCAATATCGACGGGGTCACGGTGACCTCGGTGATGGGCCCGACGAAAGACAAGATCGAGGCGCTGGCCGCCGAGCGCGGCATCGGCCATGCCGGGGTGACGCTGGAGGACTGCATAACACGCGACGACGTCGATGCCGTGATCCTGTCGACACCCACCCAGATGCACGCCGACCAGGCGGTGGCCTGCATGGAAGCCGGCAAACACGTGCTGGTCGAGATCCCGATGGCGGATTCGCTCGCCGATTCCGTCCGGATCGTCGAGACGCAGAAACAGACCGGGCTCACCGCGATGGCGGGCCAGGTGCGGCGCTTCAACCCGTCCCACCAGTGGATCCAGAACAAGATCGCCGCCGGTGAGCTCAAGATCCAGCAGATGGACGTGCAGACCTATTTCTTCCGCCGCACCAACACCAACGCCAAGGGCGAACCCCGGACCTGGACCGATCACCTGCTCTGGCACCACGCTTGCCACACCGTCGATCTGTTCCAGTACCAGACCGGCGAGACGGTGTCCGAAGCTTTCGGCATCCAGGGGCCGCACCACCCCGATCTCGGCATCGCCATGGATATGTCCATCGGCATGAAGACCCCGTCGGGGGCGATCTGCACCCTGTCGCTGTCGTTCAACAACGACGGACCGCTGGGGACCTTCTTTCGCTACATCTGCGACACCGGCACCTATCTCGCGCGCTACGACGATCTCTTCGACGGGCGCGAAAACCAGATCGATCTCTCGGATGTCGCCGTCTCGAACAACGGGATCGAGCTGATCGACCGCGAGTTCATCGCCGCGATCCGCGAGGGCCGCGAGCCGAACGGCTCGGTCGCCCAGGTGCTGCCGGCGATGGAGACGCTCGACCGGATCGAGCGCGGGTTCCAGAGCTGAGGGTTTTCGCCCGGAGGTCAGGCGCAAGCCCGGCCGCAGCCCGACAGGCGGTCTTCGCCTTCGAAAACCTGCCACGGGGGCGCTTTCCGGGGCGGCCGGCCGATCCGCATGCGGACCGGGTATCAGCGCCTGACGGCGCTGCGCCTGCGGCGGGCGTGGCGGGGGGCTCCGCCCCCCGCACCCCCGGGTCCGTCGGACCGGACCGCATCCGGCAGTCCGCTGGACCCGCATGTTGCACCTGCAGCATTGACGCCGCCCCTCGCCTCGGGCCAAATCCCTCGAACGCCATCTAGAGAGGACGACATGGGCTGGCTGAAGGACGAATCCGGGCTGGAGAAAACCGCAGCCAACCATGTGCCGCTGACACCGCTCAGCCATCTCAACCGGGCCGCCGCGCTGTTTCCCGACAAGACCGCCATCGTCGACCGGAACCGCCGCCTGACCTACGCCCAATACCGCGCGCGCGCCTCCCGGCTTGCCGCCGCGCTCACTGACGCCGGGATCGAACCGGGCGATGTGGTGGCGACGCTATTGCCCAACATCCTCGCCCAGGCCGAGGCGCTTTGGGGGGTGCCCGCCACCGGCGCCATTCTCAACACGATCAACACAAGGCTCGACGTCGATACAATCGCCTATATCTTCGGCCACGGCGCGGCCAAGCTGGCGCTGGTCGACACCGCCTTCCTCGGGGTCGCGCAAGCCGCGGCCGCACGGATGGCGGGGGCCGGTCCCCGGATCATCGAGGTCGCCGACGACCAGGCCAGCCTGCCGGCCACGGGACGGCACACCGAATACGAGGATTTCATCGCCGGCGGGCACGAAGGCTTCGACTGGCACATGCCCGGCGACGAGTGGGAGAGCCTCGCGCTCAACTACACCTCCGGCACCACCGGCCAGCCCAAGGGCGTGGTCTATTCGCATCGCGGCGCCTATCTGCACACGCTCGGGCTTTCGCTCGACTGGGGGCTGAACCGCGACACGGTCTATCTCACCATCGTGCCGCTGTTCCACTGCAACAACTGGGTGCACACCTGGTCGATCCCGGCGGTCGGCGGCACCGTGGTCTGCTGCCGCGACATCACCGCAAAGGCGATCTACGACGCCATTGCCGACGAGCGGGTGACCAATTTCGGCGGCGCGCCGATCGTGCTGGGCATGATCGTCAACGCCAAGGACGAGGACCGGCGCGCTTTCGACCATATCGTCAACGCCTTCACCGCCGGCGCCCCACCGCCTGCCGCTACACTGGCCGCGATCGAGCCGCTCGGCTTCAGCGTGACCCAGATGTACGGGCTCACCGAAACCTATGGTCACACCGTCGAATGCATCTGGAAGGACGATTGGGCGGATCTGCCGGAGGAGGAACGGTTCGCCCGCAAAGCCCGGACCGGCGTGCAACAGGTGATGATGGAACATGTCACCGTGCTCGACGAAGACAGCATGGCGCAGGTGCCGATGGACGGTGAGACCGTGGGCGAAGTGATGTTTCGCGGCAACGTGGTGATGAAGGGCTATCTGAAGAACCCGGAGGCCACGGCCGAGGCCTTCCGGGGCGGCTATTTCCACTCCGGCGACGTGGCCTACCAGCATCCCGACGGCTACATCAAGATCACCGACCGGTCGAAGGACATCATCATCTCGGGTGGCGAGAACGTCTCCTCGGTCGAGGTTGAGAGCGCGCTGATGCATCATCCGGCCGTCCTGCTCTGCGCGGTCGTGGCGAAACCGGACGATACATGGGGCGAGGTGCCTTGCGCCTTCGTCGAGTTGAAGGAGGGGGCAGAGGTCACGGAAGAGGAACTCGTCGCTTTCGCGCGCGCGCGGTTGGCCGGGTTCAAGACACCCAAGCGGATCATCTTCGACGAGTTGCCGAAGACCTCGACGGGAAAGATCCAGAAGTTCGAGCTGAGAAAGCGCGTGCAGAAGATGTGAGATTTCAGGGTCCTGTGACAGGGTCCCGGGT
>Ga0209121_10001965_pt1 | contig 21321 bp, 17 predicted proteins | sample Cruoilmetagenom3_FD_187292 | JGI IMG/M metagenome (GOLD analysis project Ga0209121, IMG submission 187292) | Oil polluted marine microbial communities from Coal Oil Point, Santa Barbara, California, USA - Sample 3 (SPAdes) (version 2) | ecosystem: Environmental > Aquatic > Marine > Oil seeps ...
TATTCGGTTGTTCCACCATATTTCGTAATCACTATCTTGGCACCAGCAAGCCCAGCCTCAAGTGCAGCAAGTCCCGGTGTTTCAAAGAGTGAAGGCAATATAAATGTGTCACAGGCAGCATACGCAGATGCAAGCAGGGGTGAGTTGTGTGGTAAAGGTTGGAGCACCTTTATATTTTTATTCCTCTTTATCTCTTCCAGGCATCTCTCACCATATCGAGTCCTGTTAACAGGTCCTATTAAGACCACCTTTGCATCGATGGTTTTTAGTGCACGAATAAAATTTAATGTGTTCTTTCTTTCATTTCCAATATATCCAACATAGAGTATGAAATCCTTAAGACCATATTTCGCGATAAATAATTCTGGGCTTGCACTAAAAAATCTTTCATCGACTCCATTATGGAGCAATGTTACTTTTGATTCAGGAATCCTGAAACCCTCTACGAGCAATCGCCTTTCCATATCGGTGTTGGGAAGCACTTTATCAGCCCTGTCGAGCAGTTCCTTCATATAGATGTGAGGAGTGGAAACCTTAAAACCCTTAAAAAGGACCCTATTCATTTCGTTAACACATCTGAGCATTGGTGCCTTATGCCTGGAGAAAAAAACAGGTGTTACAATTAATGGAATATCCTTTTCCTTAATCAAGGTCCCAAGAATATTGGTCGAAAAATTCGCTCCAAAAAGATGGAAGAGTCTGTATTCAGCATTTCCCGGCTCCTTCCACGGGTCATAGAAGTCTATCTCGAAACCAAGTTGCTCCATTTGAGACTTTGTCTTTAGAACCTGTATATAAAGCCCGCCCTTTTTTATAGCGATTGCGGGTTGTGCACCATAGAGTATTTTCATCTTCTTCTGAGCCAATTCTCCATCTCCTTAAATATGAGTTTAACAGTTTTCTTCTTCACATTCAATCTTTTTCTTTCAAATCGCCTAACTTTTGGCATTTCCATCCATTTTAATTTACTTAAATCAATGCTTTCCTTTGCCTTTATAAAGGACTCTTTTCCATCAGGGGAAACAATATGGAGAAAGAGTGCTCTCTCTTTTTCTAATCCCCTTAATTCCAATCTATAATTTCTTATTGAAACCTCGAATTTTTTATCTCCTCTCATTTTCCACCATTGATAGAATTTTCTGAATGTTCCCTGCCATATATCCCTCTTTTCTCCGATAGACTTAATAATATGCTCGAATAGAGTCGGGTAACGGGATATAACTCCACTGTGTCCATAAAGAAAAATGGGTTCTCTCTTTCTGTATCTTTCCTCAACGAGCATCTCAAAATATTGTTTAATATCTGGAATAGTGTTCTTTGCATAAAGAAGTGTGCCTGGTGAAACAGGATGAACAGGAATCTGAAGCATATCTGAAAATCTCTTGTTTATAAAAGGGTATGAAGGAAGGTCATTATACGAATATGCAAATTCAGAAGAATAAAGGAAACCAAGTTCTTCAAAAACAAAACCGAGTGAGTTATTCCAGACACCATAGGGGGCTGCGATACCAGATGTTTCCACATCTGCACCAGATAGGAGTTCCTTTGCCTTTGAGAGATTCTTACGATTCTTAAGGGCATCGGAGAATATACGGTGTTCATAACAATGCACTCCGATCTCCTGATTTTTTAAATTTTTCAAATCATCGAGACCCTTCCCAAAACCCTTTATATCAATAAAGAATGTAGCAGAGATGCCATACCTTTCAGCTATTTTATAGGTATCGTCTATCTCTTTATAACTGGACTTATCCGTATCTACCCTGAATAGGAACGCATTCCTCTTACCCTCAGGGTAATACCACTTATGGACATAATAACATCCCCTTTTCTGGAAAAGATACCTTATGGCATTCACGATAAGTTTTCTCACTTCACCCTTTGAAACGGATGAGACGGTTTCTGCTGGGTACCTACCCTTTTCCGTATAAAAAAACTTCATCCTTCGCGATGTATCAAGAATAACCGGAGAGACATCGAAAGGTACGACAATACACTCACCTTTTTTGTAATCAATTTCATAGATTGCAGGAAATCGATTATTTATCCTGCCAAATCCCTTTTTTCCCAATAGATAACCATTGTTGTAGATATCAACAACGGATACATCCTTGAAGAATGGCGAACCATCGGGTGTAATCCATTCTATCTTTACCTTTTTTGTCTCTTCTCCACTCAACTCTTTCCACATCCGGGAATCTGTCAATATGGCTCCACCCTCTCTGAGATATGCTAAAATTTCCGCTTTTTGAGAAGGTTTATCCACGATTAAAAGAAGAGGTTCATCTCCTGGTTCATAAACCTTATAAAAAAGACCCTCCTGCTCCAACAACTGAATCCAGCCTGGTTTTCCCTCAATTATTCCTATGTATGGCTCCATAGCCTCCCCTCAATAGTTTGATATCTTCTCCTGTTATCCCTCTTAATGACCAAATTGCTAATGAATAGACAAAAACAGCAATGACTATAATGTAAAAAGTGTGAACCTTCCATAAGAGAAGCATCACAACAACCATTATTACCGTTGCCAATAAAGGTTTTAAGAGGTACCTATAAAATGGGATAAAAAAGATTTCCTTAAACCACAGAAACATAGCAACGAACATTACAACTTCGGATATGAGGGTTGCTGTTGCCGCACCATTAATGCCAAAATGCGGAATGAGAATTAGATTAAAAACAATATTCAAAAGTGTGCCGATAACCATTCCATAAGAATATTTTTTCTCCCTGTTGCATCCCAGAAGTCCAAAGGCAAATACGGTTTGGATACTGGTCAGAGGGATTGCCCACACGAGAATCCTGAAAGGAGCAATGGCTCCTATGTATTTTGCTCCATATATAAAAAGCATAATCCTCTCACCCAACAATGTTCCACCAAAGGCGAGAGGTATAACAATAAGGGATATGAATTTCATAGAAGTAAAAACAAGGGTTTTAAGTTTCTCCTTTGAATCCAAAAAAAATCTTGAAACCATAGGAAGATAGACCCAGGCAAAAGCAGTATCAATAAATAGAAGAAATGTAATAATCTTAAATGCTGCATTGTAAAGTCCAACATCCAGTGCACCTTTTATAAGACCGATGGTGATAAGGTCAAAGTGAAAATAGACCTGGTTCATTATGACTGCAATCCCTACAGGTATGGAAAGTTTCAGGAGCGAAAAATCGATATGGAATTTAAGACGATGTTTGTTGATAAAAAACAATATTAGAAGGAATGCTGTCCCGGAGCCAATTGCAATAAACCAGAGTAGGGGTATTTTCATTATACTATCTGCACCTTTTACAATGATGAAGACAAGACCAACATAAACCGCCTGTGTAATAATGGACGCTACTGCAATATTTGACATCCGTTCTCTCCCCCTGTAAAACCAGTCCAGATAAAATGCATAAAAGAATAGGGAAAAAGAATAGAGTAATAAGAGAACCCTGGTAACATTCTCTAATGGAACGAAAAGAGCAAAAAGGAGAAGAAGAAAAAATGCAAAGACGGAAAGCAACAGTCGAAGACTTACAATTTTTGATGTTATTTCATCCACACCTTCTTTGTTTCTTGCAACCTCGCGTGTTCCGTATATCGTCAAACCAAGGTCACTTAGCAAAACCCCATATGCAAAAATAGAGAAGGCGAGACTGAGTTTTCCGAATCCAGATGCTCCAAGAACCCTTGCAAGATAAACGGTTACGAAGAAACTCAAAATCCATCTGATACCGTTACCTATGATAATGAAAAGAAAATTTTTAAGGGGTTTGGAGATAAATCTCTCAATCGCGATTGTCCGCATAAAAATATTATAATACAGATTCGATTTTTAATCAAGAAAAATTTGACCATAAAGACTTAAGAAAAAAATTTCTTGACATTTCCCAGAGAATATGCTAAAAATCAGAAAATGATAGTTAACCTTTAATCTGGTCCTGTGAGGCTGGAAAGGGGGAGAAATGAATAAAATAATATAATTATTTAACCTGACTGACAGTCAGGATTTTTTTTAAACAATCCATTTTACTTTTCACTTATTATCCATTAAGAAGGCAGAAACGGTTCATTAGATTGAATCTCAATAAATAATAGCAATAAAAAAGTAAGAAAGGAGGGCTTGTGACTACACGAGAAAAAGGGACTGTCATGGATGCAATACAGATAAAAAGGGCACTTATGAGGATATCTCATGAAATCCTTGAACGAAATGGTGGTGCGGAAAAGCTTGTCATAATAGGAATACGTGCCAGAGGAGATTCCCTTGCAGGTAGAATAAAAAACTACATAAAAAATATAGAATCTATTGATATTCCTCTTGGTGTTCTTGACATTACCCTATACAGGGATGATTTTACAAGTATTAATTCCAAACCAATCGTGGGAAAAACAGAGATACCTTTCGATGTTACAGGTAGGATAGTTATCCTCATAGATGATGTGCTCTATACGGGTAGGACAATCAGGTCAGCACTCGATGCAATTATAGATTTCGGAAGACCAAAGGAGATTCAACTCGCAGTTCTCTTAGATAGAGGACATAGGGAACTTCCGATAAGACCTGACTATGTGGGCAAAAATGTGCCGACTTCTGAAAATGAGCATATAGAGGTTAAGGTAGAAGAGGTCGACGGAGAGGATAGGGTTATTCTCAGGGAGGTGAAGGATGATGATTAATGGAAAAGATTTATTGGGTATCGAGGAACTATCCAAAAAAGAGATAGAGGTAATTCTCAAAACAGCAGATTCTATGAAAGAAATATCGGAAAGGAAAATAAAAAAGGTTCCATATCTTAGAGGAAAAACCGTTGTTAATCTTTTCTTTGAGTCGAGCACAAGAACACTCGCATCGTTTGCACTTGCTGAAAAAAGACTCTCGGCAGATTCCTTCAATCTTTCAAGCAGTTCTTCGAGTGTGCTTAAAGGTGAAACACTACTCGACACTGTTAGAAACCTGGAAGCGATGAAGATAGATTTCGTCGTTATAAGACATCCTATGCCAGGAGCACCGCATTTTGTTGCCAAAAGAATAAAGGCATCGGTTATAAATGCCGGTGACGGAACACATGAACACCCAACACAGGCACTTCTCGATCTGATGAGTCTTAAACAAAAACTCGGAACCATCGCAGGGAAAAAGGTTATCATCATTGGTGATATTCTTCATTCAAGGGTAGCTCGCTCAAATATCTGGGGATTAAAGAAAATGGGAGCAGAGGTCTCTGTATGTGGTCCCCCCACTCTTATACCCTATAAAATGGAAGATATGGGGATAAAGGTTTTCTATAACCTGAACGAAGCTCTAGCAGATAAAGATGTAATTTATGTCCTGAGAATACAGAAAGAGAGGCAAGAAGGAGGACTACTACCCTCCCTGAGAGAATATATAAAAATCTATGGCATTACACCTGAAAGGTTAAAAAACGCAAAGAAGGACGTAGTAATAATGCATCCCGGACCAATAAACCGAGGGATTGAACTCGACCCAAGGATTGCAGACGGAAAACATTCGATTATACTCAACCAGGTCACAAATGGTGTAGCAGTCAGAATGGCAATATTATATCTTTTAAGCGGAGGTGAAGGTGATGAAGATTCAAAATAGAAAATATATAATCAAAGGTGGAAGAGTAATCGACCCCTTACAGGGGATAGACGAGAAGCTGGATATCTTGATTGATGGAGACAAAATAGAGGCGCTGGGACATTTTGAGAAAAAAGAGGGGGAATTTGTCGATGTAAGAAACCTTGTTGTCTGCCCCGGATTTATCGATATGCATACGCATCTACGCGAGCCCGGAAGAGAAGACGAAGAGACTATAGAAACAGGAACAAAGGCTGCCGCAAAAGGAGGATTTACTGCAGTCGCTTCAATGGCAAATACGGAACCAATCATAGATAATTCGGGTATGATAAGATTCATAAAGGAGAAAGCGGAAAGAGATGGTGCTGTCGAAGTTTACCCTATTGGAGCAGTAACAAAGGGACAAAAAGGAGAAGAACTTTCCGAGATGTTCGATATGGCAAAGGCAGGATGTTGCGCATTTAGCGATGATGGCAATCCCATATGCAGTTCGTATATGATGAGAAAAGCGTTGGAATATTCAAAAATTGTTGACAAGACAATAATCGCCCATGAAGAAGACCTGTTCCTATCTAAAGATGGTGAGATGAACGAAGATTTTAATTCTACAAAATTGGGTCTTAAGGGAATTCCCACCATATCTGAAAGCATTATGGTTGCAAGGGATATAGCAATATTGGGTTTTATCGGCGGCAATCTTCACATTGCACATCTATCAACAAAACAATCACTCGACATGGTGAGAAAGGCAAAGAAAAACAGGCTATCAATCACAGCAGAGGTAACACCACATCATCTTTCGCTCGTCTCATCCTGTCTTGCAACCTATGATACAAACCTAAAAATGAAACCCCCCTTACGTACAAAGGAGGATGTTAAAGCACTGAAGATGGGTTTAAGAGATGGCACCATCGATTGCATAGCAACAGACCATGCTCCACATGCATTATTCGAAAAGGAGATGGAATTTGGCAGTGCCCCTTTCGGAATCATTGGACTTGAAACAGCATTAGGTATTGTATGCACGGAACTTATCCAGACAGGTATTTTATCCCTCAAGGAATTGATAGAAAAAATGAGTGTTAATCCAGCGAGGATTCTCGGAATCGAGGAAAGGACTCTTAAAAAGGGCAAGGATGCGAACATAACAATCTTTGACCCTAATAAGGAATGGAAGGTCGATGTAAATAATTTTGTCTCAAAAAGCACCAATTCACCTTATGATGGATGGAAATTAAAGGGCTATCCCGTAATGACAATAGTTAAAGGAAAGATTGTATATAGGGAAGGAGAATTTCAGCAGTAGACGCAAAAACTAAAAATTCCATTTCGCAGCCAAAGGATATATTACATCAGCACGCAAGGCTGGGGGTGTTTCGGGAAAGAATTTCCCGAAACGAAATCTTTTGGAGTAGCAGAGCTCAGTCTGCGAACTATTTATTTGCACCGTTAGATATAGAACTTATCTAATGAGGCGGAAGATAACTCTCCAATGTTTCCGCCCTCTCGATTTTGCCAAGATATTTAGGGTTAATGTCTGCCTTCTCTGCAAGAGCCTCTTGTGTTAACCCTTCTTCCTTCCTTTTATCTCTGATATTTCCACCTAACCTTAAAAGTATTTGATTCATCTTCTTTTTCATAAATTCAGTATAAAAGAAAAAAGAACAAAAATAAACCTCATAAAATAAACATTTAGGATTTTTCTTCTTGATAACACCATATATAAGTGGTATTTTTCTTAAAATAATATTAAAGGAGGTGATAGAGAGAGAGCTGAACTTTTGGAAGAAAAATAGAGAAACTGTGCCAAAATACCGTTTTTAGGTAGGCGCAGGCTTTACCCCGTGGACTTAACTCCATATTGTATAGTAATTTACGCAACCTAAAGGTTGCGGTTACCATATGAAAATTCATAATTTGACACCATCTCCAATGTCTGCTGCTCCAAATTCCTGATGCACTTCTGATTTATATTTTTTCTGCGGTAACTACCCGTTTTATTCCCCTGAGGTCTGGGATTATTCCTACAAATTCGTATGCATCTTCGCTTGAAAAGAGCTCTTTTACGGGTTCCGATTGGTTAACACCGATTTCAAGAGCAAGAAGTCCTTTGGGTTTTAGATAACCCTTTGCATCTTTTATGATTTTCGTTATAAAGTAAAGCCCCTCTTTCCCTCCATCGAGTGCTTCAACGGGTTCTTTTTTAACAATCTTAGAAAGGTTATTTATCTCTTCCATTGGGATATAAGGTGGATTCGAGATTATCACATCCGCTTTTTCCACATCTTGAAATGGCTCAAAGAGGTTGCCACACAGAAATATTATTTTCTCAAAAACATTATGATTATCACTATTAAATTTGGCACATTCAATTGCGGTCTTGGAAACATCGGATGCATAAAGTTTGGCATTTTTGTAATGCTTTGCAAAGAAGAGAGCGATTGCTCCTGTCCCTGTACCTATATCGTACAAAACAAAATTCCCGTATCTATTCTTATCTACCCACCTTTTTACCGCGGATACGAGAATTTCTGTTTCCTGTCTGGGAATAAAAACACCCTCTCTTGTCTCGAGTTCAAACCCCATAAATCCTGTTTTTCCCGTTATATACTGGACTGGTTCATTAGCCAGTCTTCTTTTTACGAAATTTCTAAAAATGGAAAGTTCCTCTTCGCTGATAGGCTTATCAAAATTCAAATAGAGTGAAACCCGTTCTTTATTAAGCGTCTCTGCAAGTAGTAACTCCGTTGTTAATCTCGGTTCACCTACCCCCTTTTCTCTAAAATAATCGGTAGTGGTTTTTATTAAACCTCTTACAGTCCACTCCATCTAACTGTACATAATTAAATATTTCTATACCTGGTTATCTACAAGGGAGAGTTTATCTATTATCTCATCAAGGTCCCCATTCAAGATGGATTCAAGCCTGTAAAGAGAAAGGTTAATCCTGTGGTCTGTAACCCTGTTCTGTGGAAAATTATATGTTCTTATCCTTTCACTTCTATCACCTGTTCCAACCTGAATTTTTCTTTTATCTGCAATTTTCTTTTCTTCTTCTCTACTCCTTACATCAAGTAACCTTGAACGGAGCACCCTCATCGCTTTCTCTCTATTCTTGTGTTGGGACCTCTCATCCTGGCAGGTGACAACCATACCTGTAGGAAGGTGTGTAATTCTTATTGCTGTCGAGAGCTTATTTACATTTTGTCCCCCAGGACCGGATGAATGGAATATGTCAATTTTTAAGTCTTTTGAATCTATATCTATATCAAGATTTTCTGCTTCAGGAAGAACAGCAACGGTAGCAGTCGAGGTATGTAGCCTACCACCCGATTCTGTAACAGGCACCCTCTGAACCCGGTGAACCCCACTCTCATACCTTAACTTACTGAAGAGTCCTTTTCCCTTTACCATAAATATAATCTCCTTGAATCCTCCCATAGCGGTTGGGTGCGTGTTGATAATTTCCTTTTTCCAGCCTTTTGCATTAACATACCTTGTATACATTTCAAAAAGGTCTTTAACGAAAAGCGCTGCCTCTTCTCCACCAGCACCAGCCCGTATTTCAATAATAATATTCTTGTTATCCCTAACATCCTTTGGTGTAAGAAGATTTTTTATCTCCTTTTCCTTTTCTGCTATTTCTTTCTCTACATCAGAAAGTTCAGTATGGGCAAGTGCTTTAAGTTCTTCATCCTTTTCCATTTCAATAATATTCTCTGCTTCTAATCTTCTTCTTTCAAGTTTGTTGAATTCATTGTATGCAGCAACAATATCTTTAAGTTCTCCTCTCTCTTTGGAAAGAGAGATGATTTTCTCTCTGTCACTTATTACCTCTTCAGACTCGAGGAGATTTGTAATCTCTTCAAATCTTTTTTTTATTTCTTCAAGTTTTTCAAACATTTTTTCGTATTGTCATACTGCTTACTGCCTACTCTCCTTTTGCACTGGCGCTCGGGTCCTCAATATTAAGAGCTGCTCTTAGGGCTGCAAAACCTACTTCAAGCTGTTCAGGCTCGGGTTCTTTTGTTGTTACATACTGAAAAGCCAGACCCGGTCCGAGTATAACTCGAAGTAGTGGATTGTTTTTGTGATTACCTGCAAATTTTATAATTTCATACGAAATTCCAATCAGGAAAGGAAGAAAGGAAAGATGGATAGCGAGTCTTAACAATTTTGGGGAAGGTATTCCGAGAACACTGAAAAGAAGGATGTCAATAATAGTAAAGAAAACGATGGCAACGGTGAAAACAATAAAGATAAAGGATGTTCCACAACGGGGATGCTTTGTAGAATAATTGGAACAGTTTTCCACAGTGAGTTCTTTGCCATCTTCCCAGCAGAAGATAGATTTATGCTCCGCACCATGATATTTAAACAAACGTTTTATATCAGGTATAAAAGAGATACCAAGGATATAGAGTATAAAGAAAACGAGTCTGATACCACCCACAAAAATATTGAAGATAACAGGTCTTGCATCCAATCCTATCTTACCTGCTATAAAGATCGGCAAATAGAGAAAGATAAAGAATGCAAGGATAACAGCGAGAAAAGAAACCATTCCCATTAAAAAACCCTCGTGCTTCTTTTTATCTTTTTGTACATTCTCGTCCTCGTATGCTACTGTTGCAGAGTAATTTATGGCATTGATACCTTCATAAAGCATTTCTATAAGAGAAACAATACCGCGAGCCAGAAACCATTTTACGATTCTACTCTTTCTCAATCTTTCATTTCGTTTATGGACATCGACAATGATTTTCCCTTCTGGGTTTCTGACAGCGATAGAAACCCTTTCTGGCGACATCATCATAACACCTTCTATAACAGCCTGACCTCCTACATTAGTCTTTTTCACAATCTTATATATACATTAAAAATTCCTGTATGTCAATAGCCTTGATTAAAAAAATCCTTGACTTTTCTTGCAAAATATTTTAACTTCTAAATATGGATAAAAAACCCAGATTGAAAAAATTACACAAGATATTAACTATTCTCTTAACAGAAAAGAAAATAAGTAAGGTTTTAGATGCAATAGTAAAATCCGCCTCCGAATTCTTTTCTTCTGATGCCAGTTCCATACTCCTGTTCGACGAAAATAGAGAATATCTTACTATTGCCCATTCATACAATCTTTCAAAGGAATATATTAAGATCGTAAAGGTCCGTTACGACGAAAATGTAGCAGGAAAAGTAGCAAAACTTCAGAAACCTTCTATAATCCCTGACCTTATAAAACTATTTGGTTCTATGGGGGATAACGAATCTGTGAGGTGGTTTAAAAAAGAGGGCTTAGTTTCAGCAGTGGATGCACCCGTTATACTGAAGAATAAATCAATAGGATGTCTTAACCTCTATTTCAGGAAGCAATATACGTTTAGAGAAAAAGATATGGATATGCTAAAAATATTCTGTGATTTTTCCGCCATCGCTATTCGTAATGCAAATCTTATAAAAAAGATAAGAAACCAGCTCAAGGAAAAGACTACTCTCGAAGAGATAAGAATCGCACTCGCTTCATCACTTCAACTCTCTGATGTACTGAAAACATTCCTATCTACAGCTGTAAACTTAACCAATTGTGATAGAGGAAGTATTATTCTTTTATATGAAGAAGGGAAACGGATAAGACAGTCCTATAATTACTACAAGAAAGGGGATAAACTCGAATCGTATAGAAGCACTGCAAGATTTGACAAGGGAATTTTGGATATGGTTTTGAGGAAAAAGAGACCGGTTGCCATTAGCGATATAAACAAAACAAGGGATGTTAATCCAACAGCATTAAAAAAGAAGAGAAAATCTGTTCTTGCAATCCCTGTTATGCTGAAAAGAGAACCCATTGCTATCCTTTATGTCGATTCCAAAAAACCTCGCACTTTTTCTGAAGATGAAATATCACAACTCTCCTTCCTTGCAAATCAGGCAGCAGTCTCTATGGAAAATGCCAGACTATATACCCAGATAGAACAGAAAATCAGAGACCTTTCTATTTCCTACAAGATCAGTCAGATTTTGATTTCTACACTGGACCTTGAAACACTCCTTGAAAAAATATTGAATGAGTTAATGGATACATTCGGCTATCTAAATATTGCAATATTGTTAATAGATAATAGAATCGGAAAACTTGTTTTTAAAGCGTCAAAGGGTTACCCAGAAGAAATAAGGAAATTGAAACTCCGCGTGGGGAAGGACGGAATTACTGGATATGTTGCAGGTATAGGTGAAACCTGCTATATCCCTGATGTTAAGAAGGATAAACATTATATAAAGGGAATAACATCTGCAAGGTCAGAGGTAGCAATACCTCTTAAAATAGAAGAAAAAACCATCGGTGTGCTTGATGTTGAAAGTAAGAAATACGATGGATTTGATGAATGGGAGATAAAAATCTTATCAACAATTGCAGCCCAGATTGCAAGCGCAATAGACAAATCAAGGCTTTACGAGAAGACAAAAATACTCTCTCTTACCGATCCACTTACAGAATTACCAAATAGAAGACATTTTGATATTATTATAAATTCAGAATTGAAGAGGTCAGAAAGATATAATCGTCCTATGAGTTTACTTCTCGTAGACTTTGATAATTTTAAAAATTATAATGACAATAATGGACATATTGCAGGTGATAAAGCCCTCGCTAAATATGCAAAGATAATGAAGTCGAGTATCCGGGATATTGATTTCATCTGCAGGTATGGCGGAGACGAGTTTGTTGTTGTTCTTCCAGAGACGGATGAAATATTTGCAAAGGCAGTAGCAGATAGAATCAGGAAAAATGTCTCTAAGAAAAGCGAAAAATTTACGATTACGCTAAGTATTGGTGTTGCTTCCTATCCATTGGATGGTGAGGATAGGACCACCCTTGTAATGGCAGCAGATAGAGCCTGTTACATAGCAAAAAATAGTGGGGGAAATTGCATAAAAAGTCTGCTCGAGAGAAAATAAGGAGTGAAAATGATTAGCCGATACTTCCATTTTCAAGAGATGGGAACAAACATAAGAACAGAAATCATAGCTGGTTTTACAACCTTTATGGCAATGGCATACATTATATTCGTTCAGCCTGCTGTATTACAGGTTGCTGGTATGGATTTTGATGCTGTTTTTGTAGCAACCTGCCTTTCCGCTTTCATAGCAACGCTCATAATGGGGCTTTATGCAAATTACCCTATTGCACTTGCACCCGGTATGGGAGAGAATTTCTTCTTTGTCTATACCGTTGTATTGACAATGGGTTTGACCTGGCAGGCAGCACTTGGAGCTGTCTTTATCTCCGGTGTAGTTTTTGTAATACTTACATTCCTCAGGGTAAGGGAGATGATTATCAATGCGATTCCGGAATCACTAAAACATGGTATCGCAGGAGGTATAGGGCTTTTTATTGCATTTATCGGATTTGTTCAGGCAGGAATAATCATAAAAAGTCCAGGTGGTATCGTATCACTCGGTAACCTGCATTCATCACCTGTTGTTCTTGCAATCATTGGTATTTTCATTATTGCTATCCTCCAATCGAGAAGAATAAAAGGGAGCATACTTATCGGTATGTTCGCAACTGCAATAATAGGTATCCCAATGGGAATAATAAAATTCCAAGGTTTTGCAAGTCTTCCCCCTTCTATTTCACCAACTTTTTTCAAATTTGACCTCTTGAGCACATTCAAGCTCGGTGGCATAACGACCATACTGGTTTTCCTCTTTATGGATATGTTCGACACTATCGGGACACTTGTTGGTGTTGGAACCGCATCCGGTTTTATGAAGAATGGAAAACTGCCGAGGGCAAACAGGGCATTACTTGCAGACGCTACAGGGACCATCTTTGGGGCTATTCTCGGAACCTCCACTGTAACAAGTTATATCGAGAGCACAACAGGTGTTTCAGCTGGAGGCAGAACAGGTTTTGCCAGCGTTGTTACCGCCCTTCTTTTCCTTGTGAGCCTCTTCTTTGTACCTATCATAAGAATGATCGGTGGGGGATTCGAAGTGAGCCAAAATATTTTTCTATACCCTGTTACAGCCCCAGCTCTAATTATTGTTGGCAGTATGATGATGAAAACGATTGTTAATATTAACTGGAAAGACCCTTCAGAGGGTATCCCTGCATTTCTTACACTTATTGGAATGCCGTTAACTTACAGCATAGCGGATGGACTTGCGTTCGGATTTATCTCATATCCCATTATAAAACTGGTAAGTGGTAAGGGGAAAGAGGTAAGCTGGCTCTGCTACATACTCGCTCTCATATTCATCCTTAGATATATCTTCTTAATACATTAGAAGAACAAATGGGAAAATCTACAGGAGCATTATTCCTATTTTTATCTCTTTTTAACCTTTCTTTTGGCAGTGCAAAAGAGAATGGATTTGCGGGTGAGCTTTTTACAGAAAAGGACTACCTAAGGGCAGTTGGAGAGTATAAAAGGCTCTGTTTCTTTGCAGAAAACAGCGATTCTTCCGATTACTATTATTTCCTTATTGGTGAGTGTTATAGAAAAATGGGTGATTTTGAAGACGCAAAAACTGTTTATGATAATCTTTTATTCAGGGGTTCAATTAAACCTGCTTTAGAGAAAAGACTCTTGATTGCCTCTTCTAAATGCTCCATAAATCAGGGAGAAGTCAAATATGCACGGATAATACTCAATCAACTGGAATCCTACAACGAATCAGCGGACACCCTGCATTATCTTCTCGGTATATCCTACTTGAAAGAAAAGAAGTTTAATGAGGCAAAAGAGGAATTTAACAAGATTACATCCTCTTCTGTAAAAGAAAATGGTTCCCAGAAATTGAAAGAAATATCCTCCTATCATTTCAAATCACCGACAACTGCACTCATTCTTTCAACATTTATCCCTGGGGCGGGTCAGGTCTATACTTCCCGTCCAGTAAAGGGTATCATCTCCTTTTCCCTGAACTTTTCACTCGGTTATCTAACATATAGAGCTGTGAAGGATGATAGAAAAATGGATGCATTTCTAATTGCATATTTCGGTCTTCAGAGATTCTATTTTGGAAACCTTCATCAATCAAAAAAATACGCTCTTCACCACAATGCTAAAATAGTCAATAGTATACAGGTGGAATAAAAAGCATTTTCTTCAGCCTGACAAGTTTCAATTTGTCACCCTGAATTTATTTCAGGGTATAAAAACTCCTTCTGAATTTCCTTGACTATGAATCCACTTTGTAGTATAAATTTTTAAAACGAAGTACCCCCGTTAGATAATTTTCTATATCTAACGAGATAAATAGGTTCTTCTTAAAGGAAGGAGACAGAAGATGGATGCAAAGACTTTATTGGTTAGGAATGTATACAAGACTATTACATTAAAACCAACGGTCGTTTCTGAAGACACCGAACTAAAAGATGTTATAAGGGCAATAATCAACGACCCTATAACAAGGAGTGTCTATGTCATCGACAAGAGAAAAAGGTTTGTTGGGTATATAACCGTCTTACAACTCTTACGATTAACGCATATCAGATGGGGCGGTACCCTACCCAGAAGGGAAGAGACCAAGGATATTATTAAAATAGAGACGGCATCAAAAATAAATAAGGTAATGCATTCTCCCATATTTGTATATGAAGATGATATACTTCTTAAGGTGCTGGGAAATATGCTCGAGGAGAAGGTTCAGGAATTGCCTGTGATAAATAAAAACAGACAGATTATTGGGGATATAAACTGCCTTGAGATTCTTAAGGGATTCTGGAAGGTTTAATGGAAACCTTTGCCTATATATTTTTACTCGTTGGTCTAGCCACATATTTAGGGCACCTCTGTCTTAAAATAAAACAACCGGAGATTGTAGGAGAGATTATTGCAGGCATTGCCGTTGGTCCCCTCTTTGCTTTTATTGCTACCTATCTTTTTCATGAAGGACACGCAATACATCTCTTTTTATCTACAGAATACGCCAGCACAAAAATCGCTTCACTCGTAGACTTTGCGGGAATAATGATTATGTTTGGAGCAGGGCTTGAAACCGAACTCTCCGCCCTTTTCTCTGCCGCAAAAAATGGACTATTGACTGCAATAGGCGGCGTTATCCTTCCCTTTTCTCTTGGTCTACTTGTTGGAAAATATTTACTCCACCTTGAACTTCTGGCTTCTCTCTATATTGGTGCAGCAGTTTCTATAACTGCCGTCGCTCTTAGTGTTGCGACCCTTATTCAACTAAAAAAACTAAATACAAAGGTTGGAATGACTATAGTCGTCGCGGCAGTGCTTGACGATATAATCGGTGTTATGATACTTTCCGTTGTTATGAATATGACCAGAGGTGCGGGAAGCTTTTCTCTCAAACATATATTTATAATGTTCTCCATTGCTACAATATTTATTATCTTCAGTGTTTTACTCGGGCATTTTGGAAAAAGATTTGAAAGACATATCAACTCAATGATAAAAACACCGAGGGAAAGGCTTGCTTTCTCTCTCCTTTTTGTTTTCCTTTTTTCCATAATCTCCCATCTTGCAGGTCTTCACCTCGTTATAGGTGCATTTTTAGCAGGACTTATACTTGGACCGTTCTTAAAACTTTCAGAAAAGGAGAATATAAGCAACTGGATATGGGGATTGTTTGCTCCACTTTTCTTCGCATGGGTCGGATTTTCTGTGCAGTTCTCCGTCAATGCCTTTGGTCTGTCACTTCTTCTAATTGTTGGTGCTGCATTCATTGGAAAGATTTTGGGGGCAGGCTTAGGTGCACTTCTCTCGGGGATAAAACCAATAGAATCACTTGCTGTCGGTATAGGTATGAACGGCAGGGCAGCAGTTGAACTCATCATTGCAGAAATTGCATTAAGAAATGGAGTAATAAACAGGAATCTCTTCTCGTCCGTTGTTTTTATGGCATTACTTGCAGCAATAACAACCCCTGTTTTTCTGAAATTTATGGCAAATAAGATTACCACCCCAGCCAGAATCGCAAAATAATAATCCTTCTTAAAATTCGAAGAAAAAAATAGTCTTAATTTCCTTGACAAGAGATAATATTTGTGATAAAAGAGAAAAATTGTAATCTGTCTTACTGGAGGTTGAATTGAAAAAAATAATTTGTTTTGCTTTAATCTTGATATTTTTCAATATAAGTATTTTATTCTCACAAACGGCAGAAATGAGCAGTGAATATCTTATGATAGAAGCTCTTATGAATCCTACTCTTTCACCATTGACATATACCCTTGGACCAGGGGATAGAATATCATTAAACCTGTGGGGAAATGTAAATGCTAACTATACAATTACTGTCGCTCGGGATGGAACCATCTTTATACCCAGAAAGTCGAAGGTTGCACAACCACAAGTCCAGGGATATGTTGGTACCTCAATAACCGAAACCGTTCCATCGCTCGGTCAGATTAAAGTAGTGGGATTGACTATCGAAGAGTTAAAAGAAATGATAGAAGAGAGGGTGAAGAAGTATTTTCGCGGTGTAAATATCAGGGTTACTCTCTCTGGGTTAAGGGTATTCCCTACCCCTGTTCTTGGAAATGTGGTTAGCCCTGGTGTTTATTCGATTACTCCCCTATATAGACTTTCCCATCTTATCAAAAGAGCAGGTGGAATTTTGGGGACAGGCTCGTATCGGAATATAATGATTAAAAAACCAGATGGCTCATCTAAAGTATACGACCTCTATCAATTTCTTTATAAAGGGAATATGGAGCAGAATCCATACATAAAAACAGGTGATATTGTCATTATTCCACAGGCTTTTATGACCGTTAAAATAATAGGTAGTGTTTGCAAACGGGGAAATTTCGAATTAAAGAAAGGCGAAAGATTAAAGGACCTGATTGAATTTGCAAGGGGATTTCAGAGTGGTGGCTCCTTAACAAAAGCAATAAAGATTTACAACATAAAAACACCGGATGAAATCCTCGAGATCGACCCATATAAACTTCTTATCGAGAATGATAGTTTAAGCAATATAGAACTCCGGACAGGGGATGTTGTAACAATCCCAAGGGAGCCTTTCACTGTTACGGTTATTGGACAGGTTAGACTGGGCGGTTCATTCGAGTATGAAGCTGGTGCAGACTTTTACTACTATCTGGGATTGGCAGGCGGTTACGGAGAAAGGGCAAATGAAGGTAATGTTCATATAACAAGATGGGATGGAACAAGATTAAAATGGAAAAAGGGTGTTGAAATAAAACCTGGTGATACTATAGTTATAGGACGTTTGGAATTAAAAGGATGGAAAGACTACCTTGAGGTAACCCTCAATGCAGCAAACCTAATATTCATCATCTGGACCACCACAGCCTGTAAATAAAGGTAAAAATGAAAAAAGAAATCGACATAAAGGATTATTTAAAGATACTTGTAAAGTGGAGAAGCATCATAATCTTCAATGTAATTGTGATTACACTTCTTTCAGTTATTATAAGTCTCCTCCTCCCTCCGAAATGGACTGCAGTAACAACAATTTTGCCGCCTTCGGAAGATGCCAGTTCGGGGGTCTCAGCACTTTTTGGAAGTGGTATCGGAGGCATGCTCGGAGGAGGTGGAGCTCTTTCAAGGATGCTTCCAGGCATGGCTACCCTGTCCGACCTTTTTGCAAAGGAGCTAAAGAGCAGAAGAATAATGACAGAAGTGCTAAAGAATAATAACCTGTTAAAACTATATAAAGCAAAATTTAAAGAGGATGCACTGAAAAAATTGGAGGAGCGAACCGCAATTGAGATAACCCCAGAGGGTATAATTTCTGTCTCTGTAACAGAGAAAACCCCAGAACTTGCTACCCGGATAGCAAATTCTTTTGTAGAAGAACTTGATAGATTCAATCGCGAAGTTAATATGACTGTTGGAAAGAAAAACAGGCTTTTTCTCGAAGAAAGACTGGAAACGGTAAAGAATGATTTACAGGCAGCAGAGGAGTCCCTACAGGTTTTTCAAGAATATCACAAGACGATTTCACTTTCAAATGAGATGTCTGCTGCGATTGATGTAATCGCTAATATAAAAGCTCAGATTATGGCAGATGAGGTCCAACTTGGTATGCTAAATAGATATAGTTCAAGGAATAACCCAGAACTTACTCGATTACAAAACGAAATTGCCCAATTAAAGAATAAAAAGCGAGAAATTGAAAAGACTGGAAAAGACAAGGATGGGTTTGGGGCTGGATTTTCCATACCATTTACAAAACTTCCAGAAGTATCACTTGAGCTTGCAAGAAGAAAAAGGGACTTGTCGGTTCAAGGAGAACTGTATAAGCTACTTACGCAACAGTATGAACAGGCAAAGATAATGGAAGTGCGTGATACTCCTACTGTTCAGGTTCTTGATATTGCGACACCGCCGGAGAAGAGAAGTTTCCCAAAGAGGAAAAAGATAGTCATTTTTGCATTCCTCTTTTCATTTTTCTTTGGGATAGGCTTGAGTTTTTCCTTTGAATATCTTGAGAGTAAAAAACCCGAAGAAGTAAGGGAATGGGAAAATATATTTGATGTGATAAAAATGGATTTCAAGCGAATGAGTAGATTTAGGAAGAAATAACAAAAAGGATAGGACTAACACTCAAAAAAAAATGAACAATAATGTTATATCTGTTAGTAGAACATCTATGTCAAAACAGGCAGGAATGCTTATAATAAGTAGATCCTTTGCATTCTTGCTGAGTTTTATTTTACCCATTGTTCTTGTTCGGATATTTAACCAGCAACAATTTGGCTTATATAGACAGTTACTTCTAATTAATATAACCTTTTTCCCGATATTACAGTTAGGAATTTCCCAAAGTTTATATTATTTCTACCCCAGAGAAGAGTATAAAAGAGCTCTTTTAATCCAACAATCCTTTTTTTTTCTGATACTTACAGGATTAATCTTTTTTATTATTATATTTTTCTTTAAAAATTTTTTTGCCTCATATTTTTTTCATAATGCTGTGATGGTAAAAACTCTTCCTTTGATTGGTCTTTTTACTGGACTTATGGTCCCCACCTCTATTTTGGAAATCCTTCTTATTGTGGAAAATAGGGTAAAATTAGCTTCTCTTATAACAATTATTTCTGCGGTGTTAAGAGTTCTTTTAGTGCTTTTTTTTGCATTTACCTTGAAAAGCATATATTTTCTAATCGTTGGACTCGTTGTTTTCTCCGGGATTAGACTAGTTTTCTTGGTAGGTTATATCATTCATAATTATAAAAAACTCGAGAAATTTGACCTCTCTTTTTTGAAAAAAGAGCTTTTATACGCAATCCCTTTTGGATTAGCGGTTACAATGGTTACCCTAAATACAACGATAGACAAATTCACTATTACCTATCTTTTTACTCCTGCCTTTTATGCAATCTATTCAGTAGGTTGTTATCAAATCCCTGTTATAAGCATTACCTTGAATGCTGTTGTAAGTATCATATTGCCCCAAATTTCGCTCTTTCAAAAGGATAGAAAGATTTTCGAAATTTTAGATCTTTGGCGTAGAGCAATAAGGAAGTTAGCATTAATTGGGTTTCCTGTTTTCGTATTCTTTTTTACTTTTGCAAAAGAATTTATCTCCTTTTTTTTTACATTAAAATATGCTAACAGTACTCCCATATTTAGAATATTCCTTTTTGTTATTTTAATAGATACAACAATTTATGGAGTTATTCTTAGAGCATATGGAAGGACATCATACATTTTTTTAATTTCTGTATTCTCTTTTGTAATAGCATTAGCATTTATCTATCCTGCTTGCAAATTTTTTGGTCTTTCAGGAGCAGCAACTGTGGTTGTTTCTGCACATGCTCTGCTTGCAATCTTTCAGCTTATAAAATCAAAGTCACTTTTGAAGATCAAAATAGCCCAGCTACTTCCATGGAAAATTCTGTTCAAAATCTTAATGATAGCAACACTAAGTGTCTCTTTATTGATTCCTATTAAATATCTTCACTTCCTAAACACATTTTCTATTTTAGCCATTTCTTCTATTCTCTTTTTTCTTATATATCTTCTCTTTATCTGGAATATCCCGCTATTGACGATGGGGGAAAAGAAACAATTTAAGGGATACTTATCAAAAATCCATTATTTTTTTGCAGGAGGAACCCATTAAAAATGTTGATGGTTTTATGATAGACAAAAAAGATACAACAAGACTTTTCTGCCCGCATTGTACTATCCCGCTTGAACGGGTAAACGAAGGTTTATTCTGCAGAAGGTGTCAAAGAACATATAAGGTAGTAGACGGAGTACCAACTTTTATAGAAAAATCGCTATATTGGGGTGAAATACCTCAAAGTGAAATGCAGATAATAAACAAAAGAATAAAAAGAGAATATTGGAAAAGTGTATTAGACAATTTTCCTTCTGAATCGGCGCAGAAAAAAAGATATTTTATAGAAAACCTAACTAGAGCAAATTTCCATTTTTTATGTGGGCTCAATTCTGACTCGAGTGTCCTTGATATTGGTTCAGGTATGGGAACGATTTCAGAATCTCTTTCATATTATTATAAAAGAGTTACTGCGATTGAACCTGTTTTAGAAAGGATTATCTTCAGTTCGATTAGATTTAAGCAGGAGAATATAAAGAATATAACACTGATACGAACCGATTTAAACAATCTTCCATTCGCTCGGAGTAATTTCGATCTTATTATAATGAATGGCGTTCTTGAGTGGGTTGCTCTTTATGATCCTAATAAACCGCCAGAGATTGTCCAGTTAGAGATATTAAAAAAACTTTATCGACTATTAAAACCGGGTGGTATACTCTACATTGGTATA
>Ga0209121_10001966_pt1 | contig 21310 bp, 26 predicted proteins | sample Cruoilmetagenom3_FD_187292 | JGI IMG/M metagenome (GOLD analysis project Ga0209121, IMG submission 187292) | Oil polluted marine microbial communities from Coal Oil Point, Santa Barbara, California, USA - Sample 3 (SPAdes) (version 2) | ecosystem: Environmental > Aquatic > Marine > Oil seeps ...
AGGCCAGGCCTTGCAAACCCTTTAGAGGCCTTCTTTGTAACAACCACCCTCACACCTAAAGATTTCTATAACATCGTCCTTGAAATCTTCGGCGCATTTCTCAACACAAGATTTACACAATTCAAATTTCTCGCTCTTAACTAGTTGACACTTACCACCAATAATTTCACAACTAGCATACTGCCGACAATTGTCCCCGAGTTCGTACGTCATTGTGCAAGATTTGGGAATGTTTGGTCCACAAGTAATATCAAGACCGTGGCAATCCTCCATCCCGCACCTCTTACCGCCAATACTTTCAACCTTACTCAGATAGGTAAATAGACCAACCCCACCGATAGCTACAGCGCCTACCATTAAAAGTGCATTAACCAATTTTTTGCTTTCCATAGCGTTTCACCTCCCTAGTTGGCTTTCGAACCCGTATCCGCGTTATAATTTTAGCACATGAATAAACTAATTATCATTTGCGGGCCAACTTCGACGGGAAAAACTTCGCTGGGAATTAAGTTGTGCAGAAAATTCGACGGGGAAATCATCTCCGCCGATTCGCGTCAACTCTTTAAGTATATGGACATCGGTACCGGCAAAAAGCCCGCTATATCAAGGATGAAGGGAACCGTTCCCAATCACGTTGTTGGTGAGGGGTTTTGGGTTGTTGGAGGTATTTATATTCATCTTTACGATGTGGTCGAGCCGGATCGGAAGTTTTCCGTCGCTCGGTTTAAGGATGCGGCGACGAAAGAGATTGAGAGCATCTGGCGGCGTCAAAAAATTCCTTTTCTGGTTGGGGGGACGGGATTTTATCTTGCCGCTGTCTTGGGGGAAACGGAGCTTCCTCGAATCTCGCCGGATTGGGAATTAAGAAAGGAGTTGGAAAAACTTTCGACCGAGGAGCTTTTTGAAAAAATTCAGAAACTTGATCCCGAGCGAGCTAAGACAATCGATCCGAAAAATCCGAGAAGATTAGTTAGAGCGATTGAAGTTGCGGCGGCCGATTCCTCAGAGCCTCGCTCTGACGGGGGAATTAGAGCCAGGCTCTTTCCCTCGTCCGCCAAAGTTTTAAAGATTGGTTTGACCGCTCCTCGCGAAGTTCTTTACGATCGTGCAGATCGTTGGGCAGAGGCCATCGTCAACAACGGCCTTCTTGACGAGGTTCGAGACCTCACCAACCGCGGATATAAAAACACAGCACCGATGCAGGGAATCATTTATAAAACGGCCGCTGATCATCTCGACGGCGAAATCACCAAAGAAGAAATGCTCCAAAAAATTAAATTCGACCTTCACGGCTACATCCGCCGGCAGTTGACTTGGTTTAAAAGGGACAAAGAAATAAAGTGGTTTGATTTGACAGAGTCCGACTTTGAAAAAAAGGTCGAGAAAATGGTAAAATCCTATCTGAAGTGATAAATTTATTTGTTACATAACAAGCAAGCTTGTCATTACGTTAATAACGTGAACAAAGACATCATCATCTCCACCAGAACCATATTGATCCTCCTAACCTCTCTCCTGGTCCTTTGGCTGGTAGCCCAGATTGGAAATATTATCATAGCCGTCTTTATTTCTCTGATCCTTACCCTCGGTCTCAGCCCCCTGGTCGATTGGCTGACGGAACAAAAACTTTCGCGGACCCTGGCCGTCGCCCTAACCTACATTTTTTTCTTGGGGCTGGTCGTCGGGCTTTTCGCGATGGCTCTTCCCCCCATCGTTAATCAATTACAAAGACTGGTCGAGCGGCTGCCGTTTTATGTTTCTTCTATTTCTCTTCCCGGACTGGGGTCGGTCGGAGACCAATTCTTGGACGCCCTTGTTTCCGAAGTATCAAAAACCACCGGCGATTTGGTCAAAATGACTCTGAACTTCTTCTCTAACGCCTTCTCGATTGTCACCGTTTTTGTGTTGACTTTCTACTTTTTGCTTGATTATCCCAATTTGAAGGAAAGGCTTTTGGGACTCTACGGCAAGGTTTCGGGAAAGAGGGTGGCCGCTCTCATTGAGGATATTGAAGATCGTCTCGGGGGATGGTTAAGAGGGCAGGTTTTTATGATGCTCGTCATTGGTCTGGCCTCTTTTGTAGGTCTGACAATTTTAAGAATTGATTACGCCCTATCTCTGGCGGTCATCGCCGGATTTCTAGAGATTGTGCCGATGATTGGCCCAATCGTCGCTTTTATTCCCGCGGTTTTGGTAGCTTCGGTTCAGTCTCCCCTCTCGGTTGCTTTGGTCGCCGCCTTATATATTTTGATTCAGCAGATTGAGAGCAACTTTATCGTTCCCAAGGTAATGGAAAAGGCAGTGGGCTTCTCGCCAATTGTCACCCTGCTTGCTATCTTGATCGGCGGAAGACTTTTTGGAGTTTCGGGGGCCCTTCTGGCTATCCCCACCACCCTGATGGGTTACCTCATCATCAGGTCTCTACTTGAAATTGAGTGAAAAATTGCACAGGAGGGCGTAAGCCAGATTCTGTTTTTAAGACGGTCATCTATCTTCGCTCCATCTTCGTACCGTCGCCGAGCAAGCTCAAATGGTACAGTCGTGGATTGCAGCGGGTGGGATTGCCCGTTTCAGGTGAGCACCTCGTGAGTTTTTAAACTCACAGGGGCACTTGATCGTCCCTGTTGCTCTCAGATTTGGTTGATTCCAAATCTGTCTCCCAAACCTTTCGGTTTTAGGAGCACCAGGCCTTACGGCTCGGACCTTGCGGCCCACTCCCTTGCTCTATGCTGTCTGGACTTTCCTCTCCGACGTTACGTCGGAGCAACCATCCACCTTCCTGTGCGCTGTCACTATAACACAAAGCAGTCCAAAAAGCAAACTAAAGAAAGGGCTTTGAGAAAAGGGAAAATGTCAAGTCTATGGGGTAGCAAGCAACAAAAACAAAGCGGGCCGAGGGGTGGCTTTAAATACCTTCAAAACCAATTTTTAACCTCCCACCAAAAGCGGCGGCGAAACGTTTGAGGAAGGAAACCGAAGCGGTAGTGCGGGCGTTCTCGATTCGGGAAACAACCGATTGCGCTGTCTTGAGTTTCCTAGCCAACTGTTTCTGGGTCAGCTTATACTTGATTCGGGCCGAAACAAAAGCCCGAGCGATCTCGTACTCCGGTTTGGCTTCGGCCACCGCCCTTCTAAATTTGTGATCCTTCAAAAGCTGTTTTTTGTGGGTTTTCCAGTTCATAATAAAGGTAATATATAACAATTTTGCGATATTGTCAAGTTCGACTCTTGTAACTTTTTAAGCGATCTTTCATCCTTGGCTACTCATGTAACAGGATACTATTCCAGGTAATCTCGGAGTTGTTTGGCCCGCGAAGGATGGCGCAACTTCCTCAGCGCTTTGGCCTCTATTTGACGAATCCGCTCGCGGGTAATCCCAAATTCTTTACCAACCTCTTCTAAAGTCCGCGGATGGTGGTTAATCAAACCAAACCGCAGTTCCAAAATCCGCTGTTCCCGGGGAGTCAGGGACTTCAAAACCTCACCGAGTTGGTCCCGCAGTAAGGCATGGGAAGCGGTTTCCATTGGCGTCTTTGTGTCCTCGTCGGGAATAAACTCCTTGAGTCGCGTGTCCTCCTCCTTACCGACCGGCTTCTCTAGAGAGGTCGTCTTCCGGGAAATCTTGACAATCTGCTCGGCTTTTTCTTTAGAAATCTCCATCTTTTCGGCCACCTCTTCGGAAGTCGGCTCGCGGTTTAGTTCTTGGCTCAGTTCGCGCTGAGTTTTTCTAAACTTGTTAATCGTTTCGATCATATGGACCGGAATCCTGATGGTCCGCGCCTGATCGGCAATCGCCCTGGTGACAGCCTGGCGGATCCACCAAGTGGCGTAGGTAGAGAACTTAAACCCCCGCCGCCAGTCGAACTTTTCGACCGCCCGCATCAAGCCGGTGTTCCCTTCCTGGATTAGGTCTAAAAAGGAAAGCCCGCGATGGAGATATTTTTTGGCGATCGAAACCACCAAACGCAGGTTGGCGGTGGTCATTTTTTCCCGCGCCTCTTCGTCACCCTTCTCGATCCTTTTAGCCAACGAGACCTCCTCCTCCCGAGCCAAAAGGGGCACTTTGCCAATTTCCTTTAAATACATGCGCACCGGATCGGAGGTGACATTGCTCAAAGTCGAGGTCACCTTGACTTCTTCCTCTATTTCGCTGGCGGTCTTCTTTTTGCCCTCGGCGAACTCGTCAAAGACATCAATCCCATTTTCGATCAAGATTCGGTAGAGATCATCAAGGGTCTCAATATCTTCCTCGGCCTCGGGAAAAAGTTTCAAAACATCTTCCTGAAGAACGTAACCCTCCTCTTGACCTTTTTCGATTAACTTTTCAATTTTATTGCTCTTACCAACCATAATTACGAAATCCTAGACAACCGTTGCGAAGCCTTTTGGAAGGCCTCGCGGGCCGATTCCAAAGCCTCTTTCTCACCCAACAACTCCGCGTCTTTAATCTCCAAACTTAAGGTTTTCATTTCCCGTTTCAATCCCCGCACCTTCAACAGTTTAGTCGCCCTTTCGATCTCCTCTTCCAACTTAGACTCCTGCTCGGTTAACTCCCCAAGTTGGACCAAGTAAACCTTACCTAAAAGTTCTTTTTCGGCTCCTTTAAGTTTACCACCAAAGATCTCAATTTTAAACTTCCGCCGGCGACCGGCCAGATAACTTTTTAGTTCCTCAAAAATCTTTAGGGTTGTTTTATCAGCAAAATCCCCCTTACCCAACTTGTGTAAGGTTTTTTGGGCTAAGTCTAAAGGGGAATGTAAAACCAGGGACAAAACGTACTCCTCCAGTCCCAGTTTCTTCGCGGCCTCGACATTTCTGTCTTCCGTCTTCCGTCTTCTAGATCTGTCTTCTGCCCTCCGTCCTCTGTCTTCCGTTGTTGTCTGCTCCATCGCTGATATGACGACACCAACTTCCGTTTCCAGGGCAGACGCTAGTCTACGAACGTAGTGATCCTGCTCAATCTCATCGGGAATCCCTTTGATAATCGGCAAAAGTTCGGCGGCGACCCGCTTTTTGCTCAAGGGCTTGCCGGCGTCGTAACGCTTAAAAGCGGAGGAGAAAAAGAAGTCGTAAACGGAGACGGCCGACTCCGTCGCCTCTTTCCAAGCCCTGGCGTCTTTTTGAGCCATTTCGTCGGGGTCTTTATACTCGGCAGGCAAGGTGATCACTTTGACATTTAGGCCCTGCTCTTCGGCCAAGTCAATTCCACGCTTAGCCGCCGCGTCTCCGGCCAGATCGGTATCGTAGCATAGAGCAACATTATCGCTGTAGCGTTTGAGGATTTTAATTTGTCCCAAAGTCAGAGCGGTTCCCTGGGAACCGACCACATTCTTGGTCCCCGCCTGAAAGGGAGAGATAACATCAAAAGGCCCCTCAACAACAAGGGCCGAATCTTTTTGCTTGATAGCCATTTTCGCCTGAGACAGGCCGTAAAGGAAGGTGCTTTTCTTAAAAACGGGGGTCTGGCCAATGTTAATGTATTTGGGTTCATTTTTTCCCAGGGCCCGACCAGCAAAGCCAATAATGCCCTTATTATGCCCAAAAAAGGGAAACATTATCCGGCCGCGAAAAAAGTCGTAGGGGCTTTTATCTTGATCCCGCAATCTGACCAGACCAGCGGCCAGAAGAGCCGTTTCTGGGTAATTTTTACCTGACAAAAATTTAGAGAGGCTTTCCCAGGAGTCGGGAGCGTAACCAAGGCCAAAGGTCTCGATGGTTTCCTTTTTTATTCCCCGCTTCTTAAGATACTCGCGGGCTCCTTTGCCGACCCGGTGCTCATTAAGGATATAGCTAAAATACTCCTTGGCCAGATTGTTAATCTCCAAAACCTGTTTACGCTTTTCTTGTTGAGGGCCCGGTCGGCGACTTTTTAGCTTGACTCCCCCCCGCTCGGCGAGCATTCTCAAGGCCTCACCAAACTCAATCCCCTCAATTTCCTGCAGAAAAGCGTAAATGTCCCCCCCACGACCGCAACCAAAGCACTTGAAAATTTGCAACTCCGGGGAGACCATAAAGGAGGGGGTTTTTTCCTTGTGAAAGGGACAAAGGCCCTTATAATTCTTCCCGGCCTTTTCGATCGGAACATAGCCGGAAACAAGGTCAATGATGTCAATCTTGGATTTTATTTCTTCAATCTGATTTTCCGCCATTTCCCTTTGATTCTACCATAAGTTAGCTTCTGGGACGGCCGAAATTAACCGACAGGAAGGTGGTGGTGGGGACGGCGAGGATCAAGGCGATAGAACCGACCAAGGTGCGGACGATTTCCCCAGCAATAATTTCGTAGTTGATAATCTGAGAAAAGGGCTGGGGGTTGTTGACAAAAAGCAAGAGCAAGGGCAGGGAAGCTCCGGTGTAAACCAGAACCAGGGTGTTGACCATCGAAGCGATGTGATCCTGACCGACCTTCATCGCCCGATTGAAGAGTTCACCGGGCCTTAAATTAGGGTTGGCTTGCCGCAACTGCTCAACGACCGCCGCTTGGGCAACGGTAATGTCGTCCAAAACTCCCAAAACTCCAACGATCATCCCCGCTAAAAGCAAGCCCTTGATATTAACCGCCCCTCCTTTCATCATCCGCAAGAAGGAGGCCTCGTCGGAAGCGTAACCGGTCAAATGGGTCAGTTCGACAAAAATTTTGGAGAGGAGACCGGCGATGACCAAGGAAATCAAGGTTCCCCCGATAGCCACCGTCGTTTTCCTGTTAAACCCGTGAGAGAGATAAAAAGTGGCCGGAATAATCAGCAACGAGCCGAGAATGGTGATCAGGACGGGATCGTGACCAGCCAAAATTTGGGGAAGGATAATTTTGAAGATAACCAAAAACGAGATCCCCATCCCCAAAAGCGAGGTGGTCCCCCAAAACCGCCCGATGAGCATAACCAGGACAACGAAAATCGCGAAAAGCCAAACCAGCGGTCGCTGGCGGACGAAGTCGGTGATATAGCCCAAACTGGAAACGACGACCTTGTCCCCTACTTTATATTTAACCTGTCCTACTCTTTGAAATTCTCCCCCTACCTCGATTTCTATTTTTTCGTTTCGGCGTAAGCCGTTAGTGATAAGAATTTCTAGTTTTTGGTAATTTTCAGTTTCTTCAAGGATAGTTTCGATCCTTCCCTCAAAAAATTCTTCCTGTGGGGGTTGGTTTTCTTCTTGAGCGGATACCGTTGGTGCTAAGAGGACTAAAAATAAAATTGGAGTGACAACTTTAGTCGTTACTGTAATAAATAAATTTGTCATTTTGACGAGGGGCGCGCATTAAAATGCGCTACTACAATCTCTAAATCTTTAAGCGCTTTTTTGGCGTTTTCGCCAATGTTTTGGGTGCGAACTTCATCGGCTTGGACCGCTTGGGAAAAGCGAACCCCGTGGCCGCGGCCGATCTTATAATAGGGATTTTTAATCGTCTGACGCAAAACCTCTTTATCGTTTTCGTAATCGGTAACTAAATATTCTGGCGCGCCAAAATCATCATAGGGCTTACCGTCGCGGTAAGGAATGGCTACTCGCCAGCCCAGTTTTTTGGGACCGAGCCGTTCCAAAGTTTCGGTGCATTGTCCCCGAAGCATTCGCGACCTTTTTCCAATTCCCTTAATTTGAACGACTACATATTCCAAACGAGGAATTTTGGCAATTAGGGTTTCTTGCAATTCGGAGATGAGATCGTCAGCCCGGCTGATTTTGGTTTCGGTCGGAAGAGAAATTTCCAGTTCGGCCAGAGTTAGGGCTCCAATTTTTCGCGTCTTTAGCATCACTAAGTTGACCTGCTGTTCTCGGCAGATTTTTTCGATTTCTTTTTCAACTTCGAGGTCAGCGATGTCGAGAAGATTTTCGGTAATTTCCTTACCGAGAATAACTGTTTCGTAGAGAACATAAATCCCGACGAAGGTAGCGGTTAGAGAATCGGCAATCGGGAAGAAATGGGTTAAACCCAAACCAGCCAGCACGGCGGCAGAGCTTAAAACATCCACCCGTGAATGCTTACCGTCGGCAATCAGGGCTAAACTTTCCTCCTTTTGACCAATCTTGATTTTCAATCGGGCCAGGGCCTCATTGATACCCACCGAGGCGAGCATTACCAAAAGCGCTAAAATATTTATTTCCGCCTCATGCTGACCGCTAAGAAGGGTGGTAACCGCTTCGCGAATAATTCCTAAACCGGCGAGGGTTAGAAAAACGGTGACCGCCAACCCCGCCAAAACCTCAGCCCGTCCCCAACCGTAGGGATGCTCCTTGGTCGGTTCCCTTTTGGCAACCTTGATGCCAATAAAAGTAATTCCCGAGGAAATAACGTCAATTCCCGAGTGCAGGCCTTCGGCCATTAAGGCCGAGCTTTTAGCGACCAACCCCAATCCTATTTTCAAAAGCCCAAAGACGAGATTGGCAACTACGCTAACAATAGAAACAGTTTCTTTAGTCATCAGACCTATCCTACCATATTGAGGCGAAAGCTTTAACGCTTTCGAATCATGGGGCTATTACACTTGGGGCATTTTTGCTGCGTGCAAGGAGCCCCGATTTGATGAGGAATTTCGTGTTTGCAATCCTGATTACTACAAACGCAAGTTCCTCCCGGTCCGGCGGCGAGGGGTCCCCCCATCCGTCCACGACCAAAACCAAGTCTTCTACCAAGTCCTAATGGCATTACGTATTCACCTCCCTTCACTTTGATAGCCTTTCCAAAATACAAGGGCCTCGGCTATTTTTTGTGATTGGTTTCGTCATTAGAAATTAATAATAACGAATAATTATTCGTTTGTCAAGGGGTGTAAGGGTCGGTGGCGAGACGCTGAGCGTCTCAGATGCCACGCTAAGCGTGGCGGAGGAGGTGGGATTCGAACCCACGTGGGGATTGCTCCCCGCAACGCTTTCCAGGCGTGCCGATTAGGCCGCTCTCGCACCCCTCCAATATGTGATATTATACAAAAGAAACCATCATCGAGCAAATTAAATCATGGAAATAATCAACGACAAAATATCCAAAGAAGAATTAAAAGAGATGGCCAAAAACACGTTTGGAAACCTTGTTAAAGCGGTTGTGGACACCCAAAGAGAGGTCATGGCGGTGGACGGAGAACTCCACTCCGATGAGGAAGGTCTTTTATTAAAAGACGGCTCCCACCAAAAAGATTTATGGGGAATAAATATTTATCCAGACGTAGCCGACGAGAATATGATCAAGTTTGATTCAATGATCAATCTTCGTCCTTCCCAAAACAACTTAACCAGAGGGGTTGAAAACCCAAGAATTCAGCGGAAGATTAAAGAGATTGTCAATAAGCTGATAAAGCAATGAGCGTTCACCACAAAGAATTATCCCAAGGACGATGGTTTGATCTTCCATTTTTTGAGCAGATGGCTAACATTGGCAGCGAGGTCGGGCGAACCATTTCCTGGAGAAAGAAAAAGAAAGAATACAGCGATCTTGCTTTTAAGAGAGCCCTCGAACTTTTGGACCTGACCATAGGGGATCAAAAAAACCGACCACGCTTAAAAGAGCTAACTCGTCTAAGAGAAACGCTGGCTGATTATTTCTTTTTCGACAATAGTTACGGTTCTTCGGATGAAAAATGGCAGAGTTATTTTTACCCGTTCAACTACGCCGCTCGAAGAAGCCGCTATTAGGCAATTAAGTTATGAAAATTGAGAAAAAAGTTCAGCAGGAATATTTTGAGGCCGTCAGCGAAGGCAAAAAAGGGTTTGAGGTTCGGTTGGCGGATTTTGAATGCCGACCCGGCGATACTCTTGTTCTCAAAGAACAAAAACAAAACACTCGTGAACTTACTGGCCGAGAAATAGAATACGAGGTTCTGTACAAATTCAACACCAAAGAGATGGAAAAATTCCACACCAAGGAAGAAATCGAAAAACACGGCTTCGTCGTTTTGGCGATCAGGAAAAAGTTTAAGTTTGAGTAAAGAAGAGCGAAGGGTGGCGTCCCTGGCGAGAGTTGAACTCACATCCCTGGCTTCGGAGGCCAGTACTCTGTCCATTGAGCTACAGGGACAATTTTGGCGGGTGTCCATCAAGCTACGGAGGCCCGTTTGACGTATCGGAGGCACAACCACCCGCATTGTACCACAACTAAGCTTAATGACAAAATAACACACTGGTGGTATTTTGTCGGTCTTTCTTCCCCGACCGGTTCAGAAACCCTCCAACTTCTGCTAAGCTTGAAGTATGAAAATCAAAGAAGTTAAAGCCAAATCAATTATCGTCAAAACCAGCTTGCCGGAGGGAGACTACGTTATCAACCCCTACACCGGCTGCGCGCACGGTTGTAAATACTGCTATGCCAGATTTATGAAAAGATTTACCGGCCACACTGAGCCCTGGGGAAAATTTGTTGATGTCAAAATTAACGCTCCCGATTTAATCCCCACCGACACAAACAAATACAAAAATAAATGGATAACCGTCGGTTCCGTTACCGACCCCTACCAGCCTATTGAGAGAAAATACAGACTGACCAGCAAAATCCTTGAAAAACTAATACCCCTCCAGCCAAACTTGGACGTCATGACAAAGTCAGATTTAGTATTGAGAGACATTGATCTTTTAAAACAATTCAAAACCTGTATTGTCGCCTTCTCCTTGTCAAATCTAGACGACACGATACGAAGAGAGCTAGAACCGCTAGTGCCTTCCGTCAACAAAAGAATAGACGCCCTAAAAGAGCTCCACGAAGCGGGGATCCAAACCATTCTTTTCGTCTCACCAATTTTTCCTGAGATTACCAATTGGCAAGAAATAATTAACAAGACCAAGGGCTTCGTTGACGAGTATTGGTTTGAGAACCTAAATCTCTACCCCTCCATCAGAGGAAACATCTACGGCTTTTTAAGAAAGCACAGACCTAATCTAGTAGAAAAATATAAGGAGATTTATTCAAAAGATAGTGATTATTGGGAAGGGAAGGAGAAGAAGATAAAGAAATTCTGTAGGGAAAATAAAACCAGTCATCGGATTTACTTCCACCACAGAAGGGCCACAAGAACAAAAAAACCGTTCTCCAAAACAAGTTGAAGTTTTTAGAAATTCATGGTAGTATATTTCCTAGTTGGGAAGTTATTTACCATGACCGATATTAACAAGAATGTATTAGCTGAAGAGTTGGGGTATTTCGAGGATAATAAAAAAAACTGGCTAGAAACCTATAAAGGCCAGTTCGTGCTTGTTGAAGATAAAAAACTTATTGGGGCTTTTAGTACCCAAGAAGAAGCATACAAAAAGGGTGTGGGAAAATTTAACAACAAACCGTTCCTGATTAAACAAGTTGTGGAAGAGGAGCAGGTGGCAAACGTCCCAGCGTTGACCATCGGGTTAATAAATGCCAGTTTATAATCAAATCTTCTTCCAGAATACTCCAAACGGAGCCCAGATAAATCCAAGTGTCTTGATAAAAGTGGGTCCTGTGCTTGCCGTTGAGGTCTCTGTTCCTATAGCTTTAGCGGAAAAACTCACCAGAGAAAACAAGCCGATTCCCCAGCCAAAAACGGGCCTGGCGTTAATTGACACTGGAGCAACTCACAGTTGCGTTGACGATGGTATTATCTCCCAACTTGGAGTTAATCCTATCAGTCGGACCAAAATACACGGATCTGCGGGAGCACACGAGGTAAATGTTTTTGCCCGCCCATTTACGTTTCCCCGCCATTCCAAACTTCGAGATTGATTTTACGGCTACGCTCGGAGTAAATATTCAAGCGCAACAGGTCAATAAACAGCCAATAATTGCTTTGCTTGGACGGGATGTGCTTTCAAACTGCGTTTTTGTCTACAACGGTTCGCTTGGCATATACACTCTTACTTTCTAGGTCAGATATCTCAAACACCAGAACAAATTGTTAAAAAGTTGGTGGCTGAATTTCGTACCCGAAAAGGAGTTTTCCAAAACAGAATTAACGTTGAGGATTGGATAAATATTTTCCAGCTCGAATTCGACCGTGCCTTTTGGATTTGGGGAGTGTATAACTAGAGGGTATGGCGGAGGAGGTGGGATTCGAACCCACGTGGGCTTTCACCCGCACGCTTTTCGAGAGCGGCGCCGTATGACCACTTGGCTACTCCTCCAGAAAGTGGCGTCCCGCTCAGCGGGACAATCGCCAAGCTCAGCTTGGCGTCCCCGGCGTGACTCGAACACGCAACCTTTTGCTCCGCAAGCAAACGCTCTGTCCATTGAGCTACGGGGACACGTTTGACGTGTCGGGGACTTAATCTAACTGTAATTTTTGAGAAAACCAGCCGGTCATCCTGTCCATCCAGCTGACCTCCTGTTCTTCGCGGAAAGAAAGATATTTAGAAAGGGCTCTTTTAACCTCCTCTGTGTTCTCCTCATTGAGAACGATGAACAGCCTCCCCGGAAATCTAACCGTGGTATCAACATTAAGAACCGTCCGGGCCCCTTTTTGGTCCAACCAAAATTCTTTCAACTCTTCCCAAAGGTAAGTATGCCCGCCGGAAGTAATTCCCTTGGTCGTGATTTTGTGCTCAAATTCTGACGGCTCGATGGTGGAATTAACGTAGGCCACAAAAACCAAAGCCAAAATGACCCCGACCAATAAGAATTCTTTAAAAAACACCAAGACGGCGCTGATGAGAAAGACAACCATAATCAGATTGGTAAAGTGCTTCTTGTTTCGCTTTTTAAAAACCCTCAGCGGCGACTTCCAAGAAACTAATGTTTGCATTTCTTCGTGTTTTTCTTCTTCGGGCATGATATATAGCTTTCTAGTCCCCCTTCGCATAAAGCTTCGGGCGACACACCTTCGCCCTAATCTTGCTCGTGTGGCCGAAGGCCACCCGACACTTAAAGTTGTGGGTGGCTACAAGCCACCCGAAGCTCGAAGAGCGTAGGGTGGCGGAAGGGGCGAGATTCGAACTCGCGTGGAGATTGCTCCCCCAACAGTTTTCAAGACTGCGCCGATAAACCACTCCGGCACCCTTCCTTTCGAATTATCTGTATTTGTAACCTGCCTTTTTGAAAGTATCCGCTAGCTGAATCTTTAAAACTGCTCTCCCATTTCCTCCCTTCAGGTACAGCTCTCTTCTTTTGGCGTCTTTTTCTTCCAGATACGCTTCGTAGTAAATCAATTTAAGAGGGCGTCTATTAGCTGTCGCTTTGACGAAACCGTTTTCATGTCTCTTAACCCGTCTTTCTAGATTGTTGGTGTACCCAATATACAATTTTCCGTCTTTCCTACTAATTAAAGTGTAAACATAGAACATCTCAGATGGCGTGGCGCTGAGCGCCACAACTGCCAAGCTCAGCTTGGCGGAGGGTACAGGATTTGAACCTGTGAATCCGTTAGGATTACGGCTTAGCAAGCCGCTGCATTACCGCTCTGCCAACCCTCCAATTGAGAAAATACTACCACTAAATGGCAAAAAAATCAACCTTCGGCGCGCAATGAATTGCGCTACTACAAAATTTATAGAAGTTACTTCCCCGCCAAAGTCAGCGCCCAGACATAGCGAGCGTCGGCGCGCTTGAGGGCCTTGGCGCAGGCGTTCAAGGTGGCGCCAGTGGTGCAAACATCATCGATCAACAAAAAATCCTGCCCCTCGACCTCCCTTTCTTTTGACTCCGGAACCTCAAAAGCCCCCGAAACATTCTTCTGTCTCTCGTTGTATTTTAATTTGATTTGAGGATCGGTATGCCGCCGCCGACGCAAAAGGTCATCCCGAACTTCCAAATTAAATTGTGGCGCAAAACAATTAGCCAAAAGTTCGGCCTGATTAAAGCCCCGATCCCAAGCCCGCCGCCAGTGTAAAGGCACAGGGATAACAATCGTGTCAAAACCGAAATCCAGCCCCAGCTCCTGCGCCTCCTCGACCATCAAATCGGCGAGAATCTTTGCTAGTCCGGTGACATCTTTATATTTTAACCAGGTAATCGCCTTGCGGATTGGGCCCTTGTATTCGTAAATGCTGACCAACCGATCGAGGGTATATTTTGTTTGACAACGGGGGTGGGTGATGCCTTTGATAGCGCTTTCGCCGCAAACGGCGCAGGTAAACTCTTCTATCGGCCGCAGTTTTGCTAGGCATTCTTCGCAAAACCAGGCCCCTTTTTTGTTACAGCCCGGGCAGCGCAGAGGGAAAACGAAATCCAAAAGACTTCTCCCCAAGTTTTCCACAATGGTTTTTATTCCCGTCAGTAAAGTGTCTCGGGGCTGATTAGGTGATAGTAAAGAGGGTTCAGGGCTCATAGTTTAGGATTGTTTCTAAGAAAGTTGCTTAGTTGTTTCTTTATAACTCTTTTGCCCATACTAGTCTTAAGATAACGTTCGCGCGCTTCTGCATCAGATCTTAATAAGTAAGCCTCGTAATACACCAATCTAAATGGCCTCCTGTGTTTGGTGGATTGGTTTTTCCCTTGTTGGTGCTCCTTAAACCTTCTCTTAAGATTAGATGTGTTACCTGCGTAGAAATTTTTTATCTTTAAGACTCTGAAGAATGTAAACGTAACACATCTGAGTATCGGATTGCCCCGCTATCAAACTCGCTACGCTCGTTCCAGCGGGACACCCCTCAGTTTATCCTAATCCTAGATGGCGGGCGAAGCCCCGACGGTTGCAACGAAACGAGATGTAGTTGCAATGATGTCGGGGTGGTGGAGACGCTCGGTAATGAACCGAGGTGTTGCGATCTAAACCAAGTTGAGTTTACAAGCATTGACGATTGCTGTTTAAAGTCCATTCCAGATTCAATCGCTAAAAATCTTTTTTAGAACCAGACTTTGGCTAATTAACGGTCTTTTTAAAGACCTTTTGGTTTGTGGGCTAGTCAACAACCTACAAACTCAATCTCGACTTAATTATGCCCCCAAAAACCTCGTCGAGAGAAAGTCCAAGGGAACACCCGTTTTACGCGTAAGCGTAAGCAGGGGCGGCAACATATTCGTTGTCGTTTATTGGATGGTTGATTTTTGATAACGGAGATAAGGTAACCAACTCCGACTTGCTCAAAAAGGTCGTGACCTCAATCGAAGCTACACGTCCCCACGAGAATGCTCTTTAATTTCTTGCTCAACCTCACGAGCCACCGCCTCTTCCTTTAGTGCTTGGCGCTTGTCCCACTTCTTTCTTGCCTTTCCAACTCCAATTTCCAACTTCGCCAAATTATTTTTGATATAAAGTTTTAAAGGTACAATCACAAAACCCTTTTGCGAATCTTTACCCAAAAGCCGGGCAATCTCTTTTTTTTTCAACAACAACTTGCGGGTCCGCTTGGGGTCGTAATCGCGCTCGCTAGAATAGGGATATTTGTGAATCTTTAGGTTCAAAACAAAGGGTTCGCCGCCAACGATTTTGACGAAACTTCCCCGCAAACTAACCCTTTTTAAGCGGACCGATTTAATCTCCGAGCCGGTCAGTTTAATTCCCGCTTCGTAAGTCTCCCCAATCTCGTAATTCCTTAAGGCCCCGCGGTTTTCCGCTATCAATTTTACCATCGCTAGAACCCATTCGCAACTTCAAAATCCTTGAGAAGCAAGATCGTGCCGTCTTTAACTTTTGAGTGGCAGCGGGGATTGGCCGTCAACAACCGACACCCAAACCTTTTAGCCAGAGCTACATAAATAGCATCGTAGACTGTTAGCTGGTAACGCCCGGCTATCTCTACAGCGCTGTCAACTAAAAGGGAATCCGTGGGAATTAGTTCAATCGAGGTTTGGAAAAAAGCGCGAAGCGCTTCTTGAACTTCCAATACCTTGTGCCTCTTGCCCTTAAGAAGGGCGTTACTTAGTTCAAAAATCAAAAGATCGCTGGTGATCGCTCTGATCTCAAAACCCTGGACCGCTTTATAAAGCTCGTGGGCGCGCTCCAAATTTTCTTCTTTTTCAGGAGCGTACCACTTGACGAGAACCGAAGCATCAATCGCTAGAGTGTCCATACCTCCTATCCCTAATAACAAAATTGGAAAGATTAATATCCCGACCGCCCCGACCAATTTTTCTCATTTTCCTCCAGAGAACGGACGCCTCCTTCTTGCTTGCAGGTCCTCGTTTTTTTAAAGGTTTGAAGGGGTAGAGTTCCATTTTTTCCTCCGCAGGCTTCAAAATTACATCAACGACCGTTTCCTCCCCCAACCAAGGAACGGCCTCCCTAAAATCAACGGGAATAGTCATTTGTCCCCTTTCCCTTATTTTAACAGTTTCCCTAAGTGTATTTCTCATTTTCTAACTTTCATACTTTCTTACTTTAGAATACCATAACCTACGACTTTGTCAACCTCAATTTCTTCATCACCCACAACCCCACCGCCAAAACCAGGAACCAGAAAAGAAAATCCAAAACTACCCCACAAGCAATAAAACGCCCCAGTACTTCGGATTCTCCAGGTATTGTGGAGCTCGAATACTCCCAAATAGGTAGGGGGAAACCTCTTTGTGCGTGACAACGAGTGATGCAAGGAGGGGCGGTGAGTTTAAACCAACCCAGCCCCGTCACCAAAACCGCCAAAAGAAAAATTATCAAAATTTCTTTCTTTTTCATTTTTACATCTCAACCCTAAAAGTCTTTGTCCCGTCTAAAAGGTAAATCGCACCCCCCGCCTCATCGACGAACAGACCTGTCGGGTGTGTAAGATTTTGGTCATCCTCGAAAACGTACTGCGATTGGTAAAAGCCGTTTTTGTCGATGACGACGAGGCGCTGGTTACCGACATCGAGAATGTAAAGATGTTCGGATTCAATAGTGGTAAAGATTGTTCGGGGGTCGGCCAAGGGCTTGTCCAAACCCTCAAGACCAAAATCGGAAACCAGCTCGCCCTTTTCGAATTTCAAAACCTGACCGTCAGATTTCAAAACATAAATAGACCCGTCAATGGCCATCGAAACGGCATCGGCCAGAGAAGGATTCTCGGTAGTAACCCAATACCGAGGCTCGGCGTAATCACCCCCACCTGCCCGCAACGCTTCGCGTAGCGAGGCGGGCGGGGCAACCACCGCCGCCTTCAAAATTTGATTTTCCGAAGGGACCAAAGAATAGATATTGCCAAAATAGGTTCCCGTATCGACCGCCCCCTCAACTTTGGGCGGGGAGGCTAACTTCGAAAGGGGATTAAAACTAACTTCCGCACTTTCTACCTCTTGGGACGTAACTCTTTTGACGTTGTTCACCTTGTCTAAAAGGGTATCAATCTCCTCAATTTTTTTAGACAATCCCAAAACCTGCCTGTCGGCAGGCAGGCCTTCCCCGCCAAAATCTTTAACCTCAGCAAAATCATTTTTGGCTTCCAAGAGCAGTTCCCGCGCTCGGGAGTTGTTCAAGTCCACATACTGCCGAGCATCGGCCATCGTCTGTTCGGCTTGTGATACCAACCGAGCGGTCTCGGCGGCCCTAAAATCGGTTCGGCGTTTATTGATTGTCCACGCCGTCGCCGCCAAAAATAGCGCTACCGGAATCAGCAACAAAGCTTTGGGGGGGAGAAAAGAAAAGAATTTTTTTAAAAATCTTTTTAGTCCTGACTCTTTCTCGATCACCGAAGCAATTTTCAACTCCTCTTCCTCACCGGGCATTGACTCCAGCTCCAGCCGCAAAACCAAACTAGATATTCCCGGGGGACGACCTAAGTTGCTGACTAACGACTCCAAGTTTTCAAGGGCTCCGGACAGCTCTCCGACGGAGAAGGTGTGGCTAAAATCGCTGGAGCCCAGGACGACCGCATCCCCGTCGCGAACCATCCCCGAAGCGGAGAAGATTTTTGAGTTTCTAGTTTCCCCCAATTCTTCCATCACCACGCCACGCTGAGCGTGGCGATTGTCCCGCTCAGCGGGACGGCGCAAATAAATCCCCGAAGCGCCTAATTTAGCCACATACAAAACGGTCCCCCACAGAACGGCGGTGGCAAAATTATAGTTGAGAGCGCCGTCGGAAGCCGCCCCTTCGGGGCCGAAGGCCAAGTCCACCAACCGGTGTTGGGCCTTATGAACCGCCTCCTCCAGGGCCTGAAGCGGCGACGATTCCTCCGAGGCGTAGTAGGCCTCCCGCAAAGTCCCCAGAGTCTTCTTACCAAAACCAGAAAGGTCCAACCGCGCGCCACCGGTCAAATCTAAAACCGCAAAAAGACGGCCGCGCCGTTTCTCCAACTCCTTTTCTTCGGGCTCAAAGGTCAAAACATCCGACCACTTTCCTTCTTCGGGATTGGCCTGCCCAACTATTTTCCTAACTTTAACCTCCAGTCTTTTTTCCATACCCATCTGTAGTAGCGCACTTTAGTGCGCGCAGTAAACTGCGCTACTACAGTATAACGAAAGCAAACATAAAAACCCCCACCGCTAAGACCACGTGCAGTAGGGCCACCACCCTAAAAAGCGGGGAAAAGTGGGTCCCTAACACCGAGTTTAAAAGATTAACCTGCCTGACAACCAAGAGGGAAAAGATGACGTAAAGCCCCAAAAAAACCAGCAGGCCGACCCTGGTCAGATCCCAAACGGCGAAATTTAAAATGTAGTTTGAGGTTTCTTCTCCAAGAATCATCGGTGCCTCCGCCTCCTTTGAATCATCTGAGCGATTTTTTTATGGACGATATTCGGCCGAGGAACATTTAAAAATTCAATCCGGGGCACTTCGGCCGCCGTCTGAACATAAACGTGGCCGTAGTTAAAAACCACCCGCCAAAATCCCCCAACCACATGAGTCACATCCTGAACATTGTCCAAAGTCGTCTCGGCGACGCTTTTGTGCAACAGTCCCCAAAAGTCAATATCAACGATCCGACGGTTAGTCACCAGAAGAACATTGAAATACCACATCACAAAACTTTCCAGGGCTAGCCCCAAAGTCAAAACGTACCAGACCAGGGCGCCGACCAGTTGGAAGCGGGGAGGAATGGTTTGAATTGGCTCCATCGAACCCCAGAGATTAAGTTGAAAAATGAAGGGAGGGACCAAAAGCATTATTAGAGTTAAAGCGATCCAAGGAAGGTTAGTGACCCAATGACGACGCAGAAGCAAAACCACCTCCTCACCGGGAGTTTGAGTTTCAAAGCAAACTTTTTGAGGTCTTTCCACAAACGCCGCCAGCAAACTGTTCTTGTGTTTATGCGACATCACACACCCATTATACCAAATACCAAATTTCTTTGTGATAAAATGTTCCCATGCGGATAGAGATTGATCAGTCTTGGAAAATCGAAAACACCAATAAACATTCGGTCTTAGCTTTCAGCAATGGGCTCTCTTCTTCGGTTTTAATTCCCGCGGAAGACAAAAGAATCTTACAAAAATTTTTCCGAGGGGCAGGAAAGCCGGGGATGTTTGTCTACCGCACCTTCTCTATCCTCGCCTACCAACTTGTCAAAGATTATTTGGATAAAATCGATATGATTATTTTCGATCGTGAATACCCCGCAAAAGAAGCGCTAATTAAAGATTTGTTCTTGCAACTGATACGCAAGCACCAACCGAATTTTGACAAAAACAGCATTTGGTTTGAAGAGATAGGGAAAAAATCAAGCGCCCATTGGGAAGCCTACTGGGTTTTCAAGGGTGAGAAGGAGCCGACGAAAATTATCACCTGTCAAACGGTTCTTAAAGAAATTCTTTAGAAAAACAAAAGACCGGGCGTTTTTGGTTACTTAAACAAGCATCTTTCAGCCTGAATCGGCAACCCCCCCGATCTTTTGGTTATAACTTAGCACAAAATTCCCCCCTTGTCAACCCCGCAGTTTTCCTTCGGTTCAGCAGTCTAGACTGCTGAACTATCTTTGAACAATTTTGACAAAAATTTAGTCGAGGAATTTGAAGGTGGAGAGGACTTGATTGAAAGTTCGGTGCCCAACTCTTACCTTTGCCATATCTTGTTTAGCCTGAATAGTTATCTCCAAAATATAAATCGTCTGCTGGTCTTTGGAAAAAACATACACAGCACTGTGATCGCTTTCTTTATCCGTACCGATGTATGCTGGCGAGGTATAAGGTAAAATCCTAATTGCCTCTCGTTGATCCAGTGTTGTTTTTTCCGTCTTCCCCTCCGGATAGTCTCCAACAAATTCCCCTAAACTAGAGAAGGGTTCGCCCGTCGCATTGTTGTAATTAGCTCGTGAAGTAAACGTAAGTGTATAAGTCCTGTCTGGGCTCTGTATCTCTTGCACCAACCCGCTACCAATGGGTTGTGGGTTCTTTTTCACCCACGAAGATGGGTATTCGAAAGAAACATGAGTATTGGAATACACCATCCAATCGGTGGGTGGACGGGTAGTTAGTGGGGCTTCTGACTCAGGAATTGGGGCTGGGGTTGGTTCGGGAGTTGGAACTGGGATCTGAGCTTGTTCCCCCCGAAACCCAAAAATTTCAAACACTGACGAGAGCCAGGGCCTACAGGCGCCGCCGGCCAACGGCCCCTGACCCAAGGAACGGCAATAGGAACCAAACGGGCATTTGACCATATAGGTCCAATCGCCACCGCAACCCATATCTGTTTGGGAAAGTTTTTGGTAAAGGTTGTACTGCCAGAAAATAGATATCCCAAACACAACAACGAGAACAATAAGCGGGATCAGAACCATCCTTGACCAAAACTTAAACAACAACCAAAGTACAAGGGCTACTAAGAACCAAATGGCCAAATCAACCAGGAGAGAAACAAAAAGAATCCTGAATGGAAACAGAGGAGTGGGCGCACCGACCGTTTGGATAGTCAAAAGAGGCTCAAGGAAACGGAGAGGGAAACCGCTGACCAGACCGCTGAGAGCAGTCAGAGCAAGAGCAACAACGGCAGGAACCAGAAAATCCTTCGGCTTCATTTAAATCGGTTCCAGTGTAGAACAAATTTCACAAAAAAGCAACTTCAAAAATAACCGCCAAACTATCTTCGTAAATAACCCCCCACTCCGGATGAGTTTTTAGCATCTGAGAAAGGGCAGAGTCGGAGCGAATCAGGAAATAGGAAATTTCGTAGTTTCGCAGAACATCCTCCCACCCCGGCTTCAGACGCGTTACCGTCATGTAGTCTTCAAAAACATACTTGTCTCCCTCTTTCCAAGCCGGCATGCGGCCGTCGATAAAAGTTTTAACCTCTGGCAATCGCCAAATCAGAAACCCTCCCCAAACATAATCGTTAAAAATATTCCCACCTTGAGGGTTTTCCCGCAAAAACGCCACCGCTCCGTAAGGATACTCCCCCGCCTCGGCCAGAGCCTCCTCACTGGAAGATTCAGCCAGAAATTTTGGAATCAACGCCAACGGAGCGGTTACCAAGGAAAAAACTACCAAACAAGATGAGGCATAAAGTTTGATAAATCGCCGTGAGGAGTCGGTAAAGAAGGAGGCCCGAGAAAGCCGCTTAAACCCCCTGACCAGAAA
>Ga0209121_10001968_pt1 | contig 21291 bp, 20 predicted proteins | sample Cruoilmetagenom3_FD_187292 | JGI IMG/M metagenome (GOLD analysis project Ga0209121, IMG submission 187292) | Oil polluted marine microbial communities from Coal Oil Point, Santa Barbara, California, USA - Sample 3 (SPAdes) (version 2) | ecosystem: Environmental > Aquatic > Marine > Oil seeps ...
ACGATGGCAGATGACATCGACGGGGCATCGACTGAGCCTCGGCGATCGGTGATGATCCTGGGCGTGACCACCGAAGCACTCGTGGCCGCCCAGAGGTTGCTGCAGCTGGGTTTCTCGGTCCTCCTGGTCGATCGTGAGGACGGTCGCGACAGGATGCTTGCCAGCGATCACGTGCGTGCGACTGTCGGATTCGTGCTTGGTCATCCCAACGCCGAGTTCATTGACAACGCGCATCTTGCTGACGGCCAGGGCTGGGTCGGCGATTATGAGATCACACTCGAATCGACATCCGGTCGTGTTTCCCATCACGTGGGCGGACTGCTCCTGGCACGTCCCGACGCCGCCGATTGGATTGCCGAGTTGCGGCAGCATTTCAAGGTGGACATCGATGATGAGGGATGCGCTCGTTCGGTTCAGCCGTCCACGCATCCCTCCGAGACCATCGACCCCGGCATCATGGTGGTGCCGCTTCGAGTTTCCGACGACTCTCTCAAGAACAAGGTCGCCGCTGCTGACTCTGCGGCTATGGCACTGGTGCTCAAGCTGAGCCAGCCACATTCAACTCACTACTTTGACGTGTCAGCCGTGGACGAGACTCTCTGCGGTGGATGCGCTTCGTGCGTCAAGACCTGCGCGTTCGGGGCCTGCACGATCGATCCGGTGAGCGGTATGTCAGTGGTCGACCCTCGACGCTGTCGCGGCTGCGGGAAGTGTGTCGTCTCATGCCCTGTGGGAGCTCGCGACATCGTTAACTCGCCTCATGACTATCTCCTTGAGGCGATCAGGTCCCTGGCACAGGTCGACACGGAGGGAGACAAGGTCATCGGCTTCCTCTGTGGTGGGTGCGGGTATCCTGCAGCCGATAATGCCGCCGAGAGTATCTCTCAAGGTGGGGACAGCTACTCCGCCTCCTTCCTGCCGGTGCGCATCCCCTGCGGAGGCCGACTCGACACACTCTACGTACTCGAAGCATTCAAGCAGGGCTTCGACGGCGTCACCGTCTACCGATGCCGCGAAGGTCACTGTCACAACCTCATCGGAAACCTGGACATGGACCGGCGTATCAACTTGCTGCGCACAGTGCTCCGCTCCCGTAATCTCGATGACTCTCGCTTGAGGATCGTGGACATATCGCCCTTCGAAGGGGATGCGTTCGTGGACTCCGTCAATACCATCTTCAGCTCGTTGTCCGCGCTCACGAACGGGAAAGGGGGTGCCCAGTGAACAAGCCACGTCTCGCAACTATTGCGCTCGGAGGATGCGAAGGGTGTCACATCTCCCTCATCGACGCGCACGAGGGGCTCCTGGAACTGCTTGGGATGGTGGATCTGGTCGAGTCACCTTTCACGGACGGGGACGGCACGATTCCCCCCTGTGACGTTCTCATGGTCGAGGGTGCCGTCACCAACGAAGCCGACGAGCGACGCCTGTTGGCAGCTCGTGAGGCCGCAGGAACGCTCATTGCCGTGGGTTCGTGTGCGGTCATGGGAGGTATCGGCGGTCTACGCAATCTCTACACGGCGCGCGAGGCTATTGCGGATGTTTACGGCGCAGACAAGCCCGGCGAGGGCCTGCCTCCGTTGACCTCATCGGTCAAGGCTGTGAGCCAGGTCGTCGATGTAGACATCTCGGTGTCCGGCTGCGCCCCAAAGACGGTGCAGATCGTCGATGCCATCAAAGCGGCTGTCGCCGGCGAGGCGTACGATTTGCCTCGCAAGAACCTGTGTGATGAGTGCCATCGCACGAAGAGCAAGCTGCTTGAACACTCTGCTGACTTCGTTACCGATTCCGTCTACTCGATCATGGAGCTCGACACGATCGATCCCGATCTCTGCTTCATCGAGCAGGGAATTCTCTGCATGGGCGCCATGACCCGCGAAGGGTGTGGGGCTCGGTGTACGGCGGCCAACGTACCGTGCCGTGGCTGCTCCGGCCCCAGCCGTACCGACTTCGAGCAGGGCGCGAAGACCATCGATGCGCTCGCGGCGGTTCTTCCTGCCGGGGCGCTCATGTATCTCGACGATCTCATCGGCACCGGCTATCGATTCAGTATGCCGGTGTCCGTCATACCCGCCGCCTATGATCATGGAGGTGATGAGGATGTCTGAGGTCGTACGCCTGCCCGCTCTCAAGCGGATCGAGGGACACGGACGCATCTCATTGTTCATGGACGACGGGGGTCGCATCGCAGATGCGCACTTCGACGTCACTGAGTTCCGCGGATTTGAACGCTTTCTCGAGGGCCGCATGGTCTGGGAGATGCCCCTCATGACGAGTCGCATCTGCGGAGTCTGTCCTGTCAGTCATCATCTGGGTGCGGTCAAGGCTGTCGACGCCATGTTCGGCGTCAAGGTCCCGCGTGCGGGTCGGCTTCTGCGTGAACTCCTGCACCTTGCGGGTATAGCGCAGGACCATGCGCTGCATTTCTTCTTCCTGGCAGGTCCTGATTTCCTCACAGGCGACGGCGCGGGCAGCCGCGATATCTTGGGTCTGGTCGCAGGAAATCCCAAGATGGCTACGGATGCCATTGCGCTTCGCAAGGCCGGACAGCGGATCGTTCAGATAGTGGGCGGCCGCGCCAGCCATCCGGTAGCAGCTATTCCTGGCGGTATGAGCAAGGGGGTCGATCAGGCTGAGCGCATCGAGATGCTCGGTCTGGCCCGCGCGGCTCTGCCGACTGCAATGGAGGCCGCTACGACAGCCCGGGATGCGGTCAGGCGACTTCACGAGACGCATGAGAGCTATGGGTTCGCTCCGATGCCGATGATGGCTCAAATGAGTGATGACCGTACGTTCAACGTCTACGATGGCACGATCGAGGTCATGGGCGAGGACGGCGCTCTCATGGAGCGCTTCGATGCCACCGAGTACATGGATCACATCCAGGAGCGCACGTTGGCCAACAGCTACGCCAAGGCGCCGTATCTGACATCTCGCGGTCCCGAGACGGGATCGTATCGCGTCGGCCCGCTCGCGCGAATCAACATGTCGGATTTCATGGGTGGTCCGCGTGCCGACGGTCTTCTCGATGAATTCCATCGTGACTTCGGCCGTCCGTTCCACGGCATCCTGGCGTATCACTGGGCTCGCATGATCGAGCTTGTCGCATCGATCGAGCGCATGGTCGCGATTCTCGAAGATGATGAGATTCTGTCCGACGTGACGCGAGTCAAGGTCGAACGTGGCGGTGGCGTCGGCATTGCGGCGATCGAGGCTCCTCGCGGGACCCTCATCCATCACTATGAAGCCGATGATGTGGGCCGCGTCACCAAGGCGAATCTCATCGTAGCCACGACCAACAACACGGCATCGCTCAATGCGTCCGTGCTCGAAGCGGTCACCGGTATGGATCGCGAAGAGGCGACCTCAGAGGCCGCGATACGCAAGATGGAGCTCGGTATCCGGGCTCACGACCCCTGCCTGTCATGCGCAACACACGACATAGGCAAGATGCCCCTGACCGTCGAGATCGTTGCTTCGGACGGCACAATCCTTGATTCGAGGGGGGTTGAGTAGATTGGACTTCAATGAAGCTGTTGAGCAGCACGTTAAGTCGAGTCTCGAATCGTCTTTCGGCAAGGCTCTCGCCATGCTCATTGTCGCGAGCGCATCGAACGCTGTGCAGGCCCCCATGGTCGGCATGAGCAGGGCTCAGTACATGAGTCTCTGTTCGGCGATCTGTGAGGATCAGCGTGTCGTGGACATGTGGGGAACATCTGGCGCTACTGATGCGTTGCTCAAATGGCAGGCGCTCGTCTAAAGGGCGACGCCCGTATCGTTCACTAACTGAATCACCGTGGAGGCTGCCTCGACAGAGGCGGCCTTCGCTCTGTCCGAGAGCCCTTCGGCGTGAGGCATCTCCGGGGCTGCGCACGCCACGAGCCAGGCTACAGGTGTGCGGCCGTAGAGTTGCTGGGCCATGCCGAGCAGACCCTCCGGGTCCGGCGCATGCCCTCCCGGCACCCGCGCAGCGGGGGATAACTCGAACGTCTCGACCAGCGGATCATGTCTCTGTGCCGCGTCGACGAACACCACGGTTCCTGCTTCCGAGATGTCATGTGACATGGCGATATCCAGCTGGTGGCAGGTGAGGAGGTCGGTGTCGGTCGGCAGAGAGGCCTTGATGAGATCAGCCACGAGGTGGGCGACACCGTCGTCGCCACGCCCTAGGTTGCCGATGCAGATGATGAGTGTCTTGGACATATGCCCAGTATAGACGGGTGTAGGGAAGAGTGTGGGGGTATACTGTCGCCCATGGAACAGCTTCCCATTGGCATCTTCGATTCAGGGCTTGGCGGACTGACCGTTGCGTCCGAAGTGATGACGACTCTTCCCCAGGAATCGATCGTCTACTTCGGCGACACGGCACGCTGCCCGTACGGACCGCGCAATCTCGAAGAGGTGCGTCGGTTCGTGATCGAGATCGGCACATGGCTCGAGGCGCGACCGGTCAAGCTCATGGTCATCGCGTGCAATACGGCCACTGCGGCAGGTCTGGCGTTGGCGCAGCAGGCATTCGATGTTCCGGTCATAGGTGTTGTGCTGCCTGGTGCTCGTGCCGCTGTGCGTTCCACGGTGAATCAGAAGGTGGGCGTCATCGCCACGGCGGGAACTGTGGAGTCGGGCGCGTACAGCCGGGCGGTCCGAACGTTGGACGCGGGCGTGACGGTGTTCTCAACGCCGACTCCCAAGTTCGTGGATGTGGTTGAGGCCGGCCTGCATAAGGGCCCCGGTGCGCTCGAGGATTGGCTCGCCGAGTCCAGTGATGTGTTCGTCAGACCGTCGTTCCATGAGTTGGCGCGTGACTATCTCGCTCCACTCAAGAGGTCGGGGGTCGATACGCTCGTATTGGGTTGCACGCACTTTCCCTTGCTCTCCGCAGCAATTCAGCAGGTGATGGGGCCGCGGGTGAAGTTGATCTCGTCGGCGGCGGAGACGGCGTACGAGGTCGCTGAGGCATTGCGCAGACGTGAACATCTCGCACCGTCCGACCACGAGCCTGAGCATGGATTCTTCACCACGGGTGATCCGCTCGAGTTCGCGCGGCTGGGCTCTCGGGTACTTCGTCGCAGGATCGAGTCGGCCGAGTACGTTTCACTTGAGTCGCTCATGAAGTCGCCGTCAGCGGAGTTGCTGACGCTCGTCGACGGTCGCGGTGACGCGTCGGAATGAGGCTCACAGAGGTGGGTTCGTCGGCTTCCTATGCGGGAGCTGGGCAGGCATGCTCGGGGCATCTGGTGCAGGAGGGTGACACCAGCATTCTGCTCGACTGCGGCAATGGCTCGCTCGCCAATCTCGCACGCATTATGGATCCGATAACCCTTGATGCGGTGTTCATCACTCACGAGCATCCCGATCACTTTCTGGATATATACGCCCTGTGGGCGATGCTCAGTTATGCTCCGCAGGGCCCCGCGGGACCGCTTCGGCTGTTCTTGCCCGAGGGGCTCGACGAGACCATGCAGTTGATCCTGAGCAGGCGCGGTCACCATGATTTCGATGCCGCGTTCGAGGTGCAGAACCTGGAGCAGGACAAGCCGATCCGAGTCGGTTCGCTCACGGTTACTCCTCGCCGTGTCGAGCACACCGAGGAAACCTATGCGCTCGTCGTACAGGGCTCGGGTCATCGGATGTGTTATACATCCGACACGGCTCCGACCGATCCGGTGCGTGAAGCGGCGTGCGGGTGTGATGTGCTTCTCGCCGAGGCGACACTGCCGGAGGAGTACGCCGGCCGCGCTCCGCATCTGACCGCACGGCAGGCGGCCGAGATCGCGCAGGATGCGAGTGCCAAGAAGTTGATACTCACGCATATATGGCCGACGAACGACCGCGAGCAGATCGCTCGCGATGCTGAGAGCGCGTTCTCCGGTCCCGTGCATGTCGCGCGGGAACTGGATGAGTTCGAACTGGACTGAAGTGAACACGGGCCGCACGGCCCCAACAGGGAGGGATCGAGAATGCAGAGACGTGACGGACGGGAAGCCGATCAGCTTCGGCCCATCAAGGTCACCAGGCGCTACCTCAAGCACGCGCATGGCAGCTGTATGTTCGAATTGGGCGATACGCGAGTTCTGTGCGCGGCGAGCATCACCGACGGCGTCGGTGCGTGGCGTCGCGGCAAGGGACTTGGTTGGGTCACCGCCGAGTACTCGCTGCTTCCCGCATCGACCCACACCCGTTCGCGCCGAGAGTCCACAAGCGGCGGCCCCAAGGGTCGTACGCATGAGATCCAGCGTCTCATCGGTCGGTCCATGCGCTCAATCGTGGATATGTCTGGCATGGGTGGCGAGTTCACTCTCAATATCGACTGTGACGTGATCCAGGCCGACGGAGGCACGCGCACCGCGGCGATCACCGGCGCGTACATCGCCGTGTACGATGCGTTCGCACGCTGGCGCGATGCAGGCAAGATCAAGGATATTCCGCTGTCCGACTTCATTGCAGCCACGTCCGTGGGTATGGTCGACGGCGTCACGCTGCTCGATCTCAACTACGCCGAGGACAGCATCGCCGAGATCGATATGAACGTGGTCATGGACGGCCAAGGCCGGTTCATCGAGGTGCAGGGGACCGGCGAGAAGACGCCATTCGACCGTGCACGCCTCGACGGCCTCCTCGATCTCGCCTCGAGCGGCATCGATCGCATCGTGGACCTTCAGCGCCGCGTGATCGAGGAGGACCTCGATGTCATCGAGCTCTAACGCGCCGTTGCGCGTGGTCGTCGCCACAGGCAATCCGCACAAGGTCGACGAGATCGCCGCAGCTTTGCGTTTTACCGGATGGGAGTTCGTGTCGACCGCTGAACTCGGCGGCTGGGACTCGCCTGAGGAGACTGGCACCACGTTCGAGGACAACGCGCGCATCAAGGCCCAGGCCGCGCACGAGCGCTTCGGGATCGCGTCGCTGGCCGACGACTCCGGTCTGGTGGTCGACGCGCTTGACGGGGCTCCGGGCGTGTACTCATCGCGCTACGGCGGTGAGGAAGCCACCGACGCCGACAACAATGCCAAGCTCCTGCGTGAACTCGCCGACGTGTCCGACGAGGATCGGACGGCTCGATTCCGCAGTGTGATCGTGCTCATCGGAGAGGACGGTACCGAGACGGTTGCGTCGGGTGCCTGTGAGGGCGTCATAGGCCGCGAGGGGCGCGGGAACGCGGGATTCGGGTATGACCCTCTCTTTCGTCCCACAGGGACTCCAGGGCGCACCATGGCCCAACTTTCCATGGACGAGAAGAACGCCATCAGTCATCGTGGCGCGGCGCTTATGGCGCTCCGCGAGAAACTCGTCGGCTAGAAACGTTTGCCTCATTCGGCACTCCTGCATATACTGGGCGATGCCCTTGAGGCAGGGTGGCTGGACGCGCCCATGCGGACGGGGCGAGAAGTCGGGCTGTAGCGCAGCTTGGTAGCGCATCTGCTTTGGGAGCAGAGGGTCGCAGGTTCGAATCCTGTCAGCCCGACCATACGCGGTGGTAGTTCAATTGGTAGAGCATCAGCCTTCCAAGCTGATTGTTGCGGGTTCGAGTCCCGTCCACCGCTCCATTGACAACTCAACGTCATCGAAGGTACCGTTCATCTTCGCGTACGCAACCGATGACGTCTCACGCGCCCGTAGCTCAGCTGGATAGAGCGGGAGACTTCTAATCTCTAGGTCGGGGGTTCGAATCCCTCCGGGCGTGCCATGCCACTACATGGTGGGTGTAGCTCAGTTGGTTAGAGCGCCGGACTGTGGCTCCGGAGGCCGCGGGTTCGAGTCCCGTTACCCACCCCATGAAGTACACAGAGACCCTCGGAAACGGGGGTCTCTTGCTTTTTGCCGACGAGGCCTTGCACTTTTTCCTGAAGTCGGTAGAATCTTGTCTCGCGTCTATGGGCCGTTAGCTCAGCTGGCAGAGCAGGGGACTCTTAATCCCAAGGTCGTAGGTTCGACCCCTACACGGCCCACCATCGACACAACAGAGGCCCTCGCCGATTCGGTGGGGGCTTCTTGTATCGAGCAAGCCAATCGGCGGCCTTTTCGCTATACTGGATAGCCGCTGTGCATATGCGGGCGTGGCGGAATTGGCAGACGCGCTGGATTTAGGATCCAGTGAGGAAACTCGTGGAGGTTCAAATCCTCTCGCCCGCACCACAATAACTACACTCGCACCACGAGAATCACGATCTAGGAGGATCCCTTGAAGACATCCGTCGAAAATCTCGATGGCAACATGGTCAAGCTCACCGTCACCGTTCCTGTGGAGACGGTCGATTCCGCCATTGCCGACGCGTACAGGCAAGTCGGAAAGCAGGTCAAGATCTCCGGCTTCCGCAAGGGCAAGGTGCCCCGTCCGGTGATCGACAATCACGTTGGCAAGGATTACGTGCTGGCCGAGGCCCAAGAGGGTCTGGTGAACATGGTCTACAGCGACGCGCTGGATCAGGCCGAGCTTCGCCCCATAGCCAGCCCTGAGATTGGCGAACTCGACCCGATCGTCCCTGGTGAGGAGTTCACCTTTGAGGCCGAGGTCGAGTTGCGTCCGGAGTACAAGCTCTCGTCGCTCAAGGATCTCTCCGTGGAGGTTCCTCCCAGTGGAACCACCGACAAAGAGGTCGAGGCGCAGATCGCGTACAGCCGCGATCGTTTCGCCACTCTCGATCTCGTCGAGCGCGGCGTTGAGAAGGGCGACTTTGTCCTGATCTCATTCGTGGGCAAGGTGGACGGCGAGGAGTACGAGGGCAATGCCGTCGATAAGTACCTCTACGAGATGGGCATGGGCATGATGCCCACGGAGTTCGATGATGCGCTCATCGGTACCAAGGCCGGCGAAGAGGCTCACGCGGAGTTCCCGATCCCGGATTCATCTTCCAACCCGGATTTCATCGGCAAGATTGCCACCTTCGATGTCGACGTGCACGAAGTCAAGGCCAAGGTGCTGCCTGACCTGGATGACGAGTACGCCACCAATGTGGGCGGATTCGACACCATCGACGAGTATCGCGCTGACGTGCGTGCCAAGCTGGAGCAGTCCAAGGCGGTCGGTCACGGTCAGAATGTCGAGCGTCAGGTTCGTGCGGCGCTCGCCGAGCGTCTCGAGGGCGAGGCGCCTGTGTCCATGGTGGAAAGCGCCAAGCAGGCCATGATGCGTGACTTCATGACCGGTCTCGAGCAGCGCGGTATGTCGCCGGAGCAGTATCTGCAGGCAACGGGTGTCACCCCCGAGATTCTCGAGGCGGACATCGCCAAGCAGGCCGAGACTTCCGTTATGGAGGAGCTCGCACTTGAGGCTCTCTTCCGTGAACTCGAGTTCGAGGTCACAGAGGAAGAGATCGACGCGGAGATCGCTGAGATGGCCGAGGGTTCGTCTTCGTCGGCTGAGGAACTGCGTGAGAAGTGGGAGTCCACGGGTGTCATCGGCGTGCTGAATGAGCAGATCATGCACAAGAAGGCCGTCATGTGGCTTATGGATGACAAGAACGTGGAAGTCATTGAGAAGGAGCCCGAGGTTCCGGGCGACGAAGATTCAACGGAGGAGTAGTACATGACCTACGACGCCAACGCATTGGTACCCATCGTCGTCGAGCAGACCTCGCGCGGCGAGCGTAGCTTCGATATCTACTCGCGACTTCTGAACGAGCGCGTGATCTTTCTTGGTCACGAAGTGAGTGATGATCTGGCGAACTTGATCATCGCCCAGCTGCTGCACTTGGAGAGCGCGGATCCGGACAAGGACATCAACCTCTACATCAACTCGCCCGGCGGTTCCGTCACGGCGGGTATGGCCATCTACGACACCATGCAGTACATCAAGTGCGATGTCTCCACGATCTGCGTAGGCCAGTGTGCATCGATGGCTGCCGTTCTGCTGACCGCTGGTGCTGCGGGCAAGCGCTATGCGCTTCCCAACAGTCGTGTGCTGATCCATCAGCCGTGGGGCGGCACGCAGGGACAGGTCACCGATATCGAGATCCAGGCCAAGGAGATGCTGCGCATGCGCGACTCTCTGGACAAGATCCTGGCGCACCACACCGGTCAAACGGTGAAGAAGATCCACGTGGACACTGAGCGCGACAACATCATGACCGCGGTCGAGGCCAAGGAATACGGCCTCGTGGACGACGTGTTCGTCAAGCGCGGCAAGGAAGCGGAGTAAGTATGACCAAGCAGACCGACGGGCCTGAGAATCTCAAGTGCTCGTTCTGCGGCAAAGGACAGCGCCAGGTACGCAAGCTCATTGCGGGCCCGGGCGTCTATATCTGTGACGAGTGCATCGATCTGTGCAACGACATCGTTGAGGATGAGGTTGTCGAGACGCCGATAGCACCGCTCGTTGACGAGCTGCCCACGCCGGTAGAGATTCACGATGTGCTCAACCAGTACGTGGTCGGACAGGAACGTGCCAAGAAGATCCTTTCAGTGGCTGTGCACAACCACTACAAGCGGATCAAGACCATGCCGGAGCTCTCAAGTGAGGGCGATGTCGAGCTCGCCAAGAGCAACATCCTCATGCTGGGGCCCACGGGCTGCGGCAAGACGCTGCTCGCTCAGACACTGGCACGCGTGCTCAAGGTTCCGTTCGCCATCGCCGACGCGACCGCGCTCACCGAGGCCGGCTATGTCGGCGAGGATGTCGAGAACATCCTGCTCAAGCTCATTACGGCTGCGGACTTCGATGTGGAGCGTGCCGAGGTAGGCATCATCTACATCGACGAGATCGACAAGGTCGCCCGTAAGGCTGAGAACCTCTCGATCACGCGCGACGTCTCCGGCGAGGGCGTGCAGCAGGCGCTCCTCAAGATCCTCGAGGGCACTGAGGCCGCGGTGCCGCCGCAGGGAGGACGCAAGCACCCGCAGCAGGAGCTCATTCGCATCGATACCACCAACATCCTGTTCATCCTGGGTGGGGCGTTCGTGGGATTAGAGGGCATAATTGCCGATCGCATCGGCAAGAAGGGCGTCGGTTTCGGCGCGGAGATCAACGATTCCAGTCAGGCGGAGCGTGGAGAGCTTCTTGCACATGTGCTGCCCGAGGATCTGCATGGCTTTGGGCTCATTCCCGAGTTCATCGGCAGGATCCCCGTGGTCGCGACGGTCAACGAGCTCACTGAGGGCGATCTGGTGCACATTCTGACCGAGCCCAAGAATGCGCTCGTGAAGCAGTATCAGCGCCTATTCCAGATGGAGAACGTGGAGTTGCGATTCACCGATGAGGCGCTGGTGGCGATCGCAGGCCAAGCGATCGAGCACGGCACCGGCGCACGCGGTCTGCGCTCCATCTTGGAGTCGCTGCTGCTGGATACCATGTACGAGCTGCCCAGCTCCGACGACATCGAGCGCGTGCTCGTGACACCTGAGACCGTTTCAGGTGAGTCCGGACCCACCGTGGTCCGTCGCGGCAAGGAGAACGAGGCGAGCGCGTAGGCGCCACTGCTGATCGGGTGCGTGAAGAGGGAATACGGAAGGGCCGTCTGCTGGCGGCCCTTTTTGCGTGCAGCTGTTGGGAGTTCGTGAAGTGGGGTTACTCGCCCAGGATCCTGCCGGCGCGATCGCCGTCGTTGGGGTAGAGGTCAACCGGAACATTCTCTCGTCCCTGTACGGCGAAAACGCGGAAGCGGGCGCACTGGGCGAAATCATTCTTGCAGTACCGATTCTTGTACATCTCAGCCATGCTGGGCATGTTCGCCATCTTGTCGTTGAAGAAGATGCACCCCTCGGTGAGTGAGCATTGTTCCATTCTAGAGAGCCTCCTTGTGTTGATGCGTGGTGCGATGGTGTCTTGAGGACATCGTGCTAGTTATCGGACCAACGAACTTAGTTGTACATACCATACCAGGTATTCTCCTGATGGACGGGCGATTCGTAACGATGAGCGGGGTGGGTATCGCTTGGAGGACTCATGTCCTAGAATCATGTGATTGTCGAATATCAGGAGGATGACGCACGTATGAGCGATATGCCCAAGGCGTACGATCCCAAGGCCGTCGAAGGTCCGCTCTTCGAGTCCTGGGTCAAAGGACACTACTTCGAGCAGGAAGTGGTCGAGGGCGTTGATCCGTTCGCAATCGTCATCCCTCCGCCCAACGTTACGGGCTCGCTTCATATGGGCCATGCGCTCAATAACACCATTCAAGACGTGGTCATTCGTCGCAAGCGCATGTCCGGCGTTCCCACTCGCTGGATCGTGGGCACCGATCATGCGGGCATCGCCACGCAGAACAAGGTTGAGCAGATGCTTGCTGCCCAGGGCCTCTCGCGCCACGACGTGGGTCGCGAGAAGTTCGTCGAACACTGCTGGGAGTGGCGGGCAGAGCACGGCTCCACGATTATCGGTCAGCTCAAGGCCATGGGCTGCTCGTGCGACTACCACGACGAGCACTTCACCATGGATCCCAACTACGTCGACGCGGTGCGCAAGGTCTTCGTCGACTGGTTCAACAAGGGACTCGTCTATCGCGGTAAGCGCATCATCAACTGGTGCCCGCGCTGCTCCACCGCGCTCTCTGACATCGAGGTCGAGCACGAGGATGTCGCGAGTCACATCTGGAGTCTCAAGTACCCGCTCAAAGAGCCGGTCGGCGGTATCGATCACGTGGTGGTCGCCACCACGCGTCCTGAGACCATGCTGGGCGATACGTGCATCGCCGTGCACCCGGACGACGAGCGCTATAAGGATCTCATCGGCGCAACGGTGATCCTGCCGCTCGTGGGCCGAGAGATCCCGATCGTGGCAGACGATTACGTCGATCCGGCGTTCGGAACCGGCGCAGTCAAGGTGACACCCGCGCACGACCCCAACGACTTCGAGATCGGCGAGCGTCACGACTGCGCCAAGATCAACATCATGAACGCCGACGCCACCATCAATGCAGAGGGCGGTGCCTACGAGGGCCTCGATCGCTACGTGGCGCGCAAGAAGGTCATCGCGGATCTCGACGAGCAGGGCCTGCTGGTCAAGATCGACGACCACGATCACTCGGTGGGTCACTGCTATCGCTGCAACACCGTTATCGAGCCGTGGCTCTCGGACCAGTGGTTCGTGGATATGAAGCCTCTAGCCGCACCGGCCATCGATGCGGTGCACGACGGTCGCGTCAAGTTCTATCCCGATCGCTGGAAGACCGTTTACTTCCAGTGGATGGAGAACATCCGTGACTGGTGCGTCTCGCGTCAGCTCTGGTGGGGTCATCAGATCCCCGTCTTCTACTGCGACGCGTGCGGCGAGATGGTCGCGAGCGAAACAGACGTCACCGAGTGCGCTAAGTGTGGCGGCCCGGTTCGCCAGGATCCCGATGTGCTCGACACGTGGTTCTCGTCGGCACTCTGGCCCTTCGCCACATTGGGCTGGCCGGAGAAGACGCCTGAACTCGACTACTTCTACCCGGGCGGCGTGCTGTCGACCGCGCGCGACATTCTGTTCCTCTGGGTGTCCCGCATGATCATGGACGGCATGTACTTCCGCGACGGCGAGATCCCGTTCAAGGACGTCATCATTCACCCCACGGTATTCAACGCCGAGGGACGACGCATGAGCAAGTCGCTCGGTACCGGCGTCGATCCGCTCGACCTCATGGAGCACTACGGTGCCGACGGCATGCGTTTCGGCCTCATGCTGCAGACAACCGGCAGCCAGGACATCCGCTTCGCCGAGGAGAAGCTGGCAAGCAGCCGCAACTTCGCCAACAAGATATGGAACGCGAGCCGTTTCGTGCTCATGAACATCGACGAGGGCTACGAGCCCGGCGTGCCTGTTGCCGAGACGCTTGCCGACAAGTGGATCCTGTCGCGTTTGGCCCGACTCACCGCCGCGGTCGATGCCGATCTCGAGGTCTATGAGTTCGGCGATGCCTCGCGTGCACTCTACGACTTCTTCTGGAACGAGTTCTGCGACTGGTATATCGAGCTTGCCAAGGGTCGTCTCTATGCGGGTGCCGACGAGGGTGCCGACGATGCGGCCAAGGCTGCGCGTCTCATCACCCAGCGCAATCTCGTGTTCGTGCTCGATCGCGCGCTCCGTCTGCTGCATCCCATGATGCCGTTCGTGACCGAGGAGATATGGCTGCGCCTGCCGCTGGCCGACGCCGATCGCGCCGACTCGCTCATGATCGCCGCATGGCCCGATCCCGCCGATGTGGCGGCCTGGGTGAACGTAGATGCAGAGACCTCCGTCGCTCGACTCATCGATCTCACGACGGGTATCCGTGCCCTGCGTGCCCGCTACAAGTTATCGCCCAAGCAGACGGTCGACGTGGTGTTCAAGACCACGAGCGATGCGGACAATGCTTGGGTGCGCAACGAGTTCGGCCAGATGAACGCGCTCGCCGGTGTCGGTGAGTACGTGGCCGCCATGGACGCCAAGAAGCCCGCACACGCGGCTACGCTCGCCGTCGGCGGTATGGAGGTCTACGTGGCCCTTGAGGGACTTGTGGACTTCGCTGCGGAACGTGAGCGGATCGCCAAGGAGCTGGAGTCGACACGCAAGGAGCTCGACAAGTTCGAGCGCAAGCTCTCCAACGAGGGCTTCCTGGCCAAGGCCAAGCCGGAGATCATTGAGAAGGATCGCGCCAAGGCGACTGCGCTCGCCGAGACGGTCTCTGCGCTCGAGTCACAGGCATCCGAGCTGCAGGAATAGGCGAGAAGAACCCATGTCTTCGATATTGAGTTATGACGCTGCAGTCGCGGCGCTCAAAGGCGCGCTGACCTTTGGCATGCACCCGTCGCTCGACGGCATTCATGCGCTCACGACCGAGCTCGGTCGCCCACAGGACGCGTTCGCATCCGTGCAGGTGACCGGCACCAACGGAAAGTCGTCAGTGACGCGCATGACCGCTGCGCTGCTTCAGGCGCACGGGGTGCGCTCCGCGGCGTACACGAGTCCAGAGATGAAGGACTACACCGAGCGCTTCGAGCTTGGCGGCACGTATGTCTCCCGGGACGACTTCGCTCAGGCGATCACCGCGTCTCGTGATGGTGCGCTCGCAGCGGCCGTAACCGGGTACGCCGAACCAATGACCGAGTTCGAGTTGCTGACGGGCGCTGCGCTCTGGCTGTTCCGTGACAAGCAGATCGACATCGCCTGCCTCGAGGTGGGCATGGGCGGTCGTTGGGATGCGACGAGTGTCGTTCTCCCCAGCGTTGCGGTCATCACCGGCGTGGGAATCGATCACGCCGAGCATCTGGGAACCACTCGTGATGAGATCGCGGCGGACAAGGCCCGCATCATCCAGCCGGCGAGTACCGCTGTGCTCGGTCCCGCCACCGCCGGAGTCGACAGTCATTTCCTCGCACGCGTCGAGGAGTGTGACACGTACGCTTGGGCTGTTCGCCCCCACGGCATGTCGAGCCCAGTGGTCGAGGAACTCACCGTCCGCTACGGCATCGAGAAGCGACCCGCATCTCCCGGAGACACGCTCGTCATCTCCGTGAAAGGCGTGCACGCCGACTACGGCGAGATAGAGATCATGGCACCGGGATTCCAGGCGCCCAACGTGGCCACGGCAGTCGCAGCCGCAGAGTCGGCCCTTGGTCGCGCACTCGATCCTGAGTCGATCCGTCAGGCCCTGGAGGTCATGACCTTCCCCGGGAGGTTCGAGGTCGTACATCGCGATCCATGGATCGTGGTCGACGGCGCGCACAACCCACAGGCGACGCGTGCCCTTGCCAAGGCAGTCGAAGCGGCGTGGCCCGATTCTGAGGTTCGTCCGGTCCTCCTCATGGGAGCCTTCGGCGACAAGGATGTTCGCGGTATGGTCGAGGCTCTTGCATCGCACGTGGGCGAGATCGTCTGCGTCACGGCGCCCACGCCACGTGGTCTCTCATCGGCGGATCTCGCTACGATCGTTGAGGAGGTCCGCGGCAGCCGTCCGCAGCACTTCGACGACGTTGCGGCGGGACTGTCTCATGCCATCCATGCAGGCGGCTCCGCCGGTGTTTTGGCGGCCGGAAGTATCACTATCGCTGCGGCTGTTCGCGGTCTTGTGGGCGAGCTGGGGTAGTGACACCTGTGTTCACGGTGTTCCAAGCGCTCGACCAACAGCACGCACCTGCGTTCATCTGGTAGAATCCCGCATAGCCCGATGCACGTGTGTCGGGTGTGACATTCAAGGACTGAAGGGGTGTTCATGGGCGACCTGCTGGCTCCGATTCTGGATAGCCGTGAGTTCATTCTCTCGAGGCAGTTGTGCACATTGTTCTTCATCGTGTTCCACATCGCCCTGACGTTCTGGACGTATCGTGACGCTGATCGCCGAGGCGCGATGCCTTGGTTCTGGGCGCTCACGGTACTCATCTTCGATCTGGCCGGTTGGGCCATCTACCTCGTGGTGCGTCCCCCTGAGTATGCCGAGGACGTGCGTGAGCGCGATCTCGAGATTCGTGCCAAGGAGAACGCGCTGACCCGGCAGATGGAGACTTGTCCCAACTGTCAGAAGCCCATTGAGAGTAACTATCTGATCTGCCCCAGTTGCATGAAGAAGCTGCGTAAGCCCTGCATCGAATGCGACAAGGCGCTCAAGTTGAGCTGGACCGTGTGTCCGTACTGCAAGACAAAACAGTAATTCTGCAACGAGTGTTCATCGTCGCCCCGTCCACGCATGGGCGGGGCGCTTTTCTTACCAAGGAGTGATGAGTGAGATGGTCGAGATCACGGTCAAGCTGCCCGACGGGAGCGAGAAGCAGGTCGCGGAAGGTGCGACGATCCTAGATGTGGCCGGCGCGATAGGCCCTCGTCTTGCGCAGGCTGCGCTTGCCGGCAAGATCGATGGCGACATGGTCGACGTCAACCATGTGGTCACCGATGGTGCCACGATCGAGATCATCACCGACCGCAGCCCCGAAGCGCTGCATATTCTGCGTCACTCCGCCGCGCACGTCATGGCAGAGGCCGTTGCCTCACTGTTCCCCATGACCAAGTTCGGCATCGGCCCTGCCATCGAGGACGGTTTCTACTACGACTTCGAAGTCGAGCGTCCCTTCACGCCTGAGGATCTCTCTGCTATCGAGGAGCGCATGTCGGAGATCGTGGCTCAGGAGCTGCCATTCGACCGCGGAGAGCTCGACAAGCTCGAGGCGTGGAACAAGTTCGACGGTCAGCCGTACAAGCGCGAGCTGATCGAGGAACTGCCCGAGGGCGAGATCATCTCGATCTACAACCAGGGCAACTTCACCGATCTCTGCCGCGGACCTCACGTGCCGCACACCGGGCGCATCGGTGCGTTCAAGCTCATGAAGGTCGCTGGCGCCTACTGGCGTGGCGATTCCGACCGACCCATGCTTCAGCGCATCTACGGAACTGCGTGGTTCAAGCAGAAGGATCTCGATGCGTATCTGACGCGTCTTGATGAGGCTGAGAAGAGGGACCACCGCAAGCTAGGCAAGGAGCTTGACCTGTTCAGCTTCCAGGAGGCTGCGGGTGCGGGTCTGCCGCTCTATCACCCCAAGGGCGCGCGCGTTCTGCGCCTGCTGCAGGAGTGGCTGCGCGCAGAGTTGTATCGCCGCGGATACGTCGAAGCGATTACGCCGCACATGTATAAGGCCGATGTTTGGAAGATCTCGGGTCACTACGAGAACTACCGAGAGAACATGTACTTCTTTGAGATCGACGAGGGCGACGGCAAGGTCAACGAGTACGGCATCAAGCCGATGAACTGCCCCGGTCATCTCATGATCTACGGCAACGATGTACGTAGCTACCGCGATCTGCCGATCCGCATGTTCGAGTTCGGCACGGTCTATCGTCACGAGATGTCCGGTGTCGTTCACGGGCTCATGCGCGCACGTGGATTCACCCAGGACGATGCGCACATCTTCTGCACCGCCGATCAGGTGCACGACGAGGTCGTCGCCATGCTCGATCTCGTGGATTACGTGATGCGAGAGGTGTTCGGCTTTGAATACACGGCCGAGATATCCACGCGTCCTGAAAAGTCCATCGGTGATGAGAAGTTCTGGGACGTTGCGACCAAGTCCCTGATGGGCGCCTGTGAAGCCCGTGGTCTTGAGTACGAGATCAACGAGGGAGACGGCGCGTTCTACGGACCCAAGATCGATATCAAGCTCAGGGATGCCATCGGCCGCACATGGCAGTGCTCGACCATCCAAGTCGATTTCAATCTGCCACAGCGCTTCGGTCTCACGTACCGCACCGCCGAGAACGACGAGGCGCAGCCCTTCATGCTCCACCGTACGATCCTGGGCAGCATGGAGCGCTTCTTTGGCATTCTGATCGAGCACTACGCGGGGGCGTTCCCGCTGTGGCTCGCACCCGTGCAGGCGACCATCATCCCGATCGCCGACCGCCACTTGGAGCACATGGAGAGCGTGAAGAAGCGGCTCGAGGCCGCTGGCGTTCGCGTCGATGTCTCCGCCGATCGTGAGCCGATGCGTGTGAAGATCGCCAAGGCGCAGCAGCAGAAAGTGCCCTATATGCTCGTGATCGGCGACCAAGAGGTCGAATCCGACGGGGTCTCGGTGCGTGAGCGCACTCAGGGCGACATCGGAGCGATGAGTGTGGACGGGTTCATCGACACGGTGAATGCGGGACTCAAGAGTTAGAGCGGGCTTTTCGGCGACCTTCGTGTCCGCGGATTGGACAAGCCTGCCCCTCGCACCTATACTGGGCAAGCTGTAATTGAATAGAGACAAGTGGGACCCCGCCCGAACGCGGGTCTTGAAGTAGGGTCCCCACCTAGCGGCGCTGAGAAATGCAGCTGCATGGTCGACAGGGTACAGGTCCTTTGGGGACCCTTGTACATTTATCCCTTCGGCTGCGCCGTAGGGATTTTTCTTATGTGAAGGCCATGTCGTGCTCCCCAGGGGGCCGGCGATGTATGGAGGTGAAGTGCCCATTAGTGCAGACGATCCCAGGATCAACGAGCGCATTCGTGTTCCGCGCGTGAGGCTCATCGGAGTCGACGGTTCCCAGCTGGGGATCTTTGAGACCGTGGACGCACAGCGGATCGCCGACGATCAGAACCTCGATCTCGTGGAGGTTGCTCCGGGTGCGGATCCTCCTGTGTGTCGCATCATGGACTACGGCAAGTTCAAGTACGAGCAGGAGATGAAGGCCAAGAAGGCTCGCAAGCACCAGACCAAGGTCGAGATCAAAGAGATCAAGTTTCGGCCCAAGATCGATGAGCATGACTACCAGACCAAGAAGAAGCACGTGATCCGTTTCCTGGATGCAGGTGCTCGCGTCAAGGTCACGATCATGTTCCGCGGTCGAGAGATGGCACACGCCGAACGTGGTCTGAGCATTCTTGAGCGTCTTGCCGGTGAGGTCAAAGATATGGCCATCATCGAGAGTCAGCCTAAGCTTGAGGGTCGCAACATGCTCATGATGTTGCAGCCGCTGAAGAAGAAGGACGAGAAGCCCGAGGATGGCGAACAGGCCACCGAGGCTTCGGAATAAGGGAGATAGTTCAATGCCGAAGATGAAGACGCACAAAGGTACCGCGAAGCGGTTCAAGTTGACTGGCAGTGGCAAGATCAAGCGTGCCAATGCTTTCAAGAGCCACATCCTCGAGAAGAAGAGCCCGAAGCGCAAGCGTGCGTTCCGTGCCGACTCGCTCGTGCACAAGAATGATGAAAGAGTAATCAAGAAGAATCTTGGCATCGGCTAGTCCGACGCTCTAAGACACAAGGAAAGACAGGAGTGAACGACTATGCCTCGAGTTAAGCGCGCAGTATCCGCCAAGAAGAAGCGCAAGACTACACTTACCCATGCAAAGGGTTATTACGGTGCTAAGAGCCGCTCGTATCGTGCCGCCAAAGAGCAGGTGCAGCACTCGCTGCAGTACGTGTATCGCGATCGCCGCAACAAGAAGCGTGAGATCCGTCGTCTCTGGATCACTCGCATCAACGCTGGCGCCCGTTTGAGCGGGATGTCCTACTCCCAGTTCATGCACGGACTCAACCTTGCCGAGATCGGTCTGGACCGCAAGGTTCTTGCCGACATGGCGGTCAATGATCCCGCTTCCTTCGCTCAGCTCGTCGAGAAGGCGAAGGCTGCCATTCCCGCGTAAGCGAAAGAATCATGATCTCACCGAAGGGCTCCGCATCTGCGGGGCCCTTCGTGCGTTCCTGAGGTAGGGAAGAGGTTCGCTTCCGTTAAGCCTTGAGAGGCACGGTGTCCGAGCGGCGAATACGCCGCGAAGGGACGGGCCACCCCTCGGCAAAGCGACGGAAGGACGCTTCGATGAGTTGGATCAGGAGATACAGGCGTGTGGTGGCGTTGGCGGTGGGGATCGTGTTCGCGGCGGGAGTGGGGACGGCGAGTGCATACTTCACCGCGCAAACCCAGATCCCGGACAATGTGATCCGAGCGGGTACGGTGGAGCTGGGCTCGATCCCCGCGACGTCGGCGATCTCGATCGATGGACTCGCGCCCGGCACCACGGTCACGAGATCGATGCAGATCGTGAATGACGGCTCGCTGGCAGTGGATGCCGTGGTGACCGGGGCTAAGAAGATGGGCATCACGGATTTCTACAACTCGCTTACCGTACGAGTGCTGCACGGCGAGCGCGAGATCTACGACGGAGCCATGAACGCGCTGCGCACATTGCCTGTCTCTGTCGGCGCGGGCAAGACCGAGGAGTTGAGTTTTGAAGTCGGGTTGCCGGCGACTGCGGGCGACGATCTTGAGGGCGACTACGTTCGCATGACTCTCTATGTCGATGCGGAGCAGACGCGATGACCTGCAGGTCGTGTCGGCGGGTGTGGTCGGCTGTGGTGTGAGGACCCTGCTGGTGGTACACTATCGACTCAATTGAGCACGATAATGCGATGACGGAGAGGCGCCCGCATACGGCGCGATCGCCACAGGGAGAGACCCCACTCGACTGCAAGGGTCTCGCGAGAGCGATGCGGACGGTTCACTCCATCAGCAGCGAGCTGAACGGCTGTTTTCAGCCCAGTAGGTGAGCCGGATCCCCCGATATCGGGACAGCACGGTATGAGAGGCCGGGCGCGTCGCAGTGACGGCGCAACGAGTGGATCTGCGCGAGCAGGTCAATCGAGGTGGTACCGCGGGAACCGATTCCCGTCCTCGGCGAATGTGCCGGGTGACGAGTGTCGGTTCTCTTTTTTGATTTCGGCTTAAGACCGGGAACCGAGTTCACGGAGAGGTGTCATGGGAGTCGTAGAGGAACTGCATGAGTTGCGCGAGCGTGCGCTGGCCGACATCGCGTCGGCAGAGGACACGTCGGCGCTGAGCGATGTGCGTGTCGGGTACCTGGGCAAGAAGGGGTCTTTGACGAGCGTGCTGCGCGGTCTGGGATCGCTCTCGGCTGAGGAACGTCCGGTGGTGGG
>Ga0209121_10001969_pt1 | contig 21283 bp, 19 predicted proteins | sample Cruoilmetagenom3_FD_187292 | JGI IMG/M metagenome (GOLD analysis project Ga0209121, IMG submission 187292) | Oil polluted marine microbial communities from Coal Oil Point, Santa Barbara, California, USA - Sample 3 (SPAdes) (version 2) | ecosystem: Environmental > Aquatic > Marine > Oil seeps ...
GTAAACCGAGCGCCCCCTATAGTATCTAAATAGTGAAGGACAGGGGAATCGTCAGGCCTATCTGCCGCCTGAGTTCCCCCTTGATACCCAACAGTATTAGCATCCCCTAACCTCAGCTTGGTCACTAACAGAACATTGGCACCATTCTCCCGGGCTATGAGTGCTGCTGACGCCCCAGCTCCACCAGCACCGATCACTAAAACGTCTATATCATAACCAACCTTATCAAGTTCAATTTTGTCAGGGTCAACGCGACTATTTCCCTCCAACAAATCAGCTAGCTCATTAGGCGCGCGATATCCTTTGTTGGGCCCCACTAATAACTCACGCATACCCGCCTTAACAAAGTCAGGATGGAACTCCTTTAACACAGGCATTCTTTCACCAACAGGGATGCGCGGGAGTTCTTCCTGCACCCGTCTCTCCCTGGTAGCCTCTACTTTCCTGAGGCTTTTCTCCATATAAGCAGGATACGGCATATCGATTACCTCCTTCGCAACAGCTATCTCACTCCTTTATAATCTTGCGCTCATCAAATCTGCGCCTTAGCTCCTCCAGACTTAACTTTTCTATCTCTCCTATCTCAGCATCAAATTTACCTGCCTCTATTTCGGCTATTCTTTCATCCAAATGCTTGGACTTTGGTACCATATAACGACCATATAGACGTCGACATAGCAGAGATATATTATAGGGCACCAGCCCTTGTGGGCATCTAGCAGCACACAAGCCACACATAAGGCAATCGAAGGACTTTTTAACAACTGTAGGCAAATCACCCCTTAAAGCAGCGGACACAAAATCCATGACCTCAAGGTCTTGAGGACAACTCTTGGTGCAATTGTTACAACCAAAACAGGTGATCAATTCAGGGTAAATCTTTAGTATCTGCTCACCAGTTGGTTCCATTTTTTCCAAATCATAACTAGGCTTGGCGGCCGGGAAAAATGGAATCTGGGTTAAATACATATCCTGCTCTACAAGCTTCTGGCAGGCAAGGGCATATCTCAGTGTAGGGTCATTCTTAAAGTTATACACCGTGCCACAGGCACCACAAAATGCCGCCCGACAGCCACACCCTCGAATTAGCCTGTAGCCACAATACTCCAGCGCCGTCATAATAGTAAGCCCATCAGGAACTTGATACCTCTTTCCCATAATGTAGATATCCAGCATCCTGGCTTTTTCCGCTACCTTGGCCTCTTGAGCCATTTCTTACCTCCTTTTACAGAATCGCCTCTTCATGGCGAGCGCACCAGCACTGCAAATTAACCGCCACTGGTAGGCTAGCAATATGACAAGGAAAAACTTCAGCATGAACTGCTAAGGCAGTAATCTTGCCACCATATCCCATGGCTCCAATGCCCAATCTGTTAACTCTTTCTAGAATATCCTGCTCTAGCTCAGCAACCTCAGGGTCTGGATTTGGCTGGCCTACTTGGCGCAGCAATGCTTTCTTAGCTAACATCATAGTCTTCTCCGTTGTCCCACCTATGCCCACGCCAACGATAACCGGGGGGCAAGGATTACTACCAGACTCGTCAACACGATTTACCACGTAATCTACAATCCCCTGGCGCCCCTTCGCTGGGGTTAGCACAGTCAGGCGAGTCATATTCTCAGAACCGCCTCCTTTAGGCATGACAACAATCTTGAGCTTTTCGCCAGGAACTATGTCAGTATAAATATCAGCCGGTGTGTTGTCTTGGGTATTTACTCTGGCAGAGAAAGGCTGACCCACCACAGATTTGCGTAAAAAACCTCTATCATATCCCCGGCGCACTCCTTCATTTACTGCCGTGTAGAGATCACCGTCAGTTACATGAACTTCCTGGCCAATCTCCAGCCAGACTACAGAAAATCCGGTATCCTGGCATAGAGGAATCTGCTCCTTACCAGCTATCTCAACATTCTGCAGCATTCTATCATATACGTCGCGACAAACAGGGGATTCTTCTATTTCTCTGGCTTTCTTAAGAGCAACTAACACATCCTGGGGAAGATAATGGCAAGAATGCTCAAATAAACGAGCCACAGTCTCAGTAACATCACTAGCTTTGATTTCCCTCATTTTCCTTTGTCGGCTTATCCTGGCTTCTTGCTGTTGGCTACGCTAGATGCTAACGTTCTTATCCCATTACCTTTGGCACAGTCAGGCTAGCATCCATCAAGAATAGGATTTTGGCCTTTCCTCCCTTCTTCTCAATTGCTCTATCTATCGCTTCTTGAACTTTATGACAAGGTTTGATAAACACTTGCTCCATATCTTGCTCCGCAAGCCCCGTGACCCCCCAGATTTCTGCCCAGGTGGCAATCTCAGCCATTTTAGCAGCTTTATGATAACCCAGTTTGTAGCCTTGCTCGATTCTTTGCAGAGCTTCTTGAGGAGTCTTGCTACTGGCAAGGAGATTAAAGTATGCCTCTTCTCCTATGCCAGACCTGCACTCAGAAACAAGGATAAGAATCCCCCCCTCTTTTAGAGCCAGTTTCCCATTGTCAAGCGCCTTTTGTGATTGATATAAATCCACGTCTGAGGGATAACCGGAAACAGCAACGACAATGTCCGTTTTTTCCTCAATATCTACACAATAAACTTCGTGAGCTTTCTCTATGGCCATCAGGAATGAATCATGAATATGCCCTGAGGTACAATGGTAAATCCTTTTTTCGCCGTCGAGAACAGTCTGGATGGAAAATATCTCCTTTCCTTCTATTGTCCTTAGGGCATCTACCATATCTTCATGAACCGGATTGCCCTCCAAAACCAGAGTCTGTGCGCGGGGACTAAGGGCATGCTTATGGTTTTGTTCTATTGTCTTATAAGACGCAATGCCTGGTAGAAATGATTTCCTTCCTCCTGTATAGCCAGCGAAATAATGAGGCTCTACCGAACCAATAGTTACCAACTTATGTGCCTCTACGCCTAATTTATTTACATACATCTCAGTACCAGTGGAGGAAATTCCCAAATATACCATATCTTCATGTTTACGAGCGTCGTGGACATAGATTCTGTCCTTTAACAGGTTGTAGTAATTTCCAAAGATAAAATTGAATTCCTCCTCAGTTGGTGCACGGTGAATTCCGGTGGCAATGATAAACATTGTATTTTTATCCTTGATTTCGGGGTAAATTACTTCTAGTATTTTTGCCGTAGGAGTGGGTCTGGTGTAATCATTAACAATGAAAAGCAAATCTCTCGCATCGGCGATAAATTCATCAAAACCCCTGGAATTAATAGGTTGTTCAATTCCTTTACGGATGGTCTTTGTTTCATCGCCAATGGAAACAACATTTGGTTCAACTATTCCGGAAACCCTGCTTTCCTCAACTTCAACCTCTACTTTTTCTTTTCCGTAAGGGATTCTTATTCTCATAGATAATTTTGTTTTCCTTTTTTAGTCCTTATCAACGGAAATAGCTCAACACTGATGACTTCCGAAATTCAGCCTCCCGATTATCATATTGGCCCCAAGGATGCCATTTCATTCACAAAACTATTCACCGCATTCTTAAGTTTTTGAGCCTCACCAGTGGCAAAATGTTCCAGCTTAAGCCTTTGTGGTTCAACACCAAGCACATCAAGCAGTCTATCAACCAATGCACATCTCTCTTGGGCCCTATAGTTTCCATCGTGTTCACATTCATCAAGCGGGCAACAGGCAATCATCACCCCCCATGCACCCTGATAAAACGTGTCCAATATCAATCCTGGGTCAATACGACCAGCACACACAGTCACGATAATCCCAGATGGGTTTTCTGCCTCCGTCAGTTCCATCCGAGACAGTCGCAATCCAGGATATATTGACCAATCACAACAAAATACAATTACTTTAGGGATTCCATTCATACTTCTGAGGGAGCTTTCAATTTTTGCAGAGAGTTCTTTCCTTGATACTCCAAATCCTTCTTCTTGCGACATTGCTCCCACAGGACACTCCGCTACACACACACCACAACCCTTACACTTAACTTTGTCGACCAGGACTCTCATATTCTCCATATCCATAGAAAGTGCTTCAGATTTACATACCGAGACACATCTTCCACAGGCCATACATAGGTTTTCGTCATTCCTGACTGTGGTTCCCTGTGTCTCGAAGCCAGATTCCATAAGGTCAGCTCTGGCATCGGTAAAGATGTCAGTAAGTGAAACTTTTGCTGAACAGCTTTTGCTACAGTTCTTGCAGTAAAAGCATTGAAAGAGCTTTTCCGCAACATATGTAGAGGGTTCAACCTCACCCGTGAGGAGCCCGTAAGCAAGCAACAGCTTCCCCCTAGGCGTATCAGTTTCCCAATTGGACACCTTATATAGAGGACAATGCTCATAACAATAGCCACACCTTATACATATGTTTAGTTCGTTTTCCCATTTCTTTAGTCTGGTAAATTCCATTTTCCCCGGTTTATCTTAAAATTGCCAAGCAAGAAGAAGCACAGGCTCTTTCCTTTGGGGATTCGATCTACTTCTTTCCTTATAGTTCCACCGGGTATCTGAGCTTAGTTGCAGTAACCCAATCATCGGGTGCATCCATGAGTTTATGAGGATTTAGGATATTGTTGGGGTCCAGAGCCATTTTTATCGCCTTCATCATTTGCAGTGAATCGGCCTTTTCCTTCTTCCAGGAGGGCGCCTTGGAAATGGCAATGCCATGTTCTCCTGAGGTCGTCCCCCCCACGCTTCGGACATAATCATATACCTCATCAACTGCCTGCCTGGCATTTTCCCACTGCTCTTTTCTGGTAGTATCCATCAATATCTTTGTATGTAGTACTCCTTCACCACAATGACCATACGCGGTCATCACTACGTGATTGCGTTCTCCGATTTCGTGAATTCTGCGAGCGCATTCTGCTATCTTTGAACTGGGGACAGCCATGTCATCAGCCAACGATGTGCAGGCAAATCCCTCCCTATATCTGGAAAGCGCAGCAAAGAGTTTTTTCCTTCCACTATAGATTCGTTCCATTTCCTTGGCATCGCTGCTCATTTCAATTCCAAAGGCATTATGTTTCTCACATATCTCTTTGATGGTTTCCATATCGTAGTCCACTGCTTCTTTTAATCTTCCATCACACTCATATACCACAATTGCTTCTACCTGGGGAAGATTCATATTAAGGGTCTTGTTCAGGGCAGTGATTGCTATATCGTCTACAAGCTCAAGCAATGAAGGCGTCACTTCAGATGCCACTATGTCTGATATTGTCTCACCGGCGTCTTCCAGTTTATTGAACTTCGCCATTCCCATAGCTCTAAATTCAGGCAAGTGTCTAAGCAAAAGGGTTGCTTCTACAATTATGCCCAGAGTACCTTCAGAGCCAACCATAAGCCTATCAAGCTGGTAACCCGATGCCTGGGCTCGTGTATCGGAGCCAAGAGTGACTAAATCCCCGTTTGCCAGAATAACCTTCATCCCCAAGACGTAGTCCCGCATTGTTCCGTACTTTATCGCCCTCACCCCGGAGCCATTGTTGGCAATAGTTCCGCCAATGGTGGCAATTCTACCCGACTCTGGAGTCGAAGGAAACCAAAGACCATAAAGCTGAAGCGCCCTGTTCAAATCATCACAGACTACTCCCGGCTCAATCTTACACAGTATATCTCGGGGTCTTATCGCCAGGATTCGGTTCATTCGCTTCAAATCCATGACAATACCACCGTCTATGGGCACAGTATGCCCTGAAGTGCCCGAACCTGCACCTCGGGCGATAACAGGTATGAACCCGGCATTGGCATAGCGTACAATCTCTCGCACTTCATCCGCTGTTTCAGGTCTGACAACAACTGAGGGAGTAGCTTCATGAACTGAGGAGTCAGAGCCATAGACGTAAAGGTCGGCGATGTTCTCTCTGACATCTTTCTCTCCTACCATCTCCTTCAATCTTTCAACGTCTATCTCCATCCCTGCTTCCTTTTATATTGTTATTTTCCTTCCCTAGCAGGTGTAATTTTTCTTTTCTACACCCTGGGAGAGGCTTCCATAATTGCTTTTCCTCTAACTTCCCTTCAGCTTGCCAGTTTTAACTTGAACAATAAGTTCATCCTCCCTTTGCACCTCCTCAAGAGTCTTGGGGGCATGGGGTGGCTTCCAATCATCTGGGATGGTCTTATCTATACCATACTTATAGTTCAGGAAGCGTGCACCAGTGATAGGGTAAAGAGCATAAATAAGGACATCTTGAACATTTTTAGCAAATTCCTTTGATTCTTCCTTAGCTTTTTCCAGTTCTGGCTCGAGCAGGTCTGCCGGCCGACAGGTGATAGGCACCTTATCCTTAAGAATAGTCTTCTGGATGTCGGGGGCAATTTGAGCTGGTGGCTTGCCATAACCTCCACCTATATATTCTCTTGCCTCCTTGGAGACAAGCTTGTATCGCCCTATCAGGACATTCTGTACTGCCTGGACACCAACAATCTGGCTCGTAGGTGTAACTAAAGGTGGATAACCAAATTCTGCCCTGACCCTGGCAGTTTCCTGTCGCACCTCCGCCAGCTTGTCTAGGGAATCCATTTGTTTGAGCTGTGCCACCAGGTTCGTGGTCATGCCACCAGGAATTTGATGCACCAAGGCTCCGGTATCGATGACCGACATTGCCGATGTGTCCAGAAAATCTCTGTATTTGGGGGCAATCTCCTCAAGCATCTGTCCACACTTAAACAATTGTTCAATATCCAGCCCCGTATCTCTATCTGTGCCATAAAGAGCAACTACCAGAAGCTCAATAGCCGGCTGTGAGGAGCGCAAGGCAAAAGGAGACAATGCAGTATCGACGATGTCAACTCCAGCTTCGATAGCCTTCAGCACCGACATAGAAGCCTGTCCACTTGTGTAGTGAGTATGCAACTCAACAGGCACCTCCAAGTTTTCCTTAAGTGCCTTGATTAGTTCATAGGCATCGTAAGGGGAGATAAGTCCAGCCTGATCCTTAATACATATAGAATCGGCACCCATATCCCTAAGAATAAGTGCTTTCTTAATATAGTATTCCAGATTATAGATTGGTCCACCCATCCTGGGCTGGGTGAGCGAGTAACATATGGCTCCTTGATAATGTTTTCCGCATTTTTTAATTGCTTTGGCAGCACGTTCGTGATTGCGCTCGTCATTCACGGCATCAAAAACGCGGAAAATATCAATGCCTACCTCGACAGCCTGTTCTACAAAGGCATCAACTAAATCATCAGGATGGTTTCGATAAGCGACTAAATTCTGTCCCCTTAAAAGCATCTGTAGCGGAGTATCAGGCATTAGTTTTTTTAATTTACGAGGCCTATCCCAGGGGTCCTCACCCAAAAAGCGGTGAGACACGTCAAATGTTGCCCCACCCCATACCTCCATGGAATAGAAGCCACATTTGTTCATTTCAGAGGCCATCCACTCCATATCCTCAGTTCGCACTCTTGTAGCCAATGTGGATTGATGCCCGTCACGAAAGGTAGTGTCACAAATTTTGACCGGGTTTTTGGCTTTCGGCCTCGCCTTCACCTTATCAGTGGTTAAGTCTTTGGGCAAAATGGAACCTTGTCTTATTTTGTTCACAAATTATCTCCTTTCCGTCATCACTTTAGAAACAATTCTTCGTTGCCAGAGCATTCGCATTATCTCCTCACGCCCGGAATTGCTCCACAAGGGAGAGATCGCTTTCGGCCTTCGCTGTGGTATCGCTGGCCTCAAAGCCTTTTACTCCTCTTCCATATAAATAGCTACAGCAGTAATAGCAGCTATTGTGCCTTTTTTGCTTTCCAATTGCTCTTTTGTTAACCCTCCTTATACAGGAATATTTCCATGCTTCTTTGGAGGTCTCGTCTCTCGTTTAGTAGAGAGAAGTTCCAAGGCCCTGATTATCTTGGGGCGGCTCTCACGAGGTAGGATAACTTCGTCAACATATCCCCGCGAGGCCGCAATGTAAGGATTATATAGTAGGTCACGATACTCCTGAATTTTTTCTCGTTCCTTTGCTTGAGAATCCGGCGCAGCCTCTATTTCCTTGCGAAAAATAATCGGTGTAGCCCCTTCAGCACCCATCACTGCAATCTCCGCCGTGGGCCAGGCGAAAACAAAATCAGCACCTAAATCTTTGCCACACATGGCAAGATATGAACCCCCATAGTCCTTGCGAATGACCAGAGTGATTTTAGGAACTGTGGCCTCGGAGTAAGCCCACAAAAGCTTAGCCCCGTGTCTTATTATTCCCAGCCATTCCTGTTCTTTCCCTGGCAAATAACCAGGGACATCGACAATGGTAAACAATGGAATATTGAAGGCATCACAGAACCTGATAAATCGAGTGATTTTATCCGATACATTGACATCAAGACACCCGGCAAGATGCATCGGTTGATTAGCGATAACACCCACGGTTCTACCATTAAGCCTGGCAAAACAAATAATGGCGTTCTTAGCATAATGAAAATGGGGTTCAAGTATTTCACCATTATCCACAATGGATTTGATAACATCCCTCATATTATAAACCTTGTTGGATTCATTCGGTATTATGGTGTCAAGAGTAGGGTCACTACGGTTTGGATCATCGGTAGGCTCAATTAAAGGGGAGCCTTCCTTATTATTGGAAGGAAGGTAATTCAAGAGTTTTTTTATGAGTTCAATAGCTTGAGCATCGCTATCGCAGGCAAAATGACATACACCACTTTTAGTGGCATGCGGCATAGCACCACCCAGTTCTTCAGAAGTAATCTCCTCCCCCGTAACCTGTTTGATAACCGCCGGGCCGGTAATGTGCATGTAGCTTGTTCCCTTCGTCATGAATACCCAATCTGTCATGGCAGGTGAGTAGACTGCCCCCCCGGCGGTAGGCCCCATAATCGCCGAGAGTTGGGGAATAACCCCTGAGGCTGCGGAATTCCGGAAAAATATCTGCCCATAGCCTGAAAGGGCATCAACACCTTCCTGAATCCGAGCCCCTCCAGAGTCATTAAAGCCTACTACGGGAACACCACACTTCATGGCCAAATCCATTACCTTACATATCTTCCTAGCATGCATCTCACCTAGTGTCCCCCCCATCGAGGTGAAGTCCTGAGAAAAAGCACATACAGGGCGACCATTTACCATCCCGTATCCAGTAACAACCCCCTCTGCAGGAACGACAACCTTATCCATGCCAAAGAGCGTGGCCCGATGCTGAACAAACAAATCAAGCTCGTGAAAGCTGCCAGGGTCAAAAAGCAGGTCAAGCCTTTCACGAGCAGTTAGTTTCCCCGATTTGTGTTGCTTTTCTACCCGCTCCGAACCTCCTAGGGCTTTAATCTTCCTTTCTCTTTCCCCCAGTTCCTTCAACCGGTCAATAACCGTACCCATATGAATCCCTTCTCACTAATCAAACTCTTTGCGAAGCAAGTTATTTTAAACTGAATTCGCCACTAAGGCAAATCCTTGAGCAGAGATTGTCTAGTAATGTCATTCTTCGCTACGCTCAGAATGACAAAAAGCGAATGGTTCAGAATAACGAATTTTCAGGTCTTGCGATTGCCATTTCATGCTCCCTTGCCCATATTGCTAAGGTGCTTTTCGTGTTATGTTTTGACTAAGATACAGTAACATTGATATTCAGTCAAAGTGACAAGCCGTTTGAGATGTACCTTGTGCTGGGCCTATTCTATATCTATTCAAGGCATTTTTCTAGTATAATTGCACCAAACATACTTGAGGCGGCACTGGCTCTTACTAAGCTTTTTGAGGGTAAAGCTTGGTAACTGTCATACGCTAATTACCCTTAGCTTGATCAGAAGCGACATTGCTCTCATACTTAGAAGCTTGACAGCCTGTCTCAAAATGATATTATGGAGGGAAATTTGAAACCACAGCTAATTGCTATAGACGGCCCTGTGGCAGTCGGCAAGAGTAGTGTCGGCTCACTGCTAGCAAGAAGATTGAGCTATGTTTTCTTCGATACAGGGATGATGTATCGAGCATTTACCTGGAAGGTTCTCAAATCAGGTATCCCCATAGAGAATGAACAACAGCTTTGTCAGTTGGCCAATACCACTAAATTTAATTTTGTTCCCTTACAAGATTGGCGTCTCTCCCCCTTTATTGATGATGAAGATGTCTCTTCCAAGTTACTTTGCCCTGAGATAGAGGCGCATGTTTCCCTGGCATCGAAGATAGCGGGGGTGCGCCAAATACTGATATTGGAACAGCGTAAGTTAGCTCAGGGAGGAAAGATAGTGATGGCAGGCAGAGACATTGGCACGGTAGTCTTACCTTGGGCGGATTTAAAGATTTTTCTCACCGCCTCCACCGAAGAAAGAGCCAGGCGTCGTTACATGGAACTATTAGAACGAAGACAGAATTCGAGCCTGGAAATTGTACTCGCCGATTTAAAGAAGCGCGATGAGATGGATATCAATAGAACAATCTCGCCGCTCAAGCCAGCTGTGGATGCTATAATCATCGATACAGAAGACTTAAGCCTGGAGCAAGTTATAGACAAAATATATGCTTTGGCGGCAAATCTATGACCCTTTCTCAAAAGATTGTCTTAGCTATATTTAGACCTTTGCTCAATATTCTTTTCTCCTGGAAAGTTGAAGGAAGAGAAAACATGCCATTAACTGGTCCACTTATTTTGATAGTCAATCATGTTCATAACCTCGACTCATTTTTTATCTTATTTGACTCTCCGCGATGGATTACTTTCATGGCAAAAGAGGAACTCTTTCGTTCCCGCTTTTTGAGACCTTGGCTTTGCTGGGCTGGGTCCTTTTCTATACAGCGTGGCGGGACGGTCACAGAGAAACGGAAGATGCTTAAGAGCGCCAGAAATGTATTGGAAAAGGGACTAATCCTGGGAATGTTCCCGGAGGGCATCAGAAGTCATGACGGCAAACTCAGAGAAGGCAAATCAGGCTCCGCAGTTATAGCCTCCAAAACAAATGTCTCTCTTCTCCCTGTCGGCATCATCGGCACAGATAAGATCAAAGGCATAAGCTGGCTATGGAAACGCCCTAGTATAGTTGTCAACATTGGCAAGCCATTTAAGCTACCTCCGACCTACAACAAGATGAGCAAGTCGCAAATGCAATTGTTAACCACACAACTAATGAGGGAAATCGCCGCTCTTTTGCCACCCGAATATCAAGGCGCTTATGGAAAACATGAAGATTGAGACGGCTGAGAAGCTGGGGCTATGCTTTGGCATCAGACGGGCCATCGAGCTATTGAAAGAGGCGACTAATAAATATGGAGAGATAGAAACACTGGGGCCTCTAGCACACAATCGCCTGCTCGTGGAAGCATTGGCTAATCTAGGAGTAAAGCCGATAACTCATCTCGACCAAGCCCAGGGCAAAATCTTGGCTATCACCACTCATGGTACAAGCCCAGCGGTATTATCTGAGATCAGAGCCCGTCACACTCATATCATTGACACTACTTGTCCCATAGTCCGCAATGCCCAAAACGCAGCCAAGGAATTAGCCGAGGCTGGCCTTGACGTCTTCGTATTTGGAGATGCAAACCACTCTGAGGTCAAAGGGCTACTAGGTTGGACAGGAGACAAAGGTATAGCTGGCTTCGACATGAATCAAATATATAGTTTGGGGAAATCACCATCACGCCTGGGCATTATCTCTCAGACAACTCAAACCCAATCTGCCTTTCTCGAATTTGCCAGACAGCTTATAGGTGTGGTTGGGCCTAAGATTGAGGAAATGCGCCTCGTTAATACTTTATGTAAAATAACACAGCGTCAACAAGAAGCTGCCACAAGATTAGCGCACAGGAGTCAACTCATGATAGTCATAGGCGGAAGTGATAGTGCCAATACCAGACATCTTGTTGAAATATGTTCTTCTCTGGTGGAAACTCATTTGGTAGAAAAAGCAGACGAGGTCGACATTTCCTGGCTCGTAGGTAAGCACCATGTTGGCATTACCGCCGGAACATCCACCCCGGATGAAGCCGTAGAGGGATTAATAGACAAGCTCAGGTCTTTATAATCTTTAGCCAAGCCTAGCGTCCAGCTTCCTGCCACCAATAAGGTGAAGGTGAAGGTGGGGCACCAGTTGTCCCCCTTCAGAGCCACAATTTATGACTAAGCGATAACCTCTCTTAGCTAGTCCTTCCTTCTCAGCCAGCTTTTTAGCTATGATTATAAGGCGCCCAGCAAGCTCTTGGTGTTCCTCTGTAAGTTCTGCCGCAGATGTAATATGAGTTTTGGGTATAATGAGCACGTGCGTAGGTGCTCTGGGCAAGATATCCCTGAAGGCTAGAAAATCTTCATCCTGATAGACCACGTTGGCAGGCGCCTTACCGGCAACAATTCGGCAAAAAATACATTCCTCGGCCACAATTTAACTCCTTTAATATATTACACCTTGCTGTCGTAAATTCTCAATCTCCTTGTGCTTGTAGCCTAGTTCTTGTAATATTTCGTCAGTGTGTTCCCCTGAAAGAGGAGACAAACTCCTCACCTTGCCTGGTGTGTTTGAGAGCTTAGGAGCTATGCCGACTTGTTTGACCTTGCCTAGGGTAGGGTGTTCCACCTCTATTACCATTTGACGATGAAGCACCTGCGGGTCGCAAAAGACCTCGTCTGGTGTATAAACTTTGCCAGCAGGAACATCATTATGAGTCAACAATTCAAACCATTCATCTCTTTTCTTGGTCAGAAAAACGCGCTTTAAAAAAGAGCGGATTTCATCCCACTTCTCATCTTCTGGCTTATGAAAGGTGTGTTCCAGCGCGAAGCGATAGGGAATATATTCTTCTTTCCCTAGAAATCTACATAGATTCTCCCAAAAATGCGGCTCGAGGCAGCCAATAGTAATGTATTTGCCATCCTTGGTTTCGTACACTCCATAATAGGGATAGGCTCCATGAAGCCACGATTCACCTCTCTTCAGCATTGACCCGTCAAAAAAGTAGCCACAAGTGAACCAAGTCATAAGTGATACCGCTCCATCCATGTAAGCCACGTCCACATATTGCCCTTTGCCTGTCCTATTTCTAGCCACCAAAGCTACTGAAATACCCAAAGCTCCATATAACGCTGCCCCAGCAAAGTCAGCAACCAGATTCAAGGGGATAACTGGAGGGCCCTCACCAGACCCAATTAGGCCCAGGATACCAGCCATAGCTATATAGTTGACATCATGGCCTGAAAAAGTATGATAAGGCCCGTCTTGACCATAGCCACTAAGCGAGCAGTAAATGATTCTAGAATTTAGCTTACTTATGGTCTCATAGTCTATTCTCAAGCGTTTAGCTACTCCGGGTCTAAAACCCTCAACAATAACGTCTGCTTGCTGGGAAAGGCGGTAAAATATTTCTCGCCCTGCTTCCGACTTCAGATTAACTACGATGCTTTTTTTATTGCGATTAGGAGCATAATAAGCTACTTCCTTTCGCTTCTCTTCCTGCTCAAGCGACCTCGATGAACCAACAAATTCAGTTACCCCTGGCGCTTCAATTTTCAACACTTCAGCTCCCAGATCACCAAGAAGCATGGTGCAGAATGTACCTGGAGCCAACCTCGACAAATCGAGGATTTTCACGCCTTCTAAAGCCAACATATCTCCTCTCGAATTAATTGATTGCCCATTATAAGCTATTTAAGCAAACTTTTGCATTTTTAACCCAAATATGCTAAATTAGAATAAAGAAATTTAAGCTAAAGGTGGGGCTACCCACCTTTTTAGTAAATATAGGAAATTAGATGGGAATGAGAACATGAAAACAGAGCTTAAGGCTGCGATTACTCAGCTTTCGGCTGAGAGAAACTTGCCTAAAGAAGTGGTTTTGGCTGCCTTGGAATCAGCGCTGGCCTCGGCATATAAGAAAAGCATATCCGCCTTGGAGCAAGATATTCTGGTAAAAGTTGACCCTGACAACGGCGAAATCAATTTCTACATTCAAAGGGTTATGGTTGAGTCAGTGGCCAATCCAGACCGCGAAATCACCATCAACGAAGGTCGAAAACTGCGAGCTACAGCACAAATTGGTGATGTAATAAACATAGAATGCACACCTAAGAATATTGGTCGTATTGCTGTTCAAGCAGCAAAACAAGTCGTTCTACAGCGATTGCGAGAAGCAGAACACCGCATTGCTTATGAAGAGTTCACCGACAGGGAAGGAAAGGTTGTTACTGGAACAATTCAATTCATCGAACCTAAACGAATTTATATCAGACTGAATAGAATAGAGGCTATACTTCCTTCCAGTGAACATGTTCCTAATGAACATTATTATAGAGGGCAGCGTCTAAAATTCTATATTCTTGAGATGATCCAGAGGGACAAAGAGCCTCAAATAATAGTTTCGCGCTCTCATCCCAACCTGATACGTTGCCTCTTTGAGCTGGAAATCCCTGAAGTTCACAACGGGATTGTGGAGCTAAAAGCCATAGCTCGCGAGGCTGGACATCGAACTAAAGTGGCAGTGGCAACTACTCAACAAAACGTTGACCCTGTAGGTTGCTGCCTTGGCCCTCGTGGCATAAGGCTCCAAAGTATCATTAATGAACTAAATGGCGAAAAAATAGATGTAATCCAGTGGCACGCCGACCCTGGGGTGTTTATCTCTAACGCCCTTAGCCCAGCTCAAGTAGCAAGCATTAGAATCGATGATGAAAGAAACATATCTACTGTGGTTGTCCCTGATAAGCAACTCTCTCTAGCTATAGGCAAAGAAGGACAGAATGCCAGGTTAGCAGCAAAACTCACAGGCTGGCGGATCGATATCAAAAGCGTCTCTGCTATTGAGGCGGAAAAAGCTATCCCGATTTTACTGGAACAAGAGCCAGAAACAGCAGAGGTCATTCCTTTTGAGGTTACGGAAGGGGAGCCACCTGAAGCAGAGCTAGCTGAAGAAATTGAAGTGGAAGAGTCGGTTGAACTTCCAAGCATTCCAGAAGCTCCACCTGAGAAACTTGAAGAAAAACAAATTCGCTTTGCCGAAGATATCTTAAGGGGGGCAGTAAAAGCAGAAGTACCAGACAAGATAAAAAGTGGAATTAAAGGTAAAAGAAAGGGAAAGGTGATAAAGTACAAAAAACAAGATGACCATTTTATAGATGATGAGATCGAAGAGTGAGTATCTACCTCAACGTACTTGCATAGCTTGTCGACAGGTTAAGGAAAAGAAGGCCTTGATTCGCTTAGTGAGTACTGAGAACGGCGTTGCTGAGATAGATGTATTTGGAAAGAAGCCTGGCAGAGGTGCTTACTTATGCCCTAAAAAAACCTGTTGGGAGTTAGCTCTGAGGAAAAATCGACTGGATTATGCTCTACGAATAAAACTTCGTGATGACAATCGACAAACCTTACTTGAGTACAGTGATAATTTATTGGAGGAAAGCTAAATTTGGATGATAACAAACCGGAATTGAAGAAGAACATACCAAAAGTCGAGCTTCCCCCTTCCATGACTGTGAGGCAGCTGGCTGACGTATTAAAAGTAGAACCTACAAAAATAATTAAACAACTCATACGCAAAGGCATCATGGTCAATATTAACCAAACCATCGACTTCGATACTGCCAGCACAACAGTTGCAGACCTTGGCTATGATGCTAAAGCAGCAAAAGAACATAGAGCTTTGCCTTCCCGAAAGGGAAAGGGGAAAGGAAAATTGTCACTTCGTCATCCAGTGGTTACGGTCATGGGACATGTTGACCACGGAAAAACCACCCTTCTTGATGTCATCAGAAAGACTAATGTAACTGCCCGCGAGGTAGGAGCAATTACCCAACATATTGGTGCCTACCAGGCTTTGGTGGATGGACGCAACATCACCTTTTTGGATACACCGGGACATGAGGCATTCACCGTCATGAGAGCCCGAGGGGCACAGGCAACTGATATAGTAGTTCTGGTGGTTGCTGCTGATGACGGTGTTATGCCCCAGACGGTGGAAGCTATAGACCACGCCAGAGCTGCCAAGGTGCCCATAGTAGTAGCAATCAATAAGATTGATAAACCTGACGCTAATCCCGAACGTGTAAAACAACAGCTTGCCGATTTGGGTCTGGTTGTTGAGGAGTGGGGCGGCGATACTGTTTGTGTACCTATATCAGCCAAGCAAAGTCAAGGAATATCCGATTTATTGGAGAACATATTCTTAGTTGCTGATATATTAGAATTAAAGGCCGATCCCAATAGCGCAGCAGAAGGAGTAATCATTGAAGCCAAGTTGGACAAAACTAAAGGCCCTTTAGCTACCCTTCTCGTCCAGAAGGGCACCCTTAGACTAGGCGATGTTGTGGTAGCTGGCGGTGCTTGGGGCAAAATGAAGGCCATGTTTGATGATAAAGGAAAGCAAGTTCACGAAGTTGAACCATCCACTCCAGTGGAAGTCCTCGGCTTAAATGAGGTGGCAAAATCGGGAGACCTCTTTATTGTGCTTCCCGATGAGCGTGAAGCACGAAGCATTGCAGAAAAACAAAAACATCCTAGGTCGCGTCCCACCCTGAGTCTAAGTACTCTTTCCAGCCAAATAAGTAACGGACAAATAAAAGAACTCAACATGGTTTTGAAGACAGATGTCGAGGGCAGCATTGAACCTATAAGAACTTCCGTAGAAAGGCTGGGCACAGAGCAGGCGAAAGCTAGAGTCATCCATGCTGCTAGCGGCAGCATCACCGAAAGTGATGTGCTTTTGGCCTCAGCCTCAAAAGGCACTATCATCGGGTTTAACACTCCTATCGCACCTGGAGCAGCACAGCTAGCTAACATGGAAGGAGTGAGCATCCAACAATATGACGTAATCTATAAGTTAATAGAAGACATGGACAGGACATTACAGGGGATGCTTGAACCAACTTATGGTGAAGTACTCAGCGGGCGTGCTGAAGTAAGGGCTGTCTTCCCCAGCAGCAAGCTGGGGAAAATAGCCGGAGTTTACATTATGGAAGGAAATGTATGGAGAGATGCCCAGGTTAAGATATTGCGCCAAAATAAACTCATTTATGATTCTCGGGTTTCCAGCTTAAAGCGTTTTAAAGAGGACGTCGCCGAAGTCTCCGCCGGCCTCGAATGTGGCCTGGGTATAGAAGGGGTTGTCGATTTTCAAATTGGCGATATCGTTGAATTTTACAGAAAGGAAAGAATAGGCTGACTATACTCCCAGATAGGAGACTGAAATGAGCAGGCGAAGTGAACGAACAAGTAAACTTATTCAGCGAGAAATCAGTGATCTGCTTGAGCGTCAAGTTAATGACCCCAGACTGAGCGGGCTTATCTCAGTAACAGCAGTCACCCTTTCGCCCGATTTCAAGCATGCCAAGATATTTGTTAGCACCTTGGGTAGCAAAATAGACAAAGAAGATATGCTGGCGAGCTTTAACAACGCTTCAGGGTTCTTGCGCAGGGAACTTGCGGCACATTTGAAATTGAAGCATACACCACAACTCAGCTTTCACTATGATGATTCCATTGAGCGAGGAGCAAGGCTAATCGAATTGATAGGGGAACTAACCGACACTCAATAGCTCCAGTCGGTTCTCGCTGAGATCGCTTTGAAGGTATTGACATTAGGTTCTATAAATATGTGTAAATTGATATATAATAAGATACCTGAATATGTTTTAGCCTTAAAATCCGGATAGTTATTCATGCAAGCATATTGTTCTGAATGCCAGGTAAAGAGAGAGATAAAAAATGCCCAGAGCATAACCCTTAAGAACGGGGAACCAGCAGTTCAAGGAAGCTGCTCTGTGTGCGGAACCAAATTATTTGGAATGGGTAAGGCCTAATTTCCATAGCAAGTTTTCGTATTTATGCAAAGGAGGTTAAAATGGGAACAATAAACGTAGCCATCATAGGTGTTGGGAATTGTGCCTCTTCCTTAGTACAAGGAGTTCACTACTACAAGAATGCTAAGGAAGATGAATTTGTACCCGGTTTAATGCATGTCAACCTGGGAGGCTATCATATATCTGATATCAACTTCGTGGCTGCCTTTGATATTGATAAAAACAAGGTAGGCAAGGATTTAGCTCAGGCTATTTTCACCAAACCAAACAACACAATTGAATTTTGCGATGTGCCTAAGACAGGCATTCGAGTTGAGCGAGGTATGACCCACGATGGACTGGGCAAGTATCTATCTCAGATTATCACTAAGGCGCCAGGCCCGACTGCCAATATTATAGATATACTCAAGAAGACCGAAACTGACGTAGTGATTAATTATCTGCCTGTCGGAAGCGAGGAGGCAACTAAGTGGTATGTAGAACAAGTGCTGACTGCCGGCTGTGGCTTCGTCAATTGCATACCTGTCTTTATTGCACGTGAACCTTATTGGCAAAATCGGTTTGCCGAGCACAGACTTCCCCTCATTGGCGACGATATTAAGTCTCAGGTTGGCGCCACCATCACCCATCGACTGTTAACCAAACTTTTCCGCGACCGCGGCGTGAGGTTAGAGCGAACCTACCAACTTAACTTTGGTGGCAATACCGACTTCTACAATATGCTAGAACGCGAGCGTTTGGAATCTAAGAAGATTTCCAAGACCAATGCTGTTACTTCACAGTTAGATTATGTTCTTGATCCTGATAACATCTATGTTGGTCCCAGTGACCATGTGCCCTGGCTAGCCGACCGCAAATTTTGCTACGTAAAGATGGAAGGTCGCGCCTTCGGCGATGTCCCTCTCAATCTTGAACTGAAGATGGAAGTATGGGATAGCCCTAATTCAGCCGGGGTAGTTATTGACGCCCTAAGATGCTGTAAACTAGCCCTGGACCGTGGCTTAAGCGGAACCATAGTGGGGCCTTCAGCTTATTTTATGAAATCCCCACCTATTCAATATTCTGACGAGGAAGCTCGTGTAAAAACCCAGGCATTTATCGCAGGACAAGGGGAAGAATGTCCCATCTCTCTGCCTGAGCTAGAGTCAGCTACAATTGAGGAATAAAGAGCCTCTGCGACAAAAATGCTCACTCCAAACAACGCATCTTAAGAACAAATCTATATGTGCCCTTAGTTATCGGACCTTATTACGTTTGAGAAAGGTAGCGGGTTGCTCGAAGTTTCTCTTTTTACCATGTGGGGCAAAGGTAGATTCAGCCACATGGCGGGATTTGCTGCCAAAGCTAAAGAATCGGGCTTTACCCACATAGAAGCAAATGCCTCAATTTTCCCAAGAGTGCTCCGTGAGCTTCTCAAGACCACAATTCCTATTTCAAACATTCATTCTCCCTGTCCGACGTTATTGTCATCCAGAGGAATCCCCATAAGTAGCTTTTCCTTAAGTTCTCTGGACGAGAGCGGGCGAATGGAGACTGTTAGCTTCACCAGGCAAACGATAGACCATGCGGCTATTATGAGAGCCAGGGCTGTTGTCATTCACATGGGTGAAGTGCCAATGGACCTGAGTTTACAGGATAGCCTGTATAATCTTCACGATGGAGGCTACACTTAAACCAAAGAATATAGCCAGGCCAAAGAACAACTAGTTTATCAATGCAGTTCCCAAGCTATTCATTACCTCGATGCAGCTAAACAAAGTCTTCAAGTGCTTAGTGCATATAGCCGGTAAAAGGGTATAATATTGGGACCTGAGACCAGATTCCATCTCCACCAGATAACAAATATGGGCGAAATGGCAGAACTGTTTAACGAAGCATCAGAAAGCCTGGTGGGCTACTGGCATGACGTAGGGCCTGCTGCAGTGCAATAGCAGCTTGGACTTAGCTTACATGAAGAATGGCTTTCACGGTTCAAAGAGAGGCTGGTCGGCATCCACTTGCACGACGTTCTTGACCGATCGCCATGCTCCAGGAAAGGGAAATGCGAATTGGGAAATGGTAGCCAAATATTTACCTCCGGGAATAGTGGAAGTTTGCGAAATCGGCGAATGGAATGACGAAGAGCAGATGCAAGGAGTAGTCGAATTTCTTCAAAAGAAATGGATCGTAGGTTAGCTGGAAGAGTTGAATGAATTTAATAGATATTAGACGGAATTTAGCCTATCGTATTACCGATCCCATAGTCGGAATTTTGAGTAAAAGAGGGATAAAGCCCAATGCTCTTACCCTTAGCAACCTGGCTCTGAATATTATTGCGGCCTATGTTATCGCTACGGGGCACTTTTTCCTTGGCGGAGTTTTGGTCCTGGTTGCGGGCTTATTTGACCTTCTTGATGGAGCCTTAGCTCGCTTCACCAAGCAAACTACAAAATTTGGCGCTATTCTGGATTCAGTAGCTGACCGCATTTCTGAGGCAGCAATACTCTGTGGCCTCCTAATTTGGTATATACCACAACAGGAAGCTAGCTTGGAAATTGTGCTTGTTTTTATTGTTTTGATTGGTTCATTCCTGGTTAGCTATATAAGAGCTAGGGCAGAGGGACTTGGCTGGCAATGTCAGGTTGGCTTGTTTACTAGAGCAGAAAGGATTATAGTATTAGCAATAGCGTTGCTGATAAATCAGGTTTTTATTGCTTTATGTGTTTTGGTGGTCTTTGTCTTCATCACTGTAGTGCAAAGGTTAGTTTACCTATGGAAGCAGGAAAAAATTCAAGGTGATTAAGTGACTGTCATAGCTATTGTAGGGGGGCAGTGGGGTGACGAAGGTAAAGGAAAGATTATTGATCTCTTAGCCGAGAAAGCGAAGGTAGTAGCTCGTTTCTCCGGAGGGGATAATGCTGGCCACACTGTAATCAACCCTTATGGCGAGTTCCGGCTGCACCTTGTCCCTTCAGGCATCTTTTACCCCAATGTAACTTGCATTATCAGCAATGGCGTAGCTATTAACCCAGCAGTGCTTCTGACAGAAATAAACGACCTGCACAATCATGGTGTTGATACAGGTCATCTTTTTATTAGTGACCGTGCTCACCTGATCATGCCCTATCATACTCTTCTTGACGGCTTGGAAGAGGAAAGACGAAACAAAGGAGCGTTGGGTACTACACGTAGGGGAATTGGTCCTGTTTTTGCCGATAAAGTCGCTCGGTTGGGAATTCGTGTTGGAGATTTATTAGATAAGGATATATTTTGGGGCCGCTTGAGTGCAACTCTTGAGCTTAAGAATGCTATCTTGAAAAAAGTGTACCGGGTTTCACCCCTATCGCTGGAGGAAATTTATGACCAATACCGTCATTATGGAGAGCAGCTAGCTCCTTTTATCCAGGAAACTAGTTCCATAATTCGCGAAGCAGCGAGAAAAGGTGAGCTTGTGTTATTAGAAGGTGCCCAGGGAGCTTTGCTTGACCCTGACTTTGGCACCTATCCTTATGTGACCTCTTCTTCACCGTTGGCCGGGGCGAGCTGTATTGGGGTAGGCTTGGGTCCAAGGGAAATC
>Ga0209121_10001970_pt1 | contig 21282 bp, 21 predicted proteins | sample Cruoilmetagenom3_FD_187292 | JGI IMG/M metagenome (GOLD analysis project Ga0209121, IMG submission 187292) | Oil polluted marine microbial communities from Coal Oil Point, Santa Barbara, California, USA - Sample 3 (SPAdes) (version 2) | ecosystem: Environmental > Aquatic > Marine > Oil seeps ...
ATTTTACTTGAAAAAAGCAAAATTCGCAATGACAATATTTTATAAACTCTTGTTTATTAGTTTTTTGAATATTATTTTATAGCGAACTCACGTTAATTATTTTTAGTAAAACCATTTCTATTTTTGAATGGAAAAAAATTGTCAATTGGTTAAAATAACTCTAACTGGCTGGGTTGTGGCTCTTTTTCAACTTCAAATTTGCCCCAGAAATTTAAGATATTCCCAAATTGTTTATCGGTAATTCGTAAAATACTAACTTTTCCTAGTGGAGGTAATAATCGATTTATTCTTTTTTCATGAACATCGGCACTTTCAAAACTGGCACAATGGCGGGTGTAAACAGAGTATTGCATCATAGTAAACCCATCTTTAAGCAAGTTTTTTCTAAACTGTTGTGCATTTCTCCTATCTTTTTTAGTTTCGGTTGGTAAATCAAAAAATACAAATAACCACATAATTCTGTACGCATTTAATTCCATAAACTTGGGTAGTTAATTTTTCGAGAAGTGCCACCGTAACATTGTTGTAAAGAGTTACTTGTTTTTGTTAAAGCAACCATTAGCGGACTTTTAATGTTTTCAAAATAAACAGTTTGCGTTAGTACTTTTAAGAGTTCAGCTTTAATTGATACAGTTAATTCTTCTTCATTATAATTGGCTATTATTTCAATTACTTTAGCATCAACCAAAGGTCTGAAAGGCTCCATAATATCATCAGCTAAACAAAAAGCATTGTATTTATTGTGATGGTGAATACCTAAAGTACTTAATAAACCGCTTCCAGATATAGCTCGTGCAACGGAAGCTCTTAAAACAATATATCCGTAATTTAAAAATAGGTTTGGATAATCTCCGTACCGCTCTCGTTTAAAATCAAAATCAAAAATATGTTTCCAATAATGTGCCGCTGCAACACCTTCCATATTAGATGTATCTCCGCTTAAAACTTTAGATTCGAAATAATTTAAAACAGCAAAAGGTTTATTTAATTTTTTTAAGTGTTCAGCTTGGTGTCTTATTTTAGCCTTTACAGTTTGTTGCCAAAGTTGTTTTTTTAGAGGTTCGGTTGCATTAATTTGATTTCTAAATAATTCTTGTTGAATATGATGGTTGTTTAAATTTAACAACATACTGCAAGGCATATGTTTGTTATCGCAAAAAATAACAGCCACATTGTTATCGGATAATTTTGTAAGTGTGGGTATTGAAATATAAGTTTCTGGATGTTCAATTACTAAAAAACCAATATCTTCTATAGGTATGGTTGTTTCTCGTGCTTCCGTTTTAAGTACTAATTGTTCAAGCTTGGTTGTTAACGAAGCTTTATTACCAATAAATAGGGTTCTTTTAATCATAGCTTTGTAATTTTAGATTAAAGCTACTTAAAATATTAAATCAAATCAATTATAGAGTTAATAAATTGATTAACAATATCTTATTTAGAATGATTATAAGTGTGATATTCAAAGGTTCAAAGGTTCAAAGGTTCAAAGGTTCAAATCTGGGTGTTTTTAGACTAACGAGTATAAATATTTTTTCTAAAATAAGTTGCCTTCCCGTTGGGAGGGTCTAGGGATGGGACTATGGGAATTTATTTTGAAAAAACCTCGTTATGTTGTTCTTGAACTCTAATAAATGTAGTTCTTTTTGTAAGTTCTTTTAGTTTACTGGCACCTACGTAAGTACAAGTTGAACGAAGTCCGCCTAAAAAATCTTGTACCGTATTTTCTACAGTACCACGATACGGAATTTCAACCGTTTTTCCTTCCGATGCACGGTAATTAGCAACGCCACCAACGTGTTTGTTCATAGCTGTTTCTGAACTCATTCCGTAAAATTGTTTAAATTTTTCACCATCAATTTCAACCGTTTCTCCACCACTTTCTGAATGACCAGCTAGCATTCCGCCTAACATTACAAAGTCTGCGCCACCACCAAAAGCTTTGGCTATATCACCAGGGATTTTACAACCACCATCCGAAACTATTTGTCCACCTAAACCGTGAGCGGCATCTGCACATTCTATAATAGCTGAAAGTTGAGGATAACCAACGCCAGTTTTAACACGGGTAGTACAAACCGAACCTGGACCGATGCCAACTTTAATAATATCAGCACCAGCTAATAATAATTCTTCAACCATTTCGCCAGTAACCACATTACCTGCCATAATTACTTTGTCGGGATATTGTTTTCTGGTTTTATTAACGAAATTTACAAAATGTTCCGAATACCCATTTGCAACATCTATGCAAATAAATTTTAATTGAGGATTTTGCTCAAAAATAGTTGCTAATTTTTTAGAATCAGCAGTTCCTGTTCCTGTGCTTACAGCTATGTAGTCTGTAATTTTATTTCCTGTTGAATCCATAAAGTTTTTCCACTCTTCTATAGTGTAATGTTTATGAATGGCTGTAAATATTTTATGTTTTGCTAACTCTTTAGCCATTTCAAAAGTACCAACGGTGTCCATATTGGCTGCCATAATCGGAATTCCATTCCATTTGTACTTACTATGTAAAAAGGTAAAATCTCTATCTAATGTAACGTGTGCTCTTGAGCTTAATGTTGATCGTTTTGGGCGAATCATTACATCTTTAAACCCTAATTTTAATCCTGCTTCAATTCTCATTCTTTCTTCAATTAAACAATTATACTTTTTCCTTTACTAATAATGTTTTGGTCATTATCTAAATAAAAATCAATTCTACCTACATTTAAACCGTAACAACCCACTTGATTTACCAAAACATTTTCTCCAACACTATTTTTTGTAACGGTTGGTTTTGGCAAAAATGTGTGCGTATGACCACCAATAATTAAATCTATATCTTTAGTTTTTGATGCTAAAACTAAGTCGCTAATTTGTTCTGGGTTTGATTTGTAAAAATATCCTAAATGAGAAAGACAAATAACGAGCTCACATGCTTCATCTTCTTTTAAAATTCTGCTCATATCCTGAGCAATTTCTACAGGATCTAAATATTCAGTTTCTTTAAACATTCTGGGATCTACGAGTCCTGTAAGTTCAACTCCTAAACCAAATACGCCAATTCTAATGCCATCTTTTATAAAAACTTTATATGGTTTTACGTGTGTATCTAAAATGGTATTTTTAAAATCATAATTAGCCGAAATAAAGTCAAATTTTGCATTTGGAAGTTGCGCATACAAACCATCAATACTATTATCGAAATCGTGATTTCCAATGGTTGCAGCATCGTATTTAAGCATACTCATTAGTTTAAATTCAATTTCACCGCCATAAAAATTAAAATAAGGTGTTCCTTGAAAAATATCACCAGCGTCTAACAACAATGTATTCGGATTTTCTTTTCGAATGCTTTCAACCAAAGTTGCTCGTCGAGGAACACCGCCTAAATTAGCGTATTTATAATGATTGTTTGAGAATGCTTCTAAATGACTATGAACATCATTGGTGTGTAAAATGGTAATATGTTTCGATGTTTTTTTTGCGAATGATTCAAACGCTAAACCTCCTGCCGTTAAAAATGCAGTTGCTGCTGTCGATTTTTTTATAAAATTTCTTCTTTTCATATGCTACTTAATTTTAACAAATCTATTATCAAGTTTAACTTTAATGGTATCGGTTTCTGCAAAATAATCGATAATTGCATTTCTTACTTTGTAATCAGTTTTATGAAGGCTAATAGGATCTTTAAAAAAGTTCATTAAATCTCCTCCATTTTGTAAATAATCGGATGTTAAAACGAAATAAGTTTTAGTTTTATCTAAAGGCTCATTATTAATTTTTAAATCATATTCATTTTTAGTAATGGATAAATTTATGTGCTTTGATAAGGGATGTGCTCTATTGTGCTCAATTAAATAGTCAACTAATTCAATAATTTTTGCAGCGGATAACTCAACAACGACTAAACTATTTTCAAACGGCATTAAATTAAATGCGTGTTCGGTAGTGATATTTCCTTTTGAAATTCCAGCTCTAATACCTCCATAATTGAACATAGCAAAATCAATGTTTTTTCCAGTTCTTGAATTAAATACTGGATTTGCTCTTTCAAAACACAAATCGGCCATTAAATTACCCAGAGAACTTTCCAAAGCTCCATCTGTTCTAAGTAAATCAATTGGAGTGTAACTTAGAACTTTGTTCATTTCACTTTCAACTTTTTCTTTGTAAGGCTGAATAAAATCTTCAATTTCTTGTTTCGATTGGAGAGAGTCTGTAATAGGAAGTAATTTTGCTTCAATTTTCACCAATTTTTGAGGATCATTTTTACACGAAACTAAAAAGGTGACTGTTAAAATAAAGAGAATAATTTTTTTCATTATTGAAATACTAATGTTTTTAATTAGTTTTGCGAATATAAGCATAAATATAGATGATTTTTACAGGATTTAAACGAAAAACAAATCAAATATTTTTCAACAAAAAATTAATTGAATTGCAAAATCAAGGTGATGTTAGTTGCAATAAAAATATTGAAAGCGTTCTTGTAGTTTTAGATAATCCTGAAAATCAAGATAAAATAATTAAAGACCTTTCTAAAAAATTAAATAGAGCTAAGAATTGTTTTGAGGTTGTGATTTTTCAACCAAAAAAGGACAAGAATAATTTAATTGAAAATGCTTTTTACCCAACATGTTTTGGTTGGTATGGAAAAATAAAGTCAATATTTTTTAAGGATATTTTAACAAAAAAATACGATTTGTTAATTAATTATAATAAAGTTGATAATATATATGTTAACTTACTATTATTGCAATGTAAAGCAGACTTTAAAGTTGGGTTTGCAAACTTAAATAAAGCTTTATATCAACTTGTTATAGATTGTGAAACAGATGATTATGAGTTGTTTAACGAAGAAATAAAAAAATATTTAACTATTTTAAATAAATTAGAATGCAAGAATTAGTTGGGACTGGAGTAGCGTTGGTAACACCTTTTAAAAGTGATAAGTCAGTAGATGTTGAAGGATTAAAAAAGTTGGTGAATTATCAAATAGATAATGGTATAAATTATTTGGTTGTTTTAGGTACAACAGCAGAAGCTGCAACTTTAAGTGCTGAAGAAAAAAAATTGGTTATTTCAACTATAATTGAAGAAAATAATGAAAGATTACCTTTAGTTTTAGGTATTGGTGGTAATAATACAATGAATGTAATAGCCGAAATTAGAACAACTGATTTAACTAATTTTGCTGCAATTTTATCTGTTTCTCCATACTATAACAAGCCAAGTCAAGAAGGGATTTACCAACATTTTAAGGCAATAGCTACTTCAACAAAAACACCAATTATTGTTTACAATGTTCCGAGTAGAACAGGAATTAATATGGCGCCTGAAACAGTTATTCGTTTAGCCAATGATTTTAAAAATATTGTTGCGGTAAAAGAAGCGGCAGGAGATATAGTGCAAGCAATGAACTTAATTAAAAATAAACCTAACAACTTTTTGGTAATTTCAGGTGATGATATGATTGCATTACCTATGACGTTGGCTGGCGGTTCAGGTGTTATTTCTGTAATTGGACAAGGTATGCCAAAAGATTTTTCCAATTTAATTAATTTAGGATTATCTGGAGAAAACAAAGAGGCTTATGAATTATACTATAAATTGGACACTAGTATTCATTTAATTTTTGAAGAAGGAAACCCTATTGGTATTAAAGCATTGCTGAAAAAACGTGCTATTTGTGATGAATATGTCCGATTACCTTTGGTAAAAGCAACACCTGAATTACAACAAAAAATTAATAGTTTTATAGATAATTATTAGTAATTTTACATTGTTTTTAAAGATTTTAAATTAAAAAAGTACAATTATGTTATCAGAAAATATGCAAGCTGCTTTAAACAAGCAAATTAGAATAGAAGCAGAATCTTCACAAATTTATTTAGCAATGGCTTCTTATGCAGAAGGGAAAGGACTAGAAGGAGTTTCTCAATTTATGTATGACGCTTCAGACGAAGAACGCCAACATATGTTAAAAATGTTTAAGTATGTAAATGAACGTGGAGGAGAAGCAAAAGTTTCTGAGTTAGACAAACCAGCGCAAACATTTGGTTCAATAAAGGAAATGTTTGAAACATTATTTAATCATGAAGTTTTTGTTTCAAAAAGCATTAATGAATTGGTTCATATTTCTTTAGAAGAAAAAGATTACGCAACACATAATTTTTTACAGTGGTTTGTAGCTGAACAAATTGAAGAAGAAGCACAAGCAAGAACCATTTTAGATAAAATTAACTTAATTGGCGACGACAAAGGAGGTTTGTATTTGTTTGATAATGATATTAAACAATTAACGGTTGTAAGTTCAGTAGCACCAACAGCTGTATAACAATTAACAAACAATTAAGACGCTTAAGTAATATTATTTTCTTTTAGAAGTTATTTTTGTGGTTGAAATGAATTAAAAAAATCATTTTATTAATCCATAATAAATAACTATTTTTGCCAAATGCTTAAAAACAAATTTTTTATACTATTTTTAATAGGTTCATTAGGATTGACTTCTTGTAGTGAATATCAAAAAGTATTGAATAAGGGTACAACCAACGATCAATATAAAATGGCTACTGAACTGTATGAAAGTCAGAAGTTTAATAAAGCTATTCAATTGTTCGAGAAAATAACACCTTCGTTTAGAGGAAAACCTCAAATGGAACGTATTCAATATATGGTTGCGCAAGCTCATTATAACACAAAGCAATACCCATTAGCAGCTTATTATTTCGATAAGTTTGTAAAAAACTATCCAAAAAGTTCAAAAATTGAAGAAGCCGCTTATTTATCGGCACATAGTTATTTTTTAGATTCACCAGTATTTAGTTTGGATCAAAAAACTACGCAAGAATCAATTACAGCACTTCAAAATTTTATTTATAAGTATCCAGCTTCACCAAAAATTGAACAGGCTAATGAGAATATTAAAACGCTAACGTTGAAGTTAGAAAAAAAGGCGTTTGAAATTGCACGACAATATTATCATGTTGAAGATTATATTTCGGCAATAGTTGCATTCGACAATGTGTTGTCTAAATATTTAGGAACTTCGTATAAAGAAGAAGCTTTATATTTAAAGTTTGAGTCGGCTTATGAGTTAGGAATAAATAGTATTTTTGAAAAGAAAGAAACAAGAATTAACGATGCTGTAAAGTATCACGAACGATTTAGGAGAAGTTTTCCAGAATCGAAATATTTAGCTGAAACAACGAAACAACTAGAAAAATTAAACGAGGAGTTAAGTATAATTACTACTTTAAAAACAGAAAACAATGGATTATAAAAATACCAAAGCTGCATTAACAACAGTAACTTACGATAAGAATAAAATTGAAGCTCCAACAGAAAATATTTATGAAGCAATTACCATCATTGCAAAAAGAGCTCAACAAATTAATGGTGATATTAAAAATGAACTAATTGAAAAATTAGAGGAATTTGCAACGTATACTGACAGTTTAGACGAAGTTTTTGAAAACAAAGAACAAATTGAAGTTTCTAAATTTTATGAAAAATTACCAAAATCAACAGCTTTAGCAGTTGAAGAATGGTTAGAAGATAAAATTTACTACAGAAATCCAGAAGAAACACAAGAATAAAATGTCTGTATTAAGCGGTAAAAATATACTATTAGGGGTAACCGCTGGTATTGCTGCTTATAAAACAGCGTTTTTAGTACGACTTTTTATAAAAGCAGGAGCACAAGTTAAAGTTGTTATGACTCCTGCATCAAAAGATTTTGTTACACCTTTAACATTATCTACACTCTCAAACAATCCAGTTTATTCAACCTTTTTTGAAAAAGGAGAAGATCAAAACGAAGAATGGAATAGTCATGTAGAATTAGGTTTATGGGCCGATTATATGGTGGTTGCGCCAGCAACTGCAAATACATTGGCTAAAATGACTAGTGGTGTTTGCGATAACTTATTAATGGCAACATATTTATCGGCTAAGTGTAAAGTTTATTTTGCACCAGCAATGGATTTAGATATGTATTTGCATCCAACTACAAAACAAAATGTTGAGAAGCTTCAAAGTTTTGGCAATGTTTTCATTCCTCCATCAACAGGTTTTTTAGCAAGTGGTTTGGAAGGGGAAGGAAGGATGGAAGAACCAGAAAATATTGTTAGCTTTATTGAATATGATATTTTAAAAGGTTTACCACTTCAAGGTAAAAAAGTGTTAATTACTGCTGGACCAACATACGAAGCAATCGATCCTGTACGTTTTATAGGAAATCATTCTTCAGGAAAAATGGGGTTCGAATTGGCTAAGAGTGCAGCGAGTTTAGGAGCAGAAGTTGTTTTAATTTCGGGGCCTTCAAATGAAATTGTATCAAATTCATTCATAAAAAGAATTGATGTGATTAGTGCTGAAGACATGTATATTGAAGCTCATAATTGTTATAAAGAAATTGATATTGCAATTTTAGCAGCAGCCGTTGCAGATTACAAACCTAAAAAAGTAGCAACTGAGAAAATTAAAAAAACAACGAATGAAATTTCAATTGAATTAGAAAAGACTCAGGATATTTTAGCTTCTTTAGGTGAAATTAAGGAACATCAATTTTTAGTAGGTTTTGCTTTGGAAACAACGAATGAAGTTGAAAATGCAAAAAGTAAATTGAAAAGAAAGAATTTAGATTTAATTGTTTTAAATTCGTTACAAGATGAAGGAGCAGGTTTTAAAAAGCCTACCAATAAAATTTCAATTATTGATAAATCTGAAAGTATTACAGATTTTGGTTTAAAATCGAAAGAATTGGTTGCTGAAGATATTTTTAATGAAATTTTAAAAAGAATAAATGCGTAAGTTTTTAAGTGTAGTATTATTTTTTATGGTCCTTTTGAATGTGAATTCTCAAGAGTTAAATTGCACTATTTCAATAAATTCAGACAAAATTCCGGGTTCTAACAAACAAATTTTTAAAACTTTAGAAAGTGCTTTAAATGAATTCGTTAGTCAAAAACGTTGGACAAACTTTAATTATAAAGCACAGGAAAGAATTGATTGTAATTTAACACTTACAATTTTAGAACAAACAGGTTCAGAATTAAAAGGGCACATTCAAATTCAATCTTCAAGACCCGTCTATAATTCAACTTATTTAACATCTATTTTTAATTTTAAAGACGATAATTTTTCGTTCAGATATACCGAGTTTGAACCACTTTTATTCAACGAAAATTCATTCGAATCTAATTTAGTTTCAGTAGTGTCGTTTTATATCTATACTATTATTGGTATGGATGCGGATACTTTTGCGTTAAATGCAGGAACTTCATTTTATACAAAAGCGCAAGATGTAGTTGTACAAGCACAGCAAAGTGGTTATGCTGGTTGGAATCAGAACGATGGTTCACAAACTAGATTTGCATTGATAGATAATATATTGTCGCCAACATACAGCAAATATAGAGAAGCACTTTATAAGTACCATTTAAAAGGTTTGGATGCAATGACAACAGATAAGGACCAAGCAAAAACTGAAATTGCAAATGCTATATTTGATTTAAAATCTATATTTGATGTAAAACCAAACGCATTTTTACTGCGTGTTTTTATGGATTCAAAATCAGATGAAATAGTTGATGTATTTTCTGATGGTCCTAGATTTGATACATCAAAATTAAAAGATGACTTACTTAGAATTTCCCCTATTAATGCAGCTAAATGGAATAAAATAAAGTAATTTATTAATTCTGTAAATGATAAAATGCTCATAAACCTATCCATAAAAAATTACGCTTTAATCGAGAATGTTTCTGTCTCATTTAAAGATAATTTATCTACCATTACTGGGGAAACTGGTGCTGGTAAATCCATTTTATTGGGTGCTTTAGGATTGGCTTTAGGAAATAGAGCAGATAGTACTACCATTAAAGATTCCACTGTTAAATGTATTATTGAAGCTGAATTTAACATTCACAATTACAATTTAGAATCTTTTTTTAATACTAACGATTTAGATTTTGAAACAAATACAATTGTACGTCGAGAAATTTTACCAAATGGAAAATCGAGGGCATTCATAAATGATACTCCTACAACGTTACAAGTTTTGCAAAAATTAAGCGAGAGTTTAATTGATGTTCACTCGCAACATCAAACTTTGAAATTAGCCGATGAAAATTTTCAATTTAAAATTATAGACGCACTTGCAAATAATAAAATTGAAATAGAAAATTATAAAGCAGAGCTTGTTGTTTTAAAAAAACTAAAAAGTGATTTAAATGAGCTTTACTTAAATCAGAAAAAAGCAAAAGAGAAGTACGATTATAATTTACATTTGTTTGAAGAATTGGATTCAGTTCAGTTTAAAATAGAAGAACAGCAATTAATTGAGCAAAAATTAGACAAGCTAAATAATATTGAAGAGATAAAATTGAATTTATCTGAAGCACTTTCCATAACTCAAAATGAAGAAATTGGAATACAAGATTTAGTTGCAAAATTCACTCAAAATTTAGAAAAAATTGCTTCATTTTCAAATGATTATAGTAATTTATTCGAACGTGCAAATAGCTTAAAAATAGAGTTAGACGATATTGTAAGTGAACTTGAAAGCACGAATGAAACGGTTGATTTTAATCCTTTAGAATTAGAAGAATTAAATAACAGATTACAATTAATTTATAATTTACAAAACAAACACTCGGTTAGTAGTATTGAAGAATTATTAGAGATTCAAGAAAAATTGGAAGTAGAGGTTGATGCAGTTCAAATTTTTTCAATAAATATTTCAAAGAAGGAAAAAGAAGTTGCTATGGTTATGAAAAAAGTTGACGCCTTTGCAACCGATATTTACAAAAAGAGACAAAAAATAGTTCCATTATTTATAAAAAAAATGGAGAAAGCACTTTCTTATTTAGGAATGGAAAATACTAGATTTAGAATTTCAGTAAATAATACAGAAAATTATTTTGCAAATGGTAAAGATGAATTAAAGTTAGAAATTTCAGCAAATAAAGGAGCTAACTTTGGAGAATTAAAAAGAGTAGCTTCTGGAGGTGAAATGTCGAGAATTATGCTTTCAGTAAAATATATGTTATCTCAATATTTAAAATTACCAACTATTATATTTGATGAAATTGATGCAGGGGTTTCTGGAGATGTTTCACAAAAAATGGCTGATATTATGCAAGAAATGAGTAAAAATATGCAAGTTATAAGTATTACCCATTTACCACAAATTGCGGCTAAAGGAGCACAGCATTACAAAGTTTTTAAACAAGATTTAAAAGGTAATGTTGTAACCGAATTAAAAGAACTAAATTACGATGAAAGAGTCACCGAAATTGCTGAAATGCTAAGTGGTAAAAATTTCACCGAAACGGCAATAAATCATTCAAAGCAATTGTTAAATTAAGGATTTACTATATTTGCCACCAAATTAAACAAAAAACAATTAAAAAATATACTATGTATAACTTACTAAAAGGGAAAAAAGGAATTATTTTTGGAGCATTAGATTCAAACTCAATTGCTTGGAAAGTAGCCGAAAGAGCACATGAAGAAGGAGCAACTTTTGTTTTAACCAATGCCCCAGTTGCAATGCGTTTAGGAACAATTTCTGAATTAGCAGAAAAAACAGGATCGGAAGTAATACCTGCCGATGCTACTTCAATGATGGATCTTGAAAACTTGGTTGATAAATCAATGGAGATTTTAGGTGGTAAAATTGATTTTGTTTTACATTCAATAGGAATGTCTGTTAACGTCAGAAGAGGAAATCACTATACAAAGCAAGATTATAACTATACAAAAACAGGATTTGATGTTTCAGCATTGTCTTTTCATAGAGTAATGAGTATGTTGTACAAAAAAGATGCAATGAACGAATGGGGAAGTGTTGTAGCATTGTCTTATATGGCAGCACAACGTGTTTTTCCTGATTATAATGATATGGCAGATAATAAAGCATATTTAGAATCTGTAGCACGTAGTTTTGGATATTTCTTTGGAAGAGATAAAAAAGTAAGAGTGAATACAATTTCTCAATCTCCAACGCCAACAACCGCTGGTTCAGGCGTAAAAGGTTTTGACGGTTTCATCGCTTATGCTGAAAAAATGTCTCCTTTAGGAAATGCAACGGCTTTAGAATGTGCAAATTATACCATATCTATGTTCTCAGATTTAACTAAAAAAGTTACGTTGCAAAATCTTTTCCACGATGGTGGATTCTCAAATATGGGAATAAGTTCAGGACTTATGGAAGACTTTATGAAAGATCATAATGAAAAGAAAGACGTTGAAAAATAGTTTATAAAACATATTATTTATGAAAAGCGGTGATTTTAAAATCACCGCTTTTTTTTGTACTTAATTTATTTTTTCAAGTATGAGCAATGTCATGTTTTTTTCCAGTTATTTCATTTAATTTTGAGAAGATTAAATAAATTCAAGTAAAATTTTATGAGACCACTTAAAATTGTAGTACTAGCTAAGCAAGTACCAGATACTAGACACGTGGGGCCCGATGCAATGAAGCCTGATGGTACAGTAAACAGAGGTAAGCTAGCAACCGTTTTTAATCCAGATGATTTACATGCACTGGAACTAGCATTAAATATAAAAGATCGCGTACCAGGAACTCACGTTACCATATTAACTATGGGGCCACAAAAGGCTGCAGATATTATTCGCGAAGGATATTATAGAGGAGTTGATGATGGAATCATGATTTCCGACAGACGTTTTGGAGGTGCAGATACTTTAGCAACAAGTTATACCATTGTTCAAGCAATAAAAAAAATAGCCGATTATGATTTAATAGTTGGTGGAAGACAAGCAATTGATGGAGATACTGCTCAAGTTGGACCACAATGTGCCGATAAATTAAATATTCCTCAAGTAACTTATGTTGAAGAAATTTTAAATATTGAAGAAGATAAAATTATAGCAAGAAGAAGGTTAGAAAACGGTGTTGAAACTGTTGCTGCACCGTATCCTTGCTTAATGACGGTTCATGGTTCTTCACCTGAATGTAGATCTAGACATGCAAAGAAAGTAATGAAATACAAGTATGCACGTACTAAAACTGAAATGAGAAAGGGATATCCAATTTTAGAGGAGTTGCATAAAAAAAGACCTTATTTAGTAATACCTGAATGGAGTGTTGAAGATATTAAAGCTGATGAAACAAAAATAGGTTTAGCTGGTTCGCCAACGAAGGTTAAAAGTGTTTCAAGTATTGTTTTAACTGCAACTGAATCTAAGGTTTTAACCGATTCAGATAGCGATATTGAAGGAATGATTAAAGAATTGATTAAACATCACACCATTGGGTAGTTGATATAACTTTTAAATTATGAATATGAAAAGTGTATTTGTCTATTGCGAAGTAGAAAATCAAGAAGTAGCAGAAATAAGTCAAGAGTTATTATCAGCAGGTAAACGATTAGCTCAAAAACTAGGATGCCCATTAGATGCCATGATTTTTGGAAATGATCTAGGCGCAATTGAAAGCCAAATTTCTCCTTATGGAGTTGATAAATTATTTATTGCTGATGATAAAAGGTTAGAACCTTATACAACTTTACCACATGCCTCTTTAGCGCATAAAGTATTAAAAGAGCAAGAACCTCAAATTGTATTGTTTGGAGCAACTTCCATAGGAAGGGATTTAGCACCTCGTTTGGCTTCAAAATTAAATTGTGGTTTAACAGCCGATACAACAATACTAGATATTGGTGACCATTTTGTAAAAAAAGAAAAGAAAGAATATAAAGATTTATTGTATGCTATTCGTCCAGCTTTTGGTGGAAGTATTATGGCAAATATTATCAATTGGGATATGCACCCTCAAATGGCTACTGTAAGAGAAGGAGTCATGAAAAAAGAAGTTTTTGATACAAATTATAAAACTGAAGTTATTTCAATAAATACGAATGATATTGTAAAAGATGAAGATTTTGTACTAGAAATAATTGAACGTCATATTGAAGAGTCTGAGGTGAATTTGAAAGAAGCACCAATTATTGTTGCAGGTGGATATGGAGTAGGTTCAAAAGAAAACTTCGATCTACTAAAAAATTTAGCAAACATATTAGGAGGCGAAGTTGGAGGCTCAAGAGCAGCAGTTGATGCTGGGTTTATAGAGCACAATCGTCAAATAGGACAAACCGGAACTACGGTTCGACCTAAATTATATATTGCAGCAGGTATTTCAGGAGCAATTCAACATACAGCAGGTATGCAAGATGCTTCAATGATTATCTCTATCAATAATGATCCAGACGCACCGATTAATGATATTGCAGATTATGTAATTACGGGTGATTTAGGAGTTGTTCTTCCTAAAATGATTAAATATTACAAGGAGAACGCTAAATAGTTTAACAATAAAATGACGAGTTTTTTAGAAAACTCTAAATATAAAATAGAAAAAAATGAATAATTTTTTCAAAGATACTCCGGATTTTGAATTTTATTTTGAAGATCCAATCGTAAAAAAAGTTGTAAAGTTAAAAGAAGAGAATTTTAAACAATCCGAAAAGTTTGATTATGCTCCGTTGAATCATGAAGATGCAATAGATTCATATAAAAAAGTATTAGATATTGTAGGTGATATTTGTGCAAATACAATTGCTCCAAATGCTGAAGGTGTAGATTTAGAAGGTCCACATATAGAGAATAATGAAGTTGTTTATGCAAAAGGAACAACTGAAGATTATAATGCACTTTATGAAGCTGGACTTATTGGAATGGCATTACCAAGAGAATATGGTGGATTAAATTTTCCTTTATTGCCATACGTAATGGCAGCAGAGATGGTAGCACGTGCTGATGCAGGTTTTGCTAATATTTGGGGACTTCAAGATTGTGCTGAAACTATTTATGAATTTGGTTCAGAAGAACAAAAAGAGAAATATTTACCTCGTTTTAATAGGGATGGTGCTACTGCTGCAATGGTTTTAACCGAGCCAGATGCAGGTTCTGATTTACAAGCTGTAAAATTAAAAGCAGTTTTTGATGAAGAAAAGAATATATGGATTTTAAACGGTGTTAAGCGATTTATTACAAATGGTGATGCAGACATATCACTAGTGTTGGCTCGTTCTGAAGAAGGAACAAGCGATGCACGTGGATTGTCAATGTTTATTTATGATAGAAACGACCATGCGGTTGAAGTTCGACATTTAGAAAAGAAGCTGGGTATTAAAGGTTCTCCAACGTGTGAATTAGTATTTAAAGATGCACCTGCTGAATTGGTAGGAAAAGAACGTTTTGGGCTAATCAAATATGTAATGTCTTTAATGAATTCTGCTCGTTTAGGTGTTGGTGCTCAATCTGTTGGTCTTGCCGATGCTGCATATCGTGAAGCTTTAAAATATGCAGAAGAAAGAGCTCAGTTTGGAAAAGTAATTGTGAATTTTCCAGCAGTTTATGAAATGCTTACAAATATGAAAGTTAAAGTAGATGCACTACGTTCATTATTGTATGAAACTACACGATTTGTAGATATATTGAAAGCATATGAAGAGGTGATGAAAGATCGTAAGTTGGAAAAAGAAGAACGTATGGAAATGAAACATTACGGTAAACTTTCTAATGTATTTACTCCTTTAATTAAGTTAACTTCTAGTGAGGCATGTAATAAAATTGCATATGATTCTCTTCAAATTCACGGAGGAACTGGGTTTATGAAAGATTTCCCAATTGAACGTATTTATAGAGATGCTCGTATTACTTCTATTTACGAAGGGACCTCTCAATTACAGGCAGTTGCCGCTATTAAAGGTGTTACAACTGGTGTTTTCTTTGATCAAATAAAAGAATATGATAGTCGAGTTTCAGATAAAAATTGTGAAATAAGAACAAAACTTCATAAAATGGCAGAAAAATATCAATCTATTACTAAACGAGTTATTGAGCAGGGTAGTACTGAATTGATAGACTTTCATTCAACAAGATTGGTTGAAATGGCTGGAAACATTATAATGGGATATTTATTAGTATTGAATAGCCAAAAAGATGAAAAATTTGTAAAAATAGCTAGGTTATTTGTGAATTTAGTGAGGTCTGAAAACAAGGAGAAATTTGATTACATGAATGGATTTAGTATTGAAAATTTAGAAATGTACAAGGACGTAGATTTAGAAGTTTTACAGCACTAATCTTAAATTTTAAGAGTTTATTAAAACCTATATTGAATTTCTCAGTATAGGTTTTTTCAATCTAAAATATTTGAGTTGTTTATAATAAATAAAGTAAATTTGAAATTGTAAAAAAATTATTTGTGGAGTTGAAATTTTCTTTAATTATTCCTGTTTACAATCGACCTAATGAAATTGATGAATTGTTGGGAAGTTTGGTAGAGCAAACTTATACTAAAAACTTTGAGGTTATTGTGGTTGAAGATGGCTCTTCTGAATCTTCAGAAAATGTTATTAAAAATTATTCAAGAAAACTAAATCTTCACTATTTTTTTAAAGAAAACACGGGAGCAGGGCATTCAAGGAATTTTGGAATGCTAAAAGCTACGGGAAATTATTATATCATTTTCGATTCAGATTGTATTATTCCTCCCAATTATTTAGTTGAAGTTGAAAAAGCATTAACTCATAATTTTACCGATGCTTATGGTGGAGCCGATGCTGCACACGAATCGTTTACCACAATTCAAAAAGCAATAAATTATAGTATGACTTCTTTTTTTACTACTGGAGGAATAAGAGGAAATAAAAAAGCGATTGATAAATTTCAACCTAGAAGTTTTAATTTAGGAATGTCGAAAAAGGCATTTGAACAAACCAATGGTTTTAGTAAAATGACAATAGGTGAGGATATTGATTTAACGTTTCGACTATGGGAAAATAATTTTGAAACGCAGTTTATCGAAGATGCGTTTGTGTATCATAAAAGAAGATCGACTTTTAAACAGTTTTTTAAACAAACGTTTGCTTTTGGACAAGGGAGACCATTCTTAAATAAAAAATATCCAGACACAAAAAAAATCACCTATTGGTTTCCAACAGTTTTTGTTTGTTTTACACTAGTTAGTTTGCTTTTAGGTTTTATGCTATCAAAGCTATTTTTAACCCCAATAACAATTTATTTTGCTATTATTTTTATAGATGCACTTTTAAAAAGTAAAAAAATAATGGTAGCCATAACGAGTGTTATTACTACCATTATACAATTTTTTGGATATGGTTTGGGTTTTATAAAAGGTTTAATTCAAAATTAATTCGAACTATTCTTACGAAACTCTTCAGCTATAATTTTTAAATCTGCTTCTGATAAATTGGAAGTTTCTTTAAGTTTATAATTAAAAGCTTCAACTTCTGCTTCAGTGCCAGGACAACCAATGTTTGAACCTTTTCCTTTTAAAGTCATTTCATCTTTTAACATTTTGGAATCTGCTAAAAGAGTTCTGTTGCTATCAAAAATTAACCAATACGGAATTCCACTTTTATCTCCTCCATTTTCACTGAGAATTTCAGCAGCTCCAGGGTTTTCAAGATGTTTATTGTTTTTAGACTCTTTTACTACTAAATGTTCAATAACATAATTAGATTCAAACATATCATTAGTAGATGTTAGATTCATTGAAGCATCCATTTTTTTACACCAACCGCACCAGGAAGCGTGAAAAATAACAAATACATTTTTGTTTTCGACTTTAGCTTTGTCAAAAGCATTATTCATAATGCTTTCTGCTGTTGCAACGTCTTCTTGCGCAAATGTATAAGTAGAAATAATAATAGTTAAAATAGTAAGAATTAATTTTTTTAATTTCATATTTATTTGTCTTTTAAGGGTTTAAGAGGTGTGATTTCAATAAAATAATAAATGATGGATGCAACCGAACCAGCAAAAATGAGGATTAATGTCCATAACACTTTTTTACTAGTATCATTTTCTGGGTTGTTATTTGTGTGAACAATATAATAAATCTTAATTCCAAGACTCACAATTGCCATTATTATAATAAGTAAAATAAACCAAAACAAATAAGGTAAGAATTCTACAGGAAAATCTCCTGAGTGATTATTTTCTAATTCAATAACATTTTCTAAAAAAACAGTAAATAAAAATCCGAAAAAGAGTATTAATAAAATTATTGGTAAAAAAGTAAAAAATCCGAGCCAAAATTTAGTTCCAGAACTCATAATAAATGATTTTAAGTTGTTTCTTTAAAATTAGTAAATAATTCAATACAAAAATAAGTGTACCTAAATTAGAAAAGAGATTAAATTAAAAAATCCAGAAACCGTTAAGTTTCTGGATTTTTAATTATTCAATAATAAGTGAGAAATTTACTCTTCAACTTTCTTTTTTCCTTTACTAATTTTGATGGTTAGTTCTGAAGTTTTTTCATTTAAATCCATATGAATAGCATCGCCTTCAGTTAATTTTGAATTTACAATTTCTTCAGCTAAAGCATCTTCAATGTATTTTTGAATAGCTCTTTTTAAAGGTCTTGCACCGTATTTTTTATCAAAACCTTTATCGGCAATATAGTCTTTCGCTTTATCGGTTAAGGTTAATTTATATCCTAAATTCTCGATTCTACTAATTAATTTTGCTAATTCAATATCAATAATTGAGTGAATATCTTCTCTTTCTAACGCATTAAAAACAATAACATCATCAATTCTATTTAAAAACTCAGGTGCAAATGATTTTTTAAGTGCATTTTCAATAACACTTTTAGCATTTGCATCGGCTTGTGCTTTTTTAGAAGATGTTCCAAAACCAACACCAGCACCAAAATCTTTTAATTGACGCGAACCAATGTTAGAAGTCATAATAATGATGGTATTTCTAAAATCAATTCTTCTTCCTAAACTATCAGTAATATGCCCATCGTCTAAAATTTGTAGCAACATATTAAATACGTCTGGATGTGCTTTTTCAATCTCATCTAACAGTACAACAGCATAAGGTTTACGTCTAATTTTTTCAGTTAATTGTCCACCTTCTTCATAACCAACATAACCTGGAGGTGCACCAATTAAACGAGAAATGGCGAATTTTTCCATGTATTCACTCATATCAATTCTCACCAAAGCTTCCTCATTGTCGAATAATTCAGTAGCTAATACTTTAGCGAGTTGTGTTTTACCAACTCCAGTTTGACCTAAAAATATAAACGACCCAATTGGTTTATTAGGATCTTTTAATCCAACACGGTTACGTTGAATGGCTTTAACAACCTTTGAAACAGCCTCGTCCTGACCAATTACTTTTCCTTTAATTAGTTGTGGTAAATCGTGTAATCTGTGGCTTTCAGCTTCAGCAACTCGATTTACAGGAATTCCAGTCATCATAGAAACAACTTCGGCAACATTGTCTTCAGTTACTATTTCTCTATTTAATTTGGAAGCTTCTTCCCATTTAGTTTGCTCAGTTTTAAGCAAGCTTTCAATTCTTTTTTCATCATCACGTAAACGCGCAGCTTCTTCATATTTTTGTCCGTTAACTGCCGCAGTCTTATCCTCCTTAATTTGCTCTAATTGACCTTCTAGTTGTAATACTTCTTTTGGAACAACAATATTAGTAATATGAATTCTAGAACCGGCTTCGTCCAAAGCATCAATAGCTTTGTCCGGTAAAAAACGGTCGGTCATGTATCTATTCGTAAGCTTTACACAAGCTTCAAGTGCATCGTCTGTATAATCTACATTATGATGTTCTTCATATTTATCCTTAATATTTTGTAATATTTGAATGGTTTCTTCAACCGAAGTAGGTTCCACTATGATTTTTTGAAATCTACGTTCTAAGGCACCATCTTTTTCAATATTTGTTCTAAATTCATCTAGTGTTGTTGCACCAATACATTGAATTTCACCTCTAGCTAAAGCAGGTTTTAACATATTCGAAGCATCTAAAGAGCCAGTTGCTCCACCCGCACCAACAATGGTATGAATTTCATCAATGAACAAAATAATATCTTCATTTTTTTCAAGTTCATTCATCAAAGCTTTCATTCGCTCTTCAAACTGACCTCTGTATTTTGTTCCAGCTACCAAACTTGCTAAATCTAGCGAAATAATTCTTTTGTCGAATAATATTCTTGAAACTTTACGCTGAACAATTCTAAGTGCAAGACCTTCCGCAATGGCAGATTTACCTACACCAGGTTCACCAATAAGCATTGGATTGTTCTTTTTTCTTCGGCTTAAAATTTGAGAAACACGCTCAATTTCCTTTTTTCTACCAACAACAGGATCTAAGTTGCCTTCTTCTGCTAAACGTGTTAAATCACGTCCAAAATTATCTAAAACAGGTGTTTTAGACTTTTTTTGAGGAGTGCTTCCAGCTTTTGGTTGTTCAAAAGGGTTTGGTTTTGGTTTGTCAAAATCATCATCTGAAGGAGTTTCAGATTTTGGCAAATCTAATTCTTCTCCAAAGAAAAGTTGTTTAAAAATGGTTTTAGCATCTTCATAACTAGCATCAAAATTATGTAACAACTTTGTCGTTGGGTCATTCTCGTTTCGTAAAATACAAAGCAATAAATGCGCCGTATTCACCGATTCGTTTTGATATAATTTTGCTTCTAAAAAAGTCGTTTTTAACGCTTTTTCAGCTTGCCGAGTTAAATGTAAATTTTTCTTTTCATGAATACTCTCCAATACTGGATTTGACGGACTTAAATTTTCAATTTTTCTTTTTAAATGTTGAAGATTTATGCCCAATGAGTTTAATATTTCAATAGCTTTTCCATCGCCTTTTCTTAATATTCCTAACATTAAATGTTCCGTACCAATAAAATCATGCCCTAAGCGTAAAGCTTCTTCCTTGCTGTAAGCTATAACATCTTTTACTTTTGGTGAAAAATTATCGTCCATAGTTTATTGTTTATATGGTAAAATTAACAGATTTTTTTCTTTTTTAAACGCAAAAACGACATCACTTTTTTTTCAATGCTTAAAAAGCTTATTTTTATATGTTCAAACTGATTGATATGCAGTAGTTTAGACGGTTAAAATATTTATTAAAAATTGTTGATAAATAATATAAATTCCATCCTAGTTTTAAAGCTTGAAAATGTGAAAAATTGTATATTGCTTTTTCAAATTAAGACACTAAAAAAAATAAAATTTTATGGCTGACGGAGAAAAACTGATTCCTATTAATATTGAAGATGAAATGAAATCGGCATACATTGATTATTCAATGTCTGTAATAGTTTCAAGAGCATTACCAGATGTTCGTGACGGACTAAAACCCGTTCATAGAAGGGTATTGTTTGGTATGCATGAATTAGGAATAAAAGCAACAGGATCTTATAAAAAATCAGCGAGAGTAGTTGGGGAAGTATTAGGTAAGTAT
>Ga0209121_10001971_pt1 | contig 21273 bp, 20 predicted proteins | sample Cruoilmetagenom3_FD_187292 | JGI IMG/M metagenome (GOLD analysis project Ga0209121, IMG submission 187292) | Oil polluted marine microbial communities from Coal Oil Point, Santa Barbara, California, USA - Sample 3 (SPAdes) (version 2) | ecosystem: Environmental > Aquatic > Marine > Oil seeps ...
CAAAATGATTCTAGACAGATTAAATAAGGGCAAAATAGAAGAAAAATATCGTTTGAACATGAAAAAATATGAAACCCAAAATTTACAGACGCAACTGACATTTCTTGAAGAACAAAAGGAATACTTAAAAGGGAAAAAATAAAAAAACTTCAGTGTCACCAAAAAACATAACAAAAATCCTTGATATCTTTTCGGAAATAATCTATACTGTTTCGATATGAATTGCAAATTCTTGATCCCTTTTTTTGTTGACAAATATCTATAAGTAACATATAATTTTGTTTATGTTTAATAATATTTATCAAAATTCTATGATTATAAATACAGTCTGTTTATATACATACTGTTAATTTTGAAAGGAGTTGGTAAAATGAAAAATGTCAAGAAAATCGGAATTATTATCTGCCATCGCTTCCATACCTGTGCTGGTGGAAAATGTCTCAGAGCACTCAGGAATAGAGAGGGAGCCTTCAGTATCTATAAAGAGCAGGAGGTAGAACTTGTTGGATATACAACCTGTGATGGATGCCCCGGGGGTAACATAGAATATGCTCCAGAGGAGATGAAAAAAAATGGAGCCAAGGTGATTCATTTTGCTACAGGAATGGTTGTGGGTTATCCCCCCTGTCCATTCATTGCTCATTTCCGTGACTTTATTCAGGAAAAATATGGCATTAAGGTGGTTATCGGTACCCATCCTATTCCACAGAAGTACTACATTACACATTCGAGATTAAAAACCTGGAATTCACCGGAATGGAAGACGTTTATTCAACCGACATTAACGGATGAGAAAACCCGTCTTGACTATGATTAGAAAAATGGAGGATAAAATGAAGACAGATTGGAGAATATCAAACAGGGTAAAACAGATTAAAAAATCTGCAATCCATGAAATGACACGTTTGTCAAAAGAGGTAGAGGATGTAGCATTCTTATCCTGGGCAAAACCAACCTCTGATACACCTGAACATATTAAAGAAGGTGCAATCTCTGCAGTGAGGAATGGACTTGTCGGTGGATATTCTGAAAATGCTGGTTTGTTGAAATTACGCGAGGAGATTGTCAGGAAACTAAAAAGGGATAACAATATAGATGCCAATGTCTCTCAAATATTGGTAACCGTTGGTGCAATCGAAGGGTTATCCGCCGCTGTAATGGCACTGATTGACCCTGGTGATGAGGTTATTTTGCCGTCTCCCACTTATTCTACCCATATCCGTCAGGTTGTTATTGCTTCGGGTAAACCTATCTTTGTTCCTACAATAGAGGAACAAGGATTTCGTCTAAATATTGAGGGGATCAAGAACGCAATTACTCCAAAAACAAAGGCAATTTTCTTTTGTTCTCCATCAAACCCAACGGGTACAGTCTTCAGTGAAGAAGAACTTCGTGGATTGGCTGAAATCGTCCTGAAGAATAACTTAATGGTTATTACGGATGAGGCATACGAATATTTTACATACGATGGTTACAAACATTTTAGTATAGGTTCGATTCCAGAGATGAGAAAGAATGTGGTAAGTTGCTATACATTCACAAAAACCTATGCAATGACAGGTTGGAGGATTGGATATTTACATGCAGATGAAGCATTAATTCCACAAATCACCAAGGCACATATTCCTTTTGCCATCTGTGCACCCGTTGTTTCTCAATATGCTGCACTTGCCGCTTTGGAAGGAAACCAGGAATGTGTTGCAATATTTAGGAAACACTATCTCTCTATGCGTAATCTGATGTGCGAGCGTCTTAACAGGCTCAATTCGGTTTTTGAATACCAGAAACCAATGGGGTCATATCTTATGTTTCCCAAAATTATAGTAGAAGAAGGTAGGGATTCAACAAGTTTTTGCAAGAAACTTCTTAGGGAAGCGAAGGTATCGACAACACCTGGAATTGCTTTTGGACCAACAGGCGAAAGCCATTTAAGATTATCGTTCTGTGTCCCCGAAGAGATGATAAATAAAGGATTTGATAGAATAGAAGCATATTTCAAGTAGAAATACCAGAGAATAGGTCTTCACATTTGACATAAAGTTTTGGTAATTCCCACCATACCCTGATTTTTAATGGAATAATTTCCTGATTTCTTTGTAAATAGTATGTGAATAATACGAAAGAATATAAAAACAAATGGAACCACAAGATTAACCCCGTTAGATAGTAAACATCTAACGGGGTTAACACAGAAAGATAGATGTAAAAATGAGTCTAAAAATGAAAAGGAGAATCTTGTGAAAATCTGTGCTCTCTGTGGTTACTCTTTTCTCAAAACAGTAGGAATAAAAAAGGAGGTATTATGAAACGGTTTATTTTAAGTCTTATCCTTATGCTCGGGATATGGAATCAAGGAGTGGCTAAAGATAAGGAGCCAGAGGATATTATCAACTCCACCGTAAATGCTATTTCCGTTTGTAACCCTATCAGATATAGGAATCTTACTATTTTCCCACTCGCTTTTGCAAAGGGCCGTGACAAAAAATCTATTATTACATTAGATGAAGCATTCAGAAAGGACTATATCAAGATAATGGAGAAGGAATCCGGGGATGTCAATACGGTAATCCTTGTAAATACTTCAAAATACTATGTCTTCCTGCTTTCAGGCGAGATTATAACGGGTTGTAAACAGGACAGGATGGTCAGTGAGGATTGCCTTATCCCTCCACATAGTGGAAAGATTCATCTCAAGGTCTATTGCACGGAGCATGGAAGATGGACTGCCCAATCCCATAAGTTTTCTACAGGAGGAATGACAATAAATCCAAAAATGCGACAGGCTGCCAAAGCATCGAGAGACCAGGGAGAGGTGTGGGCACAGGTTGAAGAAAAAAGGAGCGAAGTGGGTGCTAATGCATCTCCTACTTCAAGATATATGGATATATTAGAGGATAAAACAGTTGCAAAAGAATTAAAACCTTACATAGATAAATTTTCAAATATTCCGGATGTGCGAGGTTGGAATACGGTAGGTGTTCTTGCAGCAGTTGGAGATGAAATAATGGTTGTCGACCTTTTTACAAATCATAAACTTTTTAAGAAATTATGGAAAAAACTGATAAAATCATACGCACTTGATGCAATAAATAGAAACCCGGAAGGCAAACTCTCAAAAGGCAACGCACTCGATTTTATAAGAGAACTCAATGATATAAATTTAAGCACAAGGAATACAGATGGAGCAGGCGATGCTTACACGATAGATGGTTACGATAGCTTCGGAACCACCCTTATCTTCGACAAAAGACCCGTTCACCTCGACCTTTTCCCAGAAGAAGGTTCACAACATCCAAAAAGGATTCCAATACTCGATTTCAGACGAGAAGAGATAAGATAAAATACGGCTATAGGTATTTCACGGTAGTAAAAATCATCCAGCATTCAAAAAATGCTGGATGATTTTTTTTCAGAAAAAGAACTTTTTTATTGACAAAAGGCTCGAGTAGTTATAGAGTCAACAAATAATTTATAATGGACAAGGAGGTTAAAATGTTATTATCTAATTATGTAAAAAATCAAAATATTATTTCTGAATTATCAGGAGAAGATAAGGATGGAGTAATAAAGGAGATGGGAAATTGTTTAGCAACAATAGGTGATGTAACAAACAAAGAGGAGCTAATAGATGGAATGCTTAAAAGGGAAGAGATAGAGAGCACAGCCATAGGGAATGGAATTGCGATACCACATACAAGGGGAGAATTTTGCAAAAACCTTTTAGTCTGTATAGCCCGGTCAAAGCAGGGTGTCGACTTCAATGCGATTGACGGAAAGCCTGTTTTTCTCATTTTTATGATTGCCGCCCCAGAAACTGCAAAGAAGGAATATCTACAGGTGATAGCAAAGATTGCTCGATTCCTGAAATCGGAAAACAATAAAAAGAACATCTTATATGCAGAGACAAAGGATGCTATTCTTCAGGTTATTGGGGATTTCGATGCAACCTTTCCTGGTGTAGAGAAGGTCACAACAAAGGACGGCAGGGTAATATATAAGGAAATGACCTAAAAGTTAAACCTTACGATTTTCCTTGACTTTTAACAAATATTTTTTTATAATTGAATACTTTAACATGGGCGATTAGCTCAGTTGGTTAGAGCGCTTGCTCGACATGCAAGAGGCCAGCCGTTCAAGTCGGCTATCGCCCACCATAGTGCAACATAGTAGTCAGAAGCCTTATGAAACGGTGAATGTGAGAATCGATGATAGGTCTGTCTTTATGTAAAACTGCATCAAATAATAAGAAATATTATGGAGCAGGGTAATGGAAAAAAAATAACAGGGTATAAAAAAGATGGACTTAGAAAATTATAATTTTGAAAGAATAAACAATGAAAATAAAAATCGATATAGATGGTGTAAAAGAGATAGAAAAGGGTTCTACCGTATTAGGGGTTCTTACCGAGTTGAATTACCATGGTAAAAAAAGACCTGTCGCTGCAAGGTTTAACAATAGATTGATAGACCTTTCGTTCCCCCTTGACGAAGAGGGTACATTACTTCCTCTTACCTTCTACGATGAGGTAGGTAAATCTATCTACTGGCATTCCACTGCACATATAATGGCACAAGCAGTAAAAAGACTTTTCCCCAATGTCCAACTGGCTATTGGTCCTGCTATATCCGATGGTTTTTACTACGACTTCTACATAGAAAATCCCTTTTCACTCGATGACTTAAGAAACATCGAAAAGGAGATGAAAAAAATTATCGAGGAGGATATACCATTTGAAAGAATTGTAATGTCAAAACAGGAAGCAATTGCTTTCTTCACTAAAATGAAAGAAAGGTTCAAACTCGAACTTATAGATGAACTTATCGGTGATATTTCCATTTATAGGAACAATGAATTCTCTGACCTCTGCAAGGGACCACATATTCCCTGCACAGGCTACATAGGTGCATTTAAGTTGCTTTCCGTATCGAGCAGTTACTGGAGAGGTGATGTAAAAAGAGAACATCTCCAAAGGATTTACGGAATATCCTTCGAAAGAGAGGTCGAGCTCGAAGAGCATCTTCATAAATTAGAGGAAGCCAAGGAAAGGGACCATAGAAAGCTCGGTAAAGAACTTGAACTATTCTCTATAGAAGAAAGTGCAGGTTCAGGGCTTATCTTCTGGCATTCAAAAGGAGCAACGCTCAGGCGAACAATAGAAGATTACTGGAAGGAAGAACATCTAAAGAATGGATATGAACTTGTTACTACCCCGCATATTGCAAAATCTCAACTATGGCATATATCAGGACATTACGATTATTATAAAGAAAATATGTATACCTTTGAAAAAGAAAATGAAGAGTATGTAATAAAACCTATGAATTGTCCGGGGCACATTCTTATCTACAAATCTAAAATACATAGTTATCGAGACCTACCTATAAAGTATGCAGAACTCGGAGCCGTTGTAAGAGATGAATTATCCGGGGTTCTTCATGGACTGTTGAGGGCACGCGAGTTTACTGTTGATGATGGTCATATCTTCTGTACGAAAGAACAGATAGATGATGAAATACTTCTCGTTTTAAGGTTTGCACGTAGTATGCTCTACACCTTCGGTTTCCAGAAACTAAATTATGAACTGAGTGTAAGAGATCCTATAAACAAGAAAGAATATGCAGGAGCAGATGAGGATTGGGAGATGGCAGAAGTTTCTCTGCAAAGTGCACTCGATGCCGAACACCTTGAATATAAAAGAATGGAAGGGGAGGCAGTCTTCTACGGTCCAAAAATCGATATTAAATTTGTTGATGCACTCGGCAGAAAATGGCAGGGACCGACTATTCAATTTGATTTCAACCTTCCAGCCCGTTTTAATGTAACATATATTGGAAAAGATGGAAATCCACACAATGTATTCATTGTCCATAGAGCGCTCCTGGGTTCAATAGAAAGATTCATTGGTGTTCTTATCGAACATTACAAAGGTGATTTTCCTGTATGGCTTGCACCCATCCAGGTAAGAATTATGACCATTACCGATAGAAACATCGATTATGCGGAAAAGGTCAATAATCTATTGAAATCACACGGGATAAGAACTGAAGTAGATGAAAGAAACGAAAAAATCAATCTTAAGATCCGGGAAGCAGAAATGCAAAAAATTCCTTATATGGCAATCATTGGAGAAAGAGAAGAAAGGGAAAATAGGATTTCTCTCAGAGAACGACACAGGAAGAACCGTGGCTCTTGCACGGTAGAAGATTTGTTTGAGGAAATCAATCAAAAAGTAGAAAAAAAAATAGACCAAGAGGGAGGTGTTGAGTATCAAAAATAAAAAAGAAAAAAAACCACCAATGAATTATAAAATTCGAGCAACAAATGTTTTGGTAATCGATAATAATAAGAAAAATTTGGGCATAATGCCAAGGGATGATGCCGTCAAACTGGCTAAGGAACGAGGATTGGATCTGATTGCAGTAAATAAAGAGCATATCCCCCCTGTCTGTAAAATTTTAGATTATGGAAAACATCTTTATACAAAACGAAAACAACAAAGAATGGCAAAGAAAAAACAGAAAATTGTACATATAAAGGAATTGAAATTCGGTCCTGAAATAAGTGAACATGATTATAATGTAAAGATAAAACACGCTCGAGAGTTCCTGGTAAGTGAAAAAAAGGTTAAATTGACGGTCAAATTCAGAGGTAGGGAAATAATCTATTCACAAAGAGGTCGAGAACTCCTAAGCAAAATGGCTAAAGAACTCGAGGATATTTCTATATGTGAAAGAAATCCTATCCGTATTGGTAAGATTATATATATTATGCTTGCACCTAAAATCATAATAAGACAGAAAGGAGGCGATATTGCCAAAGATAAAGACAAACAGGGGAGCAAGAAAGAGATTTAAGAAAACGGCAAAAGGAGAATATAAAAGGTCTAAAGCGTATAAAAGCCACTTGCTTACAAAAAAGAAAAAGAAGAGGAAGAAAAATCTCGCAAAAGCAACACTTGTAAGTCCACATAATAAAAAAAAGGTAAGGAGACTTTTACCATAAAATGACAAGGAGAAAAGATGCCAAGGGTTCATTCAAAAACTGTTGGGAAAAAGAAACATAAAAAATGGTTAAAAAGAGCAAAAGGATTCTGGGGTAGGAGAAAAAATCTCTATAGCGTAGCCAAGGTAGCATCCATAAAAGCACTTAGCTATTCAACAAGAGACAGAAAAGTAAGAAAAAGAGATTTCAGAAGGCTCTGGATACTTAGAATAAGCGCATGCTGTCAAAACAATGGCATTAGTTACAACAAATTTATCAACGGCTTAAAGAAAGCCGGTATTATACTAAACCGGAAGATTCTTGCAGAAATAGCTGTCACCGATGCCAAAGCCTTCTCCCTCCTCTTAAAAAACACAATTAATAAAAATGGCTCCTGAAAAATATACCGAAGAAATACGGTCTGAATTCCTGCAGAAGTTAAACCTTACTTCCACACCTGAAGAAATCGATAAAATCAGAATAATGTATCTGGGACGTAAGGGTATAATTACAAAAAAACTGAAAAACATCAAAAATCTCGATGTAGAGAAAAGACCCCTCTACGGAAAAGCAATGAATGAACTGAAACATAGTATAGAGAATGCGCTGGAAGAAAAAAACAAGGAATTTTTGGGCACAAAAAAACTTGAAGAAAATTACTTCGATTACACAATGCCCGGGGACAGAAGATGGCAGGGACACCTGCATCCCTTAACAACAACTACCAACGAAATCATTGAAATTTTTCTGAAAATGGGATTTAGCATTGCATACGGGCCAGATATTGAAACAGACTTTTACAATTTTGAAGCACTTAATTTCCCAAAAGACCATCCATCAAGAGATATACAGGACACATTCTATCTTGAAAACAACCTGCTTTTGAGGACACAAACATCCCCTGTCCAAATCAGGGTAATGGAAAAACAAAAACCACCCATTAGAATCATCTCACCCGGTAGATGTTACAGGGTGGATAATTTCGACCCATCTCATTCACCGGTTTTTCACCAGATTGAATCTCTCTATGTCGACACGAACGTCACATTGGCTGATCTGATAGCAACCCTCGATATTTTTGCAAAAGCAATTTTTGGCGCATCTACAACCATAAAACTCACACCACACTATTTCCCATTTACTGAGCCGAGTGCAGAACTTAATGTCTCCTGTCCATTCTGTGGAGGTAAAGGATGTTCAACCTGTAAACATACAGGATGGATTGAAATAATGGGTTGTGGTATGGTTCACCCAGAGGTTTTCAAAATAGTCGGATACGATGCAGATAAGTATACGGGCTTCGCATTTGGCATGGGGATAGAAAGGATAAGTATGCTTAAACATAACATAAATGACATAAGGCTCTTCTTCGAGAACGATTTACGTTTCATAGAACAATTTTAAACCAGAGAAAAATGAAAGTAAGCATTGACTGGTTAAGAGAATATATTGATATAGATATCCCTATTGCCCAACTGGGAACAAAACTCACAGAGCAGGGGGTATCCGTTGAAGGAATCACAAAGATTGGCGGGGATTATATCTTTGACCTCGAAATCACACCCAATAGACCCGACCTCCTATCTGTATTCGGTATAGCAAGGGAAATTAAAGTAATGCTACGAAAACCGTTCAAGAAGAATCCATTTAATACAAATCTGCAGGTAGATAATAGTGGCTGTGATATTACAGTAGAGATAGAAGATAAAAAAGATTGTCCTCGATATGCTGGATGCTTACTCGAAAATATAAAAGTCGAGCAATCTCCTGATTGGTTAAAACAAAGACTTTCGGTGTCCGGTATCCGGTCAGTAAACAATGTTGTAGATGTGACAAACTATGTACTGCTTGAAATGGGACACCCCTTACATGGATTTGATGCTGAGGTTATAAAAGGACGAAAAATAAAGGTCAGAAGGGCGAGTGGAAATGAATCTATCATAACACTCGATTCAATAGAGAGAAAACTTGATGTCCAATCCCTGGTAATAGCGGATGCCGAAAAACCCATAGCGATAGCAGGAATAATGGGTGGAGAAAATAGCGAAATTAGAGAGGAGACAAGGAATATCTTTATTGAAAGTGCATACTTTAAACCAACTCTTATTAGAAGAGGTGCAAAGAAATTTAACATTTCAACGGAATCATCCTACAGATTTGAAAGAAAGGCTGATATAGATGGATTAATTCCTGCACTCTTAAGAGCAAAGGAACTACTGATCAAATTATGTAAAGGAAATATGAAAGGAGGCATAACTGATACATATGAAGGAAAAAAACTCGAAAGGAAAAAGGTCAATTTTTCTATTAAATGGTTAAATGGGTTCCTTGGTTCTGATTTTTCCACTGAAGAGATAAAAAAACCTCTTATTTCTCTCGGGTTCGATGTAAAGGGAGATACCTTACTTGAAGTCGAAATACCATCATTCAGAAGGGATATAGCGATAAAAGAAGACATAGCCGAAGAGGTTATAAGGATACAGGGTTTTGAAAAAATACCTTTGATGAACAGAATATCATTCAATAAGGTTACATCGCTCCCCAATAATTCTCTGAAAATCAATAGAATAAAGGAATACTTTATTTCGCAAGGATACGATGAAGCAGTAAATATAAGCTTCCTTTCCAGCGAAGAAATAAAATTCCTAAATTCACATACTATACCTATCGAGATTAAGAACCCGATAGCAAGTAACCTTACACTTATGAGACCAACCCTGCTTCCAGGGCTCCTGAAAACAGTCAAAAAGAACATTAATATCGGTGTTAAGGACATAAGAATTTTTGAATCAGGAAATGTCTTCATTCATAATTCAGATAAAGACAAAATCAATGAGATGTTGAGAATTGCAGGAGTATTAACAGGAAAGGTAAAAGAGCAGGATTGGAGAGGTGAAAATAGAGAATATGATTACTATGATATAAAAGGTAATATCGAAGGGCTATTCGACTATGTAAGGATTGGAAATATCTCATTCAGGAAAAAAGAAGACCTTCCTGCATTACTCAAGATGGGTAGCAATCTCTATATAGGCAAAGATAGAATTGGTTACATCGGTTCCTTGAGTAACAAGGCAAGGGATTTCCTTGATATACCACAAAAGGTTTTCCTTTTTGAATTAGAACTTGCACATTTACTGGACCATATCTCATTTGCTCGCAAATTCACCACACTTCCGAGATATCCAGGAGTATTAAGGGACATATCTCTTATCGTCCCTAAAAATGTAACCCATCAACAGATAGAAGATATTATAAAAATGAACGGCATAGGGTTGGTAGAAAGGATTGAACTTTTTGATACATACCATAGTAAAAAATTTACCAATGGTTCAAGGAGTCTCACATATTCAATTACCTTCCGTTCGCCTAAGAAGACATTAAACGATGAAAAGGTTAGTAGAATAGTTGATGGAATAAGTAATGCATTCGCTGAAAAACTGGGTATAAAACTAAGGGGTAGTGAATAAAATGGAGCTTTTTGAAAAAAGTGTAGCAAATTGGGAAACACTGGAGCAGGAAATAGAGGAGACAATCGAACTGATTCAGAACATAAGGAACAAAAATGAAACATTGGTTAAAAACAACAAAAAATTGGAGGAGGAGATAAAGAGGTTTAATAAAATCAAAAAAAAGATGGAAGAAAAAATAAATGAACTTTTAGAAAAATTAAATACTTTTAAGGAGTAGAGATACCCTGTATGGCTCGGATCTCAAAATAGGGATTTCGTTAAAATGGAAGAAAAAGAAAGAATAATAACCTTTAATATCCTTGGAGAAGATTACAAGATTAGAACCGATATGGACAAAGATAAGGTTATTCACATAGCAAACTTTGTTAAAAAACAGATAATAGAGACGACAAAAAATGTTGGTTATGCATCACAGACGAAAATTGCAGTACTTACAGCAATAAACATCGCAATGGAACTTTTCAGTGAAATAGATAAGGGAGAAAACAGAGAGAAAAGAATTGCAAAAGCATCAAAAAAACTAAAAGAAGTCCTATTAAAAAAATAATTTTCTTGTTGATTTTCTTAACGAAATCTGCTATACTATAAATAATGTGAACACGATTGCCCTACCGTGTTCGTGATGAGTCGTTTGATCTTGAGCCAACACCTAAGTACTGGGAACCGGTAGCATCTCTCGAGTGCATGCCTCTCTTTGAAGCGGTAGCCAGGTTAGAGCTGTGAGGCGCCCACTTTGTAACTTAGGTTCAGATACAACTGCTCACACGGCACAATGGTAGGGCTTTTATATTACATAGAGGAGGTGGCTGAAAAATGGATAAAACAACAATCTGGATTATTTCAACAGTTATAGGAATAGTTATGTTCTTTATTGGTTATCTCGTAAGAGACCTTATAAGAAGAGCAAATATAAAAAAAGCCCAAAGCATAGCAGATAAGATAATTGAAAAAGCAAAGAAAGAAGCGGAAAATTACAAGAAGGAATCAAAAGATGATATGGAGAAAAAGTGGACATTAAAGAAACAGGAATTTGAATGGGAAACCAAAAATAAGAGGAGAGAATTAGCCCAACTCGAAAAAAGGCTTAATGAACGAGAAATTAATATAGAGAGAAAAAATAACCTTCTTATGCGAAAAGAAAAGGATAATATTGAGAGAGAGAGAATGCTAATTCAGAAGGAAAAATCTATCAAACTAAAAGATGCACGATACAATACCCTTTTAAGACAGGAAAATGAGAGACTTGAAAGAATTGCTGGTATGACGGGTGAACAAGCAAAACGACAACTTATGGACAACTTAAAGGAGCAGGCTAAATACGAAGCAGCAAAAACAATAAGGGAGATAAAAGATAAAGCAGAAGAAGAGGGTCAAAGAAAGGCAAAGGAGATTACGACACTTGCTATCCAACGTTCAGCAATGGAACATGTTTCGGAATCCACGGTTTCGGTTGTTGCTCTTCCCAATGATGAAATGAAAGGAAGAATTATTGGAAGGGAAGGAAGAAACATAAGAACATTCGAAAACATAACAGGTGTAGAGGCAATTGTTGATGATACACCTGGTGCAGTAACACTCTCGGGTTTTGACCCCATCAGGAGAGAGGTAGCAAAACGTTCCCTTGAAAAACTTGTAGAAGATGGTAGAATCCATCCAGCACGTATAGAAGAGATAATCGCAAAAACCCAGAAAGAGGTAGAGGAAGTGATAAAGAGTACGGGTGAAGAGACGATTATGGATATGGCTATCACAGGAATACATCCTGAACTTGTCAAATTGCTTGGTCGATTAAAATTCAGAACAAGTTATGGACAGAATGTTCTTCTGCATTCGAAGGAAGTTGCAACAATCGCAGCGCTTATGGCAGGAGAACTCAGGCTGGACTCGGAGGATGCAAAAAGGGCAGGACTTCTGCACGATATTGGCAAAGCAGTAGACCAGAACTACGAAGGAACCCATGCAAAGATAGGTGCAGAGCTAGCTGAAAAATATGGGGAATCTCAAATTATTATCAATGCAATCGCAGCACATCACGAAGAGGTAGATGTTGAATCGCCTATTGCTGTTCTGGTACAGGCTGCTGATACAATTTCAGGAGCAAGACCCGGTGCAAGGAGAGAAACGCTCAAGGCATATATCAAAAGACTTGAAAAACTCGAGGAGATAGCACTCTCATTCAATGGCGTCACAAAATCATACGCAATGCAGGCGGGAAGAGAAATAAGGATCGTCGTCGAACCAGACAGACTCGATGATTTCAGATGCAAAGAACTTGCGGAAAACATAGCAAAGAAGATTGAATCCGAATTAAAGTATCCTGGACAGATAAAAGTAACCGTTATAAGAGAAACAAGAGCTGTAGAATTTGCAAAATAGAAAGGACCCAAAACAATAAACCCCGTTAGATAATCTTCTGTATTTAACGGGGCAAGCCCTGTGTAATAACATATCTACTCCAAAAATAACTATTACACGGGGCAAGCGGAACTTTCTAACGGAGTAAAGATTAAAATGAGAATATTGGTAATTGGTGATATTTTTGGCAGACCCGGTAAATTCATTGTATCAGAACTCCTGTCGGGTCTTAAGGAGGAATACTCTATCGATTTTACTATTGCTAACGGTGAGAATGCCGCTGGAGGCTTTGGCATTACCCCTAAAATTGCGAAGAAAATCCGCTCGTATGGTGTGGACTGTATAACGAGTGGTAACCATATCTGGGATAAGAAGGATATTATTCCAGAGTTAAATAGAACAGAGTATCTGCTGAGACCAGCAAATTATCCACCCAATAATCCAGGAAAAGGACAAGCAGTTTTCCAACTAACCGATGGAAGAAAAATAGGCATCATCAACCTCCAGGGAAGGGTCTATATGAAGAACATTGATTGCCCTTTCAGGGTAGCCGAAAAGATTATCAACGAAATGAGCAAGGAAACAAACATTATTGTTATCGATCTTCATGCAGAGACAACCGCAGAAAAAAAGGCTTTTGCCTATTTTATTGATGGTAAAATATCCCTGCTATTCGGAACGCATACACATATACAGACTGCTGATGAAACCATCCTTCCAAATGGCACGGGTTATATCACGGATGTTGGAATGACTGGAGCATTCGATTCCGTAATCGGTGTCAAAAAAGAAATATCCATAGCTTATTTCCTAAAACAGACCCCACATAGATTTGACTCCGCCAGCAAAGACAGAAGGTTAAATGGTATCTTTGCTGAAATAGACGACCTCAGCGGTAAAACAATAAAAATAGAAAGGATTGAGAGGGGAATCCCAGATGGAAACGATAGTAATTAATGGTAGGGCTATTGCCAATGCAATAAGAGAAAAACTTGCAGTCGACGTAAAAAACCTCGCCTCAAAAAATATCAATCCAAGAATGGCTGTGCTTCATATAGGAGAAGACCCTGCAAGCCTTTCCTATACAAAATCCATCCAAAGAATATCCTCTAAAATTAATATAGAAGTAGAAGTCTGCAAGATTGAAGAAACAACAAGTAGTGATTTTGTGATCGAAAAATTGAAAAAACTGAATGAAAATAAAAAGATTAATGGGATTATTATTCAAGAACCCATCCCATCCCATTTGAAGAGAGAAGATATTCTTTCTTCCATCTCGCCTTTTAAGGATATAGATTGTATGAACCCGATTAATCTTGGTCGGGTAATGAAAGGAAAATTTCTCTTTGCTCCCTCTACCCCTCTTGGTGTCCTTAAACTTCTCGAGTATGAAAATATTAATGTAGAAGGTAAAAATGTGGTTATCGTTGGAAGAAGTAACATTGTTGGAAAACCGCTCGCAAACCTCCTTTTAATCAAAGGGAAAGGTGGTAATGCAACCGTTACGGTATGTCACTCGAGAACCAGGAATTTAACATCTTTTACAAAAATGGCGGATATCGTTGTAGTAGCTGTTGGGAGACCAAAACTGATAGAAGGCAATATGGTAAAACCTGGTTCGGTTGTTATCGATGTGGGAATAAACGATGTGCTGGATAGCAATGGTAAACATAAACTTGTCGGCGATGTTAATTTCGATTCTATGAAGGGTATTGCATCATACATTACCCCAGTACCGGGAGGTGTCGGACCAGTAACAACTATGATGCTTCTATCAAATCTTATCAAATCAGCCCTTATAAGCTAAAAATTATCATTCCAAACCCTGAACTGAACATTGTCACCTGAATCCTGTGCTCGGAATGACATTATCACTTCATCCAGGATAATATTATCCAGCATAGCGTTAAATTTCCTTTGACAAAACATAAAAGATTTGTTACTATTTTATATAATGAAAGAAAAAATATATACGGTTAGAGAGATTACGCGATTCATAAAAGGAATTATCAATAGAGAAATAGGTTATCTATGGGTAAGGGGAGAAATATCAAATTTCAAAGCCCACTCTTCGGGACATCTCTATTTTTCATTGAAGGATGAATTTTCGCAGCTTTCCTGTGTAATGTTTAGAGAAGATAACAGAAAACTGCTCTTTCAGCCTGAGAATGGAATGGAGGTAATTGCCTATGGAAAGATAGCCGTTTATGAAAAACAGGGTGCATATCAATTGTATGTTTATGAGATGAAACCCGAGGGTATAGGGGAATTGGCTCTCCGCTTCGAGGCATTAAAGAAAAAATTAAAATATGAAGGACTTTTTGATAAAGAATATAAGAAACCATTACCGGATTTCCCTCTGAAGATCGGTGTCGTTACCTCAGATACAGGAGCAGCTATCCATGATATACTCAATATCCTTACCCGAAGGGCTCCCTATGTGGAGGTAATCTTAAGACCGGTAAAGGTACAGGGAGAATATGCGGCTAAAGAAATAACGGAAGCAATCAATGAATTCAATATTTACGGTGATGTTGACCTTTTAATCGTTGGAAGGGGCGGTGGTTCAATAGAAGACCTTTGGGCATTCAACGAGGAAATAGTTGCAAGGGCTATCTTCGCTTCCGAAATTCCTGTTGTATCTGCAGTAGGGCATGAAGTCGATTTTACCATCTCCGATTTTGTTGCAGACCTGCGTGCCCCAACACCTTCGGCTGCAGCTGAAGTCTCTGTCAAGGATAGGAAAGAGATCATTGATCGTATAGACCACATCCTTGCCACACAACAAAGATTACTTACAGAAAATATTAAACAGAAGAGCGAAAGATTGAAAAATCTGACAGAGCGATACGGAATTGCAAGGATTATCGACATAATCAGGCAGGGAAAACAATCCATAGATGAATATGAAAGAAGAATCACATCAAACCTTTCCCACATCTTCTCAATAAAATCCCAGATGTCGGATGGACTTCATAAAAGACTTGCCGGACTGAATCCAGCAGCTGTTCTCGAAAGGGGATACACCATTGCAAGAAGACTACCCGAGGGCAATATTGTATCAAGCATAAACGATGTCCATCTCTTTGACAGATTGAACATAGAATTTGCAGATGGAAAAATTAGAACAGTTGTAGACAAGAAGGAGGGAGAAAAAAAATGAAAAGAATGATTTTAATAGTCTTTTTATGTTCTACATTACTTTTCGTGGGATGTAAGAATCGACAGATTACAGCAGGAGGCCAAAGGGATACTATCGTTGTTCTGTCGGAAAATAATAATTGGCTTAAAACAAAGGATGCATTAACGGATGCGCTCGGACGGGATGTCTTTACACCAAACAGGGAAACAGTTTATGAATTAGTGCACGGTCTACCGGAAAATCTTTCATCATATATCTACGGAAAAAATATCCTGATTATAGGATATTTAGATACCTCATCGGAAGCATCAAATCTTATATCAACTCTGCTTACAGCTGATGCACAACAACTGGTAAGGGAAGGGAAAAATTTCATCTTTGAAAAGGAGAACCCCTGGGCTTTCGGTCAGTATCTCCTTATTATTTCAAGTCCAGGGAAACCTGAGCTTAATACCATAATAGAACAGAGTAAAAACACGATCTTTGATAACTTCGAGAAGGCATCCTATGAAAGGGCAAAGTGGTTAATCTACTCAGCTGGAAGGGATGAGAAAAAAGAAAAGAAGATAAGTAAATTGTTCAATTTTTCGCTGGAGTTACCTGTCGGTTTTTTATGGATAGGGGAGGATTCCATTAAGACATTCGTGAAATTGGTTAGAAAATACCCTTTTAGACTCATCTCCTTTGGGTGGAAGGAGAAAATGATTGACAGTATCTCCTACGATAAAGCCTGCAGGATGAGGGATAGTATAGGTCTCCTCTATCTTGACAACGATAAAATTGAAAGGACGATGACAAAAGGGAAAATGGTCGATTTTCTTGGTAGGAATGTCTATAAACTTGATGGAATATGGGAAAATGACGAGAATGTAATGGGTGGTCCATTCCGGACATATTTCTTTAATGATACACTCCAAAACAGGTCATACATTATAGATATTCATATCTTTGCACCGGGAAAGAAAAAATGGTTTTACCTGAAGGAATTGGAGGGTGTCGTATCAACCTTCAAAACATACCCATTAGATAGTATAAGAAGTAAATAGTTGACAGTTAACGGTTAACAGATGACAGATGACGGTTGAATAAAGAGAATGAGTGGGGCAAACATATTCCATATTGTTTTTTATCCTGAAAATCTGGTATGGAAACTTTTCGGTATAGATAAAGGGGATTGAGTATAATGGAGAGGATTATTCTTCATATAGATATGAATGCATTTTTTGCATCTGTGGAGCAGCAAGCTGACCCTACATTGAAAGGTAAACCTGTAATTGTTGGAACAGGACTTGAACTGAGAGGAGTCGTCTCAACATCGTCATACGAAGCAAGGCATTATGGAGTTAAATCGGGAATGCCTTTAAGAGAAGCACTGAAACTGTGCCCTCATGCAATCTTGATTCCTGTTGACCCTCCTAAATATGAATCCGTATCCAAAAGGGTTATGGATATATTCTTTAGATATACTCCACTTGTTGAAGTTTTCAGTGTCGACGAAGCATTCCTGGATGTCACTGGTTCACTGAGACTCTTCGGTTCAGTCGAAAATATTGTAGATAAGATAAAGAGGGATATCAAGAAGGAACTCGGTGTAACCTGCTCTTCTGGTTTGGGTCCGAACAAACTGCTGGCAAAGCTGGCAAGTGGAATGGATAAACCAGATGGATTTGCCCGGATAATGGAGGAAGATGTTCCACTGCTTTCAAAGAAATTACCCACTTCAGAACTGTGCGGCATAGGTCCAGGACTCACTAAAAGTCTGAAAGCACTAAACATTATAACAATGAAAGACCTTGCAGAATGTGACGAAACAATCCTCGTTGAAAGATTCGGTATTATGGGAAGAAAACTCCATCTGATGGGACTCGGGGAAGACCCCTCCCCTGTTCTCCCCTATTTCCATTATGAGGATGCAAAGTCTATGGGGCACAGCACCACTTTCAAGGAGGACATCTGTGATATTATGTTGATAAAAAGTAGACTACTCTGGCTTTCAGAAAAGGTAGGAAGAAGACTCAGAAAGGTAAGAATGAGAGGCAAAAAGGTAACCATTGTAGTTAGATATAGCGATTTTACTACTGTAAGCAAGGGTAGGTCAATCCTTCAGTTTATAAATGATGGGTATCAGATATATAGATGTGGACTTGAGATAATGAAATCCCTCCTCATACCAAAAAGAGATGTAAGACTTATAGGCGTGAGTGTTTCAAGACTGGTGAAGGGTATATATGAACCCGACCTCTTTGAGGATTTTGAAAAACAGGAAAGACTATTGAATGCTATAGATAGAATCAATGACAGGTTTGGTGAATTTACTATCAAGAGGGCATTCCTTCTCGGTAAAAATGTCCGAAGAAGATTGTTCAACCCATTAAGACCCGTCAGATAACAGAATGAGAAAACAACAGGTAGGCGCAGGCTTTACCCCGTGTAATAGGAAAATGTTTTTCACATAATGGTATTACACAGGGTTAGCCTGCGAGTATGAAAGGAAAGGTATATGACCAATTTTCCAAATGTGTGGGGAGAAGAGAATTTTTTTGGTTTTTCAGGTCTTGACGGAAAGACGGACTGGAACTATCCCTTTATAGCAACACTCCTTAAGGACAAACTCGGGTTTACTATAAGGACAGATAGGGAAAAAAGATTCTGGCTCGCGATAAGAAAAGGGAATAGGGTCTGTGAAACACTCAAGGGTAGAAGCAAAAATTGCTTTGAATATTTCAAACCAGATATTGTTTCTGGCGATATTATTTCCCTCAATGCCGGATTCAAGAAATGGGGATTTCATCTTCTTGCCCTTCCTGTCTCTAAAGAGGAATTTATTTTAAGAATCACCCCCGAAACATCATTAAAGGACTCAGTAATCTATTTTATCTCAAGGGTGGAAGCCTGTAAAAAACTTTACTGCAAAGATAAGAATTTCGTTATAGTAACGGATAAGGATAAAACCTTCATTAAACTCAACAGAAAAACGGACGACTACTCTGTTGTAGATTCTACAGAAGAGGTAGATAGGATAATCAGAAAAAGGGCAATAAAAAGAGCGAAGGAATGGGATGGTGATAAGGAGGTGCGGTATCTTGTAATATCCTATAAACCGAAGAGCGATAGAACATTGGACATTTCTATCTCCACTAAAAAGCAGGGAAAGAAAAAAAGAGTCAGGTCAATACCAACAGAGAAAAAGAGAAAATATCTCTACATCGAAAGGGCTAAAGGTTTCAGAAATAGCACGCTTGCAAAGGCTTTCAGTATCCTTAAATCAAACATCGAATCGCCGCAGGGAGTCTTTAAGCAAAGATGGTCAACACCAGATAGATGGCCGCATAGACATCTATGGTTATGGGATTCCTGTTTTCATTCCCTGGGTTATGTTTTTATCGACAAAAACCTTGCAGAAGAGACACTGCTCTCTGTACTCGATATTCAACAGGAAAACGGCTTTATTCCTCATATTGGCAGACCGAATGGTGATTTTTCCAATATTACACAGCCGCCACTTCTATCCTGGGCGGTTCACAGGGTCTATCACTATTCAAAAAACAAAAAATTTCTTCTTAAATGTTATCCAAAACTGAAAAATTATCTTAAATGGCATATGAGAAACAGGGATAAAAACAGAAATGGTCTCCTCGAATGGGCAAGAAACGATGAATCGGGAATGGATAATTCATCCCGCTTCAACTACGGATGTAATTTTGATGCCGTCGATTTCTCCGCTTTTATTGTCAACGACCTGAAGTGTTTTTACTACATTGGGAAAGAACTCGGCAAAGAGAATGCGGAGGTGAAGAAATTAGCAGATAAAATTGCTAAAAAAATAGAGATATATCTATGGAACAGAAAAGAAGGTTTTTTCTTTGATAGATACTTCGAGCGAAGATTCTCAAGTTACAAAACTGCCTGTGGTTTTCTCCCGCTCTTTGCTGGAGTCGCTAATAACAATCAAGCAGAGAAACTTATTCGCCATCTAAAGAATAAAAATGAATTTAATACACCATTTCCCATTCCAGGTGAAGCAATGGACTCACCCACATTTGACAACAATATGTGGAGGGGTCCTGTGTGGCTAAACTATAACTATTTTATAATAGAGGGATTAAAAAATTACGGTTTCTTTGATTTAGCAGAAACAATAAGAAAAAAAACAATGAAAGAGGTCGAGCGATGGTACCGAAAAGAAGGAACTATATTTGAGTTCTACGACCCGTTTGGAAAACTATCTCCGAAAAAAATACCGAGAAAGGACAGGTATGGTGCAATAAAGGAATTCGGCTGGTCAGCCGCTATCTATATAGTACTCAGTATGATGCCAGATTTTTCCAGATAACAAAGGCGAGATTCTTCCATGGTCATTATGAAACGGATTATTCAGACCTGTCCTGATGAAAATCAGGAATGACACCATCATGTCATACTGAATAATGTCATCCTGAATTCATTTCAGGATTATTTCAGCATCTCGCTTTTTAGACCCTGAAACGAGTTCAGGGTGACAAGAAAAAAAATGTTGGAACCTGTCGGAATTATTGAGAGTCTACCAATCTACTGGCGTAATATGACACTCTATTGTCTGAATTGCAAACAGGATGTAAAATCTGTTTGACTAATAAGAATTTATGGTTTATAATGTTTTTTATTCGGATTGTAATAAGACTACATCTTGTATCCGATTTTTCTTAAGAACGCTTTCCTCTCTTTGATATCTTCTTCCCCTTCTACACCAAGGGGTTTCATACCATCGAGAACTCCAAGAATACCCCTCTGCTCGTCATCCTCTGCAATGACCACCTTAAGAGCATTGGCGGTAGCACAGTAGAATCCCACTATTTCAGGCACTGTTCTGAGTGTCTTCAGTATATTTATAGGATATGCATCCTTCAAGAAAAGGATAAATGAATGCCCTGCTCCTATTTTTATTGCATTCTTCTTTGCAAGTTCAATCAACGCATCCTCCGTTCCTGTAAATCTTATAAGCCGCTTATCCGATGATTCACAGAATGCAAAACCGAATTTTATACCGGGAACCGTATTGACCAGTGCTTCATAGACATCCTCAACCGTTTTAATGAAATGGGTTTGTCCGAGTATAAAGTTCAATCCTTCTGGATTTTCTATTTCAACTATTTTGATTTCCATATTTTCTTCCCTTCGATTTTATTGGTTCTGGGAAAAATCTAACCACAGAGAACACAGAGATTATTTAGTTTCAACAACTCTGTCAGCACTTTTATTCTACTCAAAACAATGACGGAGCGGGTTGTGTAGATGAAGATGGGAGGAAGCTTCAACTTAATAAACATTTACTTCCCTCCCCC
>Ga0209121_10001973_pt1 | contig 21266 bp, 17 predicted proteins | sample Cruoilmetagenom3_FD_187292 | JGI IMG/M metagenome (GOLD analysis project Ga0209121, IMG submission 187292) | Oil polluted marine microbial communities from Coal Oil Point, Santa Barbara, California, USA - Sample 3 (SPAdes) (version 2) | ecosystem: Environmental > Aquatic > Marine > Oil seeps ...
CCCCCGCAACCGACCGTTGCTGCTACACCCGACATATTTCCCTCTCCTGAACCCACCACGATTCCTGACACTTCACGGCCTGTCACGGCGATCGTTGTGTCACCGTCCCCGTGGTTTTCGATACTAGCCGGGACTATTCCGGCTGCCATATTGGTTGTCGGTGTGGTTATCACTATGCTCAAACGGCCTCGTGCATAGTTGCCTTTTGGTTCAGCAATGGATATCTCGAGGAAGAGGCCTGAAGAGGAAGCAAAGAATGCCTGAAGTAACTGTGATTATGCCCGTTTTTAACGGGGCAAAGTACTTGTGTCCAGCTATCGATAGTGTAACATCTCAGACCTTCGCAGACTGGGAGCTGGTTGTGGTGGATGATGGTTCAGCGGATGCGACCCCTCAGATCCTAGAGGGGTACAAGGATCCAAGGATCGTCAAGATACGTCAGGACAACGCCGGGGAAGCCAGGGCACGGAATGTGGGGCTGGACCAGGCGAAAGGACTATATATCGCCTTTCTGGATGCGGACGACCTGTACCTGCCCAACGCCTTGGCCGATCTCGGAGAATTTTTGGACCGATATCCAGAGTATGATGTTGTCTTCTCCGATGGCCACATCTGCGATGAGCAGGAGACAATCTCAGGCCGATTGTCCGAGATCAGACCCGGTATTCATACTGGCAGCATTCTGGAACCGCTTGTTTTGACGGCCGGAGTGATCACAGTCCCTGTATGTACCATGACGCGACGCTCGTCTATTGAAAGCCATGGCGCCCGGTTCGACGAAAAACTGGTGATCGGTCCGGATTGGGATTTCTGGATCCAGTTAGCGAGGTCTTCTCAGTTCGGGTACCTGGACAAGCTCACCTGTATGTACCGCGTGCATCAAACCAACATCACTCGGACTTCCGGGCTGCGAAAGCGCACGGATGATCTGGTGTATGGTCGAATGAAGGTGATGAACTCGGACTGGTTCCTGCAGTTGTCTACTACCACCCGGCGGCAGTTTTTTTACCAGCTACTGGTTAGATTGCTGGCAGACCAACGCCGCCGGCAAAAGACCATTCTCGAGAGCGAGCAATTCAGGAACCTGCCACCGCAGCATCAGGCAGAGCTTTGGCGGCAGGTTGGGGTGGACCACCTGTTGCGGCGTTCTGAGCAGGCATTTGCGACTAGTTGTCTGCGCGAGGCATCGCGGCTCTGGCCCGCTGATCGCAGGAGTCAGGTTCTGCTGAGGGCTTCCTCCTTGGGCGATTCGGTTCCCTATCACCTAGTGCGCTTGTGGCGCATAATACACAGGGCTAGCAATCGTCTACGCTCGTTAGGCCAGCATCGGCCCCGGCCCATGCCAGCCGCGCTTGGACCGGTAGGTGACTGATGCTCAGTGAAGGTGAACGAGTATGTATACGCTAACTTGGCTTGACCGACAGGAACAGCGCATCGAGCGCAGGCTTCAATTGCTGCGTGGTAGTCTGGCGCGCTGGCGGGGGGCACGGGTGGGGCAGCGCTTTGGTTTGGGGAGGGGCGTCCGCCTGCTCTATCCGACCTGCTTTCAGGCAGGTGACGATGTGACGATAAGCGAACTCTCGTACCTGCACTGCCTTTCAGCGCGGGGCGTGGTTATTGGCAAAGGCACAAGCAGTGATCGTAATCTTTGGTTGCACTGCGGCGGCACTCTGGAAGATCATACTCACGGTTTCTTTGAGATCGGAGAAGATTCATTCATTGGCTGCAATGCGGTCCTGGGCGCTGGAGGCGGGATCCGCATCGGCAATCATGTCCGCATCGGGCAGTGCGTGAACATCCACGCTGAAAACCATCGCTTTGCTGACCCAACTCATCTGATCAAGGAACAAGGCGTCAGCTATCAAGGCGTTGTCGTAGAAGATGACGTCTGGATTGGCTCAAGAGTAACGATTCTAGACGGTGTGACCATTGGCAGGGGCGCAGTCATTGGCGCGGGCGCCGTGGTGACCAAGTCTGTATCGTCCTACGCAATTGCGGTGGGTATGCCCGCCCGTGTAATTGGGATTCGTGGAGAGGAGAAGCGATGAAGATCGCCGTTTACCATAACCTCCCTTCGGGCGGGGCCAAACGGGCCTTGTACGAGCAGATTTGTCGCCTGAGCAAGCGCCACGAGATTGACATTTACGTACTCAGTTGTGCAGATCATACCTTCTGCGATGTGCGTCCTTTTGCGCAGACGTATCGGATCTTTACCTTTCGTCCTTTTCCCTACTTCTCCCATCCCTTTGGCCTTGTGAATCACGGCTCACGAGCATTGGATATCTACCGCCTGCGACGAGAGCAACGGGTGATCGGGCGAACAATAGATACCACGCGTCCTGACGTTGTGTTTGTACATTCGTGCCAGTTCACATATAGCCCAGCCATATTGCGCTCCGTTTCGCGCCCCACAGTCTATTACTGCCATGAACCACTGCGCCGGGTGTGCGAACCGCCTATTACGCGACCTTACACTGAGTTGCAGGGGTGGCGGCGATTGGTGGATCGGCTGAACCCTTTGCGTTTGTGGCATCGTGTTACGATCGAGCGAGAAGACCGACAGAATGTAAAGGCGGCCAATCGTATCTTGGTCAATTCGCATTTTTCTCGGGAGTCGGTTTACCGGACCTACGGCGTGTGGCCGCACACTTGCTATCTGGGTGTGGATAGCACTTTCTTTCGCCCACTGGGGCTACCCCGTCAGCACAAGGTGCTTTCCGTAGGTCAACTGTCTCCACACAAGGGTTTTGATTTTGTGATTCGAAGCCTGGCTCATATTCCGGTCGATCAACGACCATCGTTTCAGATTGTTGCTAACTCTGAAACTCCTGGGGAACGTGCTTATCTTGAGCGTCTAGCTGAGGCCCACGTTGTGACACTTGACATTCAGACTCGGGTATCTGATCGGGATCTACTGAATCTCTACAACCGGGCGGCATTGGTTGCATATGCTCCAGTGCTTGAGCCGTTCGGTCTTGTGACTCTTGAAGCGGCAGCTTGCGGCACGCCGGTTGTGGGCGTGCATGAGGGAGGGATTCGGGAAACAGTTGTTCATAGGGAGACGGGTTTGTTGACAGAACGGGATTCCCAAGAATTTGCCGAAGCTATGCGGCGTTTGTTGATTGACTCCACACTTTCCGCCCGTTATGGTCGTCAAGCACGCGAGCGGGCGGTCGAAAAATGGAACTGGGAGCAATCTGTCGCAACGCTGGAAACATACCTGCACCAGGCTGCGGGGAAATGATTTCGGTTATGGGGATTTCCTGTTCCTGTAGACAGGACGGACGTTGAAACTGCAGTGAGGTAAGGAAGAGATTGATGCTTCCGAGGGTAGTACTTGTCATCCTGACATGGAACCAATGCGATCTGATGTTGGAGTGTCTCAAGTCGGTGGTCTCTCTGGATTACCCTGCTGACAGCCTTCAAATCATCGTTGTAGACAACGGCTCCACCGATGGCACAGCCCAAGCCATTCGCGGTCGGTACCCGACTGTGATGCTCTTTGAGACGGGTGAGAACCTTGGTTATGCCGAAGGTAATAACGTCGGTATACGGTATGCTTTGAGGAATGGTGCAAAGTATATACTTGTGCTCAACAACGACGTGCGTGTTGCTCCTGACACTTTAGACCGCCTTGTTTCTGCTGCCGAGCGGTTTCCAGATGCGGCTTTCCTGGGCCCCAAGATCTATCATCTGGATAATCCCGACCAAATTCAGTCTGCCGGCGCCGAGTTGGACTATTTGTGGCGGTCCCGACAGCGAGGCCAGGATGAACCGGATATCGGCCAATTTGATATGGTGAAAGAAGTGGATTATGTCATTGGCGCCGCAGTGTTGGTTCGCGCGGAGCTTCTGGGAGAGATAGGGCTCCTCGACGCTGATTTTTTCTTGTACCGAGAGGACGTTGATTGGTGCCTTCGCGCTCGACGTCTGGGGTACCGGATACTTTATGTACCTGAGGCGGAGGCGTGGCATCGCAGTCACCATGTTCGGGAGAACGAACTTCCCCGCATCACCTACTACATGACTCGCAATTCCCTGATGCTGCTGGCGAAGCACCGGGGGGGAGCGGTGCGCTTTACAGCGCTTGTACTGCGGCATATGCTTACCGCTCTGACATGGACGGTGAAGCCAAAGTGGCACTACAAGCGAGTAGAGCGCGATGCACTGCTCAAGGGTCTAGCTGACTTCTTTCGCGGTAAAGTAGGTCAAGGATATGCATAACCGTGCGAATACAGAGGTTACAAATCCTCTGGTCAGTGTTGTTTCACTGGCCTACAATCAGCGTGACAATGTCTTGGAGTTGATGGGAGCATTGCGAGAGCAAGATTATGCCAACTTTGAAGTGCTCCTTATCGACAACAATTCGTAGGACGGCACGGCTGATGAGGTCGAGATGAGTTGCCCAGATGTCAGAGTATTTCGGTGTCCCCAAAACTTTGGCAATGTATCTTACAATTTTGGTTTCGCGAATGCCAGAGATAAGTACATTCTAATCATCGATGATGATGGGTTACCCGCAAGCTCTGATTGGATATCGCAGGCAGTGAATCGCTTTGAATCTAATCCTCGCTTGGGAGCTGTAGCTTGCCCTATACGTATGCGTGACACAGGCAGGGTAGCCTACGACAGCCCTCAATTTGTGCCAGATGGTGACCACATAAACGGATTTCCGGCGGTGGCCTACAATGGAACCGGTGCTGGTCTGCGTGCAGACGCTTTGCGGCAGGTAGGTTATTATCCATTCCATTTCTTCATTTCGTGGTCGGAATTGCATCTATGCACTCGTTTGATCGAGGCCGGTTGGCAGGTCCGCTATTTTCCCTCACCTGAAGTGTGGCACAGTCGCCCTTCAGGCTCTACCGATCGGCCGTGGACCTACTATGGATTGCGCAACTACTTCTGGTATGTGTGGACATTCTACCCTTGGCCTCAGGTGCTGAGGGAGACGTTTCGCTACCTGGGCTACTGTCTCAAGCTTGTTCTAAAAGGACAGTTGGCTCTCAGTCTGCTTACCAGGGCATGGTTTGATTTGTGCGTCGGTTGGCCGCGCATCTCATCCAACCGGCAGCCGGTTTCCCATAGGACAATTGCTTATCTACATCGTGTGCGGCAATGTGGTAATCGCTGCGGGCTCGTGCCTGAGCATCAGCCTTTCCGGCCAATCAGCGAGGTATCTTCATGTTGTTGAGCTGGGATGCTAGAGAAAGCCTCTACCAGGATGGATTTAGCGAGCGGGTGCTCAAGAATGATTGCGCCTGTCTGCTCTGGGCGAAAGGCTACTTCTTCGATTCGAGCGGGCGTATGTGGCTTGGTGACGAAATCCTCGACTGGCTAGAAACACAACTTGGAGCCAACGAGTTATCTGATCTTGTCCCAGAAATGAACGGTTGCTTTTCGGTGATTGTCGTCTGGCCCAGAGCTGGGGTAATCGAAGTTGGCATTGACCGATTTGGCACGTCCCCCCTCTATTACCACATTGGTGACAGCAATCTGGTCATTAGCGATAGCTTCTGGAAAGTCACCAGCCAACTCTCCTCTACGGAGTATGATCCCGACGCTGTCGTGAGTATGGTTCTTCTAGGGTATGTCGCCGGGTATCGAACGCTCCTCAAGGGGATTATGGAATTATCACAGGCGGCAACTCATCGTTTTTCGTTTGTGGATGATATTCCAGAGTTGGTTAGCCAGCGGTATTGGATGTTTTCATACCGCGCCAGACCGCGCCGCAGACCCGAAGTGTGGCGAGACGAACTGGCTCAGACGCTAGACTCCATTTTCGTCCGGTATGCCCAGGCGATCTTGGATCGAGGCAATGACCTGCACATACCTCTATCCGGCGGCAAGGACAGCCGGCTGCTTGTGGGAATGTTCAGTCATCACGGGGTACCGGTTCAGGCGTTTTCTTATGGTCCTTCAGGCAATATAGAAACACGGTGTGCCTCTCAAGTTGCTGCCGCTCTCGACATTCCCTTTCATCTTGCGCCTGTCAATACCCCATCCTTTTTGAAGCCACCTCTGATCCAGACGATGACGAGACGCGTCGGTATGCGAGCTCGTTTCACTGCCGGGCTGGGTGCGCAGCTATCCCTTGATGCTTTTTGCGCACAAGATGTCTATATGCCCGGCCATTCCGGCGATCTGGTCACCGGTAGCTGGCTGAATCTTCCAGCTCTCCGGGCGCGTTCCAAATCTCGAGCAATCCAGCAGCTCATCAATATGCATCTGCTGCCTGTGCTTGACGAAATGGCTGCCGCTATTCTGCCAGGAACCTGGCACACGGGAAGCCAGATAGAATCAATATCGAGTAATTGGCATTTTCACGCAGATGATCCGTTTGGTTCTGTAGATCGCTGGAATTACGAAAATCGCCAACGCAGGCTGATTTTGTCTGAACTCCGTGCCTACGAGCAGTTTGGGCGGTGGATGTTGCCCTTCTTCGATTACGAATTCTTTGATTTTTTCGCTCAAGTTCCGCTTGAGCTTCGTTATCAACAACGCTTATATATTGACACTCTCATCCACAACATATTCGTGGACGACCTTGCTGCTCTGGCGCAGATTCCGATAGCATACCAGGGCGTTCTTCAGTCGCCTGCTCTTTCCTGGCGTGACTGGATGCTCATAAAGATGCCAGCCACGATTCTCGATGACTGGATTTTGCGAAAAGCTACAGATTCTAAGCATCGCGAGCACTCGCGATCCATCGGTATGTGTTCTCCAGAATCATCCGGCCCCGACCCATTGGATCACTGGTGGTATGACCATCCCGCGTTTCGCCAATCAATCAGTAACACATTCCGGGACTGGGACGGCATGCATAGAATTGTCGACGTGCCTGCACTGATCGAGTTGCTCCAGAAGCCTCTTCCTCGCCTTTTCATCCAGTTTACTGTGCCGGCACTTTTGACTCTATACTATTTCCAGCAGATTACAGAAGCCAGACCTGGTGCTCGTCTACAGCGATGTTAACTCTTCTTTGGCGGCCGCGCTGGTATGTACCAAATTGGGAATCTCGTTGGGCCATGTAGAGGCAGGATTACGCTCTCGCGACCGAAGCATGCCCGAAGAAATCAACCGTATACTGACCGACCAAACAGCAGATCTGCTTTTCACGCCTTCAGCTTACGCAGATGCCAACCTGTTAGCTGAGGGTGTACCACCCGAAAAGATTCACTGTGTTGGGAACGTTATGATCGACACTCTGATCCGCCTACTGCCTCAGGCCAATCAGGGTGGGGCGCTTAGGAAGCTGAATCTGCTGAATGAGCATCGGCAAATCAGACCTGGCGGCGAGGTTAGCAGAAACTGGTCAACAAGTGGTGCTGAAACACTTCAATATACAACGTACCGCAGAGCAGATCGAACACTATCCGCTTGATTTGGCCGATGGCAATGAGACGTAATAGCGTCGTTGAGTTTTTGTGAAGGGAAACTATGCGCATTCTTTTTCTTTCTCCCTGGTTTCCATACCCGCTGGATGCTGGCTTCCGCATTCGCGTTTATCACCTGCTACGGGCGTTGGCGCAGCGCCATCGGATCACACTGCTGACTCTGGATCCGCAAGGTTGGGCGTCAGCTCAGGTAGATGCCATTGCACCACTGTGTGAACACATAACTGTAGTACCCAGAGATCCGTTCCAACGAGGACGGTTACGCACCGCCTTTCGCTTTTTTTCCCTCGGACCGGTGGCCGCCGCACCCTTCCCGGAGATGACCCACCTAGTACGCCAGTTGCACACTGAACAACCTTTCGATGTCGTCATTGCTGCCAGTATGTTCGTGGCGCCTTCCGCTCTGACAATACCCGATGTGCCATGCATCCTAGAAGAACATAATTCCCAGACTCGCTTGATGTATGACCGCTATAGGGTTCAGACTTCATTTCTGCAGCGGCTGCGCTGTTGGGCGAGCTGGCGCAAATCAGTTCTGTACGAATCGCGCCTCTCTCGGTGTTTCGATCTTGTTATTATGGTCTCGGAACAAGACGCGGCAGTCAGCCGCCATCTATTGCCGAACGGGCGCCCACCGGTCGAGGTCGTGCCCAACGGTGTGGACTGCGAACAATTTCACCCCGGGTTGGCTGAACCTCAACCTGATACCTTGATCTTTAATGGCAGCCTGGCCTTCCCTGCAAATTTCGAAGCGATGCAATTCTTTCTGCATAAGGTTTACCCCCGAATCCACAACCGGTGCCCAAATGTGAGGCTACTCATCACCGGATCTACGAAAGGGGTTGATTTGGACCACTTGCCCATGAATGAAAGTGTGACTTTGACGGGTTTCGTTGAGGACATTCGTCCAGTAGTGGCCTCCTCCTGGGCTGCCATCGCGCCCATCCTTTCTGGCGGTGGCAGCCGGCACAAGATATTGGAGGCCATGGCTGTGAGAACGCCAGTCGTTTCCACAACCAAGGGGGCAGAGGGCCTGGACGTGATAGACGGTGTGCATATCTTGCTGGCTGATGATCCAGCAACATTTGCCAATCGTACGTTGCAACTATTGTGCGACCCCGGCCTACGCCAGCGGTTGGCAACCAACGCCCGCCGCCTGGTCGAGCAACGCTACGACTGGATACAGATCAGCCAGCGTTTCGTGGATCTGGTCGAGGACGTTGCCAGCAAGCGTGTGTTTGGAGGAATCTCCTCATGATCAGCGATCTTCGACACAGGTTTCTTACCAATCGTCTGTGGACCTGGGCGGTGGTTGCGGTCGTGCTGCTCGGGGCAGTCTACTTTGGCTCTCACGTTTCTATGCGCTGGCTCATGTTGCTTGTAGCCAGTATAGGCACCGCCGTTTTGTTACAACAGCCATCCCTGGGGCTCCTGGCCTTAGTGTCTGCTGCCATGGTCGTGCGCCTTGAATTTGGCACTGGCACCGAGGTCGTGCTCAACCCGGCTACGTTGCTGGTGCCAGCCGTTCTGGCCCTCTGGTTACTGGGCATGGTGCGCCGGCGAGAGTTGCGCATGGTGCCTTCCCGCACCACCAGGCCCTTGGTGCTCTTTCTGCTCGCTGGCCTGCTCTCTCTCCTGGTGGGTAACGTGCTCTGGGATCCAGCCGTGCCCCGCTCGGGAAACTTTACCCTCGTGCAATTGGCGCAATGGGCCATCTTTGCCTTCTCCGCCGGCGCCTTCTGGCTGACAGGGAACCTGGTGCAGCAGGAGGTCTGGTTGCGCCGTCTCACCTTCTGTTTCCTGGCTGTGGCCGGGATTGTGGCTACTTTGGTCGTGCTGCCCCAAGCCCATGCTCTGGTGGACCGTGTGGCCACGATGGCCCCGCATCGCTCCCCTTTCTGGATGCTGCTGGCGGCCCTGGCCGGCGGGCAATTGCTTTTCAACAAAGAACTCTCTGCTGGCTGGCGTCTGTTCCTGGTGGCTACGCTGGGGGCGGTGCTGGTCTACGCCTTTCACCTGCAGCGCGACACAGCATCCAATTGGGTCGGCGTGGCTGCCGTGGCGGGCGTGCTGGCCTGGCTGCGCTGGCCGCGCCTGCGCTGGCTGGTGGTGGTTCTCCTGCTGGTGCTGGCCGGCACTGGTTTTCTTTCCTCGACGGTTTACGACTTTGCCGGCGGGGAGGCCGAGTGGGAGGAGAGCGGCGGCTCGCGCCTGGCGCTCATCAACCGCGTCGTTGAAGTGACGATGCGCAACCCCATCACCGGGTTAGGGCCGGCCGCCTATCGCCCTTATGCCCGAATGGAACCATTGCCCTACATGAGAGCGCTTTGGTTTGAACCCAACGTCTCGTCCCACAACAACTATGTGGACCTGTTTTCGCACGTCGGCTTGTTGGGACTGGGACTTTTCTTCTGGTTTGCGGCAGAGTTGACCAGGCTGGGCTTGCGCTTGCGGGTTCACTTCACCAGAGGTTTTGCCGCTGGCTATGTGAACGGTATGCTGGCTGCCTGGGCTGGAGCACTGGTATTGATGCTCCTTGCCGACTGGATTCTGCCCTTTGTCTACAACATCGGCTTTCCTGGTTTTCAGGCCAGCGTGTTAGTGTGGCTGTTCCTGGGGGGGCTGGTGGCGTTGGAGCAAATGGGCGAATTGCGAATGGCGAATTGCGAATCGGCGGAATGAAGGATCTATCAATCATCATCGTCAACTGGAACACGCGAGACCTGTTGGCCTGCTCCCTGCAATCGGTGTATGAGACGGCAGGTGGCCTCGAGTTCGAGGTCTTTGTGGTGGACAACGCCTCGACTGATGGCGGTGCCCAGATGGTGCGAGAGCGATTCCCCCAGGTACACTTGATCGAGAACCGAGAGAACGTCGGCTTCGCCCGCGCCAACAACCAGGCCATCCGCCAGAGCCAGGGCTGTCCTGCCTGCCCTGAGCAAGGTCGAAGGGAGCCAAGCCGAAGGAGCCGCTACGTCCTGCTGCTCAACAGCGACACCGAGGTGTACCCTGGGGCGCTGGAGACGATGGTTCAGTTCATGGAGAGGCATCCCCAGGCCGGCGGGTGCGGGCCGCGGCTGCTCAACGCCGATGGCACCTTGCAGCCCTCGTGCCACCCTATGCTGACACCGGAGCGCGAGTTCTGGCGATTGATGTTCTTCGACCGGCTGTGGCGCCGGGCGATCTATGTGCAGGAGCGATGGGATTGGGAGGCACCACGCCCCGTAGAGGTGATCAAAGGAGCCTGCTTCCTGCTGCGGCGCGCGGCGCTGGATCAGGTAGGATTGCTAGACGAGGGGTATTTCATGTACACCGAGGAGATGGACCTGTGCTACCGGCTGCTGCAGGCCAGATGGCAGTTATGGTGGGTGCCCCAGGCCGTGGTCAAGCACTATGGGGAGGCCAGCTCAAGACAGGTAGCCGAAGCTATGTACGTGCAACTCTACCGCAGCAAAGTCCAGTTTTACCGCAAGTTCGGCGGGCCGCGCCGGGCGGATCGCTTCAAGCGGCTGATTCGCCTGGCCTATGAACCTCGTCTGGCCGTCGCTGCCCTGGGCGCTTTCTTCTCGCCAGCCCTGGCGGCTCGGGCTGGCACCTACCGCCGCCTGCTGGCCGAACTGCCCTTGATGTGACCCGCCATTCGCCATTCGCCATTCGCCATTCGCAATTCGCAATTCGCCTCTGCGCATCTGCCACGTCTTGCGCTCCCCTACCTTCGGCATGCACCAGTACACGGCCGACCTGGCCAACCGGATGGTCCAGTTCGGTCGTGACGTGCACCTCGTGACGACCGCCCGCTATCCTGGTCACCGCTACCTGCCTGCCGTCGTGGTGCATACTCTGGTGGACACCCGCAGCAGCGGCTTATCGCCCGACACGCTGCAGCCCGCGGCGATGCGGACGACGGCCCAGGTGACCCAGAACATCCAGCCGGACGTGATGCACGTGACCGGCCCGCACTTGTGGAACGTCCCCCTGCTCTGGGCGCTGCGTCAGGCGGACATCCCGTCACCGGGACTTACGAAGAGTCTTTATAGAATTACTCTACAACATTTGCGTTGTCCGCGAGAATCATGATCTGCTACTTGCAGACTTGCAAACTTGCAGACTTGCAGACTTGCAGACTTGCAGACTTGCAGACTTGCGGCTTTGCCGAGTGTGTGGATTGAGCGATGAGAGTTGTGCTGCTAGGCCTGTCTCCCTCCATAGGGATGCAATTCTATACGGCCGGTTTAGCCAATGCACTCGTGAGTGAGGGTGGATACGAAGTCTGGGTCATTGGCTCGGCGGCTCGGCGAAGAAATGCTTTCGACAAAAGGGTTAGACTATTGCCAACCTACTCTTTTTCTGGCACAGGTTTGAGTTTGCCGGCGTTGAACCTGTTCAACTTTCGTGGCTTGCTGAAGCAGATTGATGATGCTTGCCCTTCCCTGATACATATTATTGGCCCACACTTGTGGAATCTACCTGTCGCGCTTTGCTTGCGGGGACGATATCCACTTGTCTTTACCTGGCATGATGCAACAGTGCATCAAGGTACCAAGGGCACGCAACTTAAGAATGCCTATCAACGAGCAATGGCCCGGGTCGTTGACTGTATTGTAGTACATAGCAGGGCGGTTGAGAGAGCCTTAGAAGAGAATTGGGGAATCCTACCGACCGCAATTAGCATCGTGCCTTTGGTGCACCACAATTTCGATTACGATCTTTATCAGAAGATCCGTGCAAGTAGGCATGGGGTTTTCTCTTACGAAAACATGGCACTTCTCTTCGGTCGCCTGGAGGAGTACAAAGGTGTTCGGGAATTCCTTGATGCTGCTCGTGTGCTAGGCACGTTTGACGACCTGCGTATCAAGATGGTGGTGGCGGGCACCGGTAGTCTGTCGAAGGAACTGAACAAGTACGAGCGCCTTCCTGGTCTCGAGATTCGCAACTACCTGATTGAGGATGATGAGACAATCGAGCTCTTCAGTCGCGCGGGGCTTGTCGTACTTCCCTATTCAGAAGGATCCCAGTCGGCCTTGATTCCCCTGGCCTATCTGTTTCAGAAGCCGGTCCTGGTCACGCGAGTCGGTGGGTTGCCTGAGTATGTTCGGGATGGGGTTACGGGGCGCGTTATTGACTCAAATGATCCGGCGCTTCTTGCCCGAGCCATACACGATATGATAAGCAAGAAAGAGGCTCTAGTTCAAATGGGCAAAGCGGGCAAGGACTATCTGTTGGAATTGGAGCAGCAGTTTACCTGCAGGCTGCTGGATGCCTACACGGCGGCTACACAGGGAGAAGCCAGATAGGAGCGCCTTTGGTCGTCGGGAGTTGATGACGCTGGCGATGAGTTAGTACTATGGTCCGATGTTCAATGCTCTGTCAGTAGACGTTGAGGGGTAACCGTCCAGGAGCGGATTCTAATGAATATTTCGCACTTCTGTAACACAATATATACTAAAGTGTGGTACGATAGCACTAGGTTTGAGGTTCCCCCCAAGCCACGCCGGCGAGCCAAGAGCGGGCGCAAGCGCGGGGCACAGTCAGGACACAAAGGAAATGAGCGTCGAGACAATTCGCTTAGTTGGTACACCGAACCCAGTGACGTCGGTCAGGCCTTGGACCCGACCGTTCCACATCTCCCTGCCCAGCCTACGGCTACGGGTCTCCGAGCGAAAACTGTTGCTGTTCCTGGTAGACGCCCTGCTCATCAACGGCGCATTGCTGGTCGCCCTGGTGCTGTGGACAGACTTCGTTATCTCGGCCGAGATGCTGCTGGCCTACTTCCGGTGGTTCGTCATGCTCACGCTCGTCTGGCTTTTGTGTGCGCTCTTCTTCGATTGCTATGACCTGGCCCGTGCGGCCAGCACGCCTCACAGCGTGCGCAGCAGCAGCATGGCCGCGCTGACTGCGGTACTGGTCTACACGCTGATCCCCTTCCTGACACCCCCGCTGCAGTCCCGCGGCCTGATCTTCCTATTCGTTGGTCTGGCTTTGGGAGGGATCGCGGGCTGGCGGGCGGTCTACGCCCAGATCTTCATTCAGCCCTGGTTCGAGCAGCGGGCGCTGGTGGTGGGAGCGGGCATAGCCGGCAGACGCCTGGCGGCCGCGCTGAAGACAGCGCCGGCCGAGGCCAATCCCTTCCGCGGCACCGGCTACCAACTGGTTGCCTTTGTGGACGACAATCCCGACCGTATTGGCACCACGATCGAGGGTGTCCCTGTGCTGGATGAGCGGGGCGTACTGGTCTCGCTGGCCCAGGCGCTGGAGGTGGACGAGGTGATCCTGGCCATCACCAATCGCCACGCCATCGCCGACGATCTGTTCGACGCCATCCTGCGCTGCCGGGAATTGGGACTGCGCGTGACGACGATGCCGGCCCTGTACGAGCGCTTGCTGGGTCGGGTGCCCGTAGACCACCTGGGGCGGGACCTGCACATGGTGGTGCCCATGGAGGACACAGCAGTGGAACGGTTCTACGGAGCCGCGAAGCGAGGGTACGACCTCATCCTTGCGCTGGTGGGGGTGTTGGTGGTGGGCATCCTGGCCCCATTCGTGGCTTTGGGCAACGCCATCACCTCGCCCGGTCCTCTCTTCTATCGCCAGCAGCGCGTAGGGAAGGGTAGCCGTTGCTTTAAGATGCTCAAGTTCCGCTCCATGGTGCCCGACGCCGAGGGAGATGGCAGCGCGGTGTGGGCGGATGAGGACGACCCGCGGGTCACGCCGGTGGGCCGCTGGCTGCGCCGCACCCGGCTGGACGAACTGCCCCAGTTCATCAACGTGCTGCGGGGAGAGATGAGTCTGATCGGCCCGCGACCAGAGCGCCCCGAGTTCACTGACAACCTGGCGCGGACGGTCCCCTTCTACCGTGCCCGCCACGCTGTGCGGCCGGGGATCACCGGCTGGGCGCAGGTGCGCTATCGCTACGGCAACTCAGCAGAGGACGCCGAGATCAAACTGGAGTACGATCTGTATTACGTCAAGCATGCCAGCCTCTTCCTCGACCTCCGCATCCTCCTGCTGACGATCCCGGTAATGCTGCAGTTTATAGGGTATTGAGGCGTGGCCTGCATTCTTTTTCTGACCCAGGTACTGCCTTACCCGCTGGATTCCGGCGCCAAGATCCGGGCCTACTACGTTCTGCGCCATCTGGTGTCGCAGCACGAGGTGACCCTGGTCTCCTTCGTGCGGGCGGACGACCGTCCCGAGCACACAGCTCACCTGGAGCGTTTCTGCCGGGCTGTGTACACCGTGCCCATGCAGCGCTCCCGGCTGCGGGACGCCCGTGCTCTGCTGGTCGCGTTATTCAGCGGTCAATCTATAGTCATCGTGCGGGATGAGATCGGCGAGATGCGTGCTACGCTGAGGCGATTGGTGGAAGGGAAAACGTTCGACATCGTGCACGCCGACCAGACCTCTATGGCGCAATACGCGCTCTACGCCAGGTCCCGGACCCCGGACCCCGAACGCCGCCAGACGACCCGGCTAGTACTGGACGCCCACAACGCGCTCTACCGCATCCCGGAGCGGATGTCCGCCCACGAGCGCAATCCTCTGAAGCGGTTGGCCTTCCGGCGCGAAGCCCGCGCGCTGGCGCGCTACGAGGCGCAGGTCTACCAGCGCTTCGATCACGTGGTTTTCGTCGCCGATGAAGACCGGCAGGTGCTTCAAGAGCGAATGCAAAGATCCGTGGAAGACGCGCGGTTCACGACGATTCCAATCTGTGTGGACCCGGAAGAAAAACCGCTGCTTGAGCGTACGCAGCACCTGCGCGCCATCACGCATTTGGGCACCATGTTCTGGCCGCCCAACGTCGAGGGGGTGCTCTGGTTCGCTCAGGAGGTTTTCCCGCAGGTGCTGGCCCAGGTGCCCGAGGCGCAGTTCGTGATCGTGGGTAAGAATCCGCCGCAGCAAGTCCGCGATCTCTCCTTCCAAACCCGCAACATCCACGTGACGGGGTACGTGCCGCATCCGGTGCCGTACCTCGCCGAAACGGCAGTGTTTATCGTGCCGTTACACGCGGCTGGAGGGATGCGGGTCAAGATCCTGGACGCCTGGTGCTGGGGAGTGCCGATTATCTCGACTTCAATCGGGGCGGAAGGAATTGCTGTTCGGGATGGGGAGAACATTCTGATCGCGGACACTCCAAACACATTCGCCCAGGCTGTTGTGCGCGTCTTGCAGGAACCGATGCTGGGGGAGCGACTACGCGAAAACGGGCGGCGTTGGGTGCAGGAGCGGTACAACTGGCGACGGGTCTACGCCCGGTGGGATGAGGTCTACCAGAGGCTCATCACTCGATGATCCGCGTTCTATGCATCTTCGGCACCCGCCCCGAGGCGATCAAGATGGCCCCCGTGGTGCGGGAATTGCAGAGACATCCCGGTCATTTCGGGATCCGCACCTGCTCACATCCATTTGAAGGCTCCAATCCTATGAATAGACTCCTATTGACAGGAACCAAGACGCTGGTATCATAGTGGGGTGATTTAAGAACTCAAAATAGGACACGGATAGCCACGGATCAGACAGATTTTCACTGATTTTTCCGTGTTTACCACCTAGGTGGTTTATCCGTGCAATCCGTGTTGATCCGTGTCCCATTCATCTGCCTGCGTTGTCAAAGAAGGGGTTCTTAAACTACCCCGGCCATGGTTAGAGACGTGTGAGATCAAGAAATGACTCCTCGACTGCTACGATCCTTGGCCCTCCTGGTTGGCCTGCTGCTTGTCAGCGGCAGGCCAACTGGCGCGAGGGATCTGTCGCCTCTTCCCTTCCTTGCCACCTACGATTTCAGTCCGCAAGCCCAGGCCACCAGCGCGCGCCGGGTCAATGCCCCCTACAAAGTGTGGAATGCGGCTATCCTTTGGTTTGGCCGCGTCACTCCCACCGAGAACTCGGTTGACGCGCGGGTTAAGTACGACGATAACCATCTCTACATACGCGTGGCCGCCTCCGATCGTCGCCTTTGGTACGACACTTCTCCTTCCTCTGATGACCTGACCGCCTGGGACGCGGTCACACTGCACTTGGACATTGACGGCAACGTGGGCAGTGTGCCCGACGCGAGCACCTACCGTTTCGATGCCCAACTCGTTTCGTGGGAACCTCGCGACAACTACCAGGCCGCCTACCAGGGCGACGGGAGTGGCTGGGTCACAGCCAGCGTGCCCTTCACCACCACTTCCGTCTGGCGCGGCGTTGCACCTAACAATCAAGAAGATGACCGCGGTTGGGCGTTGACCTATTACATTCCCTACGACAGCCTGGGGTTAAGTGGCCCACCGGCACAGGGCACCGTCTGGGGCATGGCTCTGGCCCTGCACGACCGGGACGATGCCGATGGCACGCCCATAGCCGACCAGGTGTGGCCCGAGACGATGGACCCACAGCAGCCTGCCACGTGGGGCCAACTGGCCTTTGGAATGCCGACCTACAGCCCACCACCCGCCATTCCCGGTGGCACTGTCACCATCCGTCAGGGTTTGGAGGGGGCAACCGTTATGGATGCGGATGTAGGGGGTAGCAGTGTTTGCGGACAACCGGCAGCACCTGATTATTTTCCCACTTGGGGGGAGCTGAACTACGCCGGTAAGGAGTTCCTCAACATTCAAAACCAGAGTGACGTGGCTGACTGGCCATGCTTCTCCAGGTACTACGTGACTTTCCCTCTAGGTGCCCTTCCTTCCGGCAAAGTCATTGTTTCGGCCACACTGACGCTGCATCTGTTCGGCGGTGCGGGTGAAGGGTGGGACCCAGGGCCACAACCCTCCCTCATCCAGGTGCTCACCACTGACCAGGACTGGGACGAAAGCACGCTGAATTGGAACAACGGGCCGTTGGCCAAAGAGAACGTTTCAGCGGCTTGGGTGGACCCGGTCGACGAATACACTGGCCCGCCTGGAATACCCTGGGAATGGGACGTGAGCCGGGCAGTGGCCGAGGCCTACGCCTTGGGGACGCCCCTACGGCTGGTTCTGTACGAAGCCGACGGCGCCTATCACAGTGGCAAGTATTTCGTTTCTTCTGACGCCGGTGATTGGAACGAGGTTGGTCGGCCCACGCTCACCATCACTTGGGGCCGCGCTGTCGCTGACCTGAGCAAGGTCGCCGCCCCAACCTCTGGCGACCAAGGCACCCCCATCACCTACACCCTGAGCTTCCTTGGCACCGGTAATACCCTTACTCTCACTGACATGCTGCCCCCAGGCTTGAGCGAGCCGGGCGGTTTTGAGCGGGAAGGCACCAGCGTTACGCCCACGTACGATAGCGGCCAACACCGCCTGGCGTGGAGCGACACTCCGCCAGTGGGCCAGGAAGTAGTCATCCGCTATACCGCCACCACCACCACCAGCGACTGCCAGGCCCTCATCAACACCGCCGCACTGGGCGCAGCAGGTGGCGAACCCAGTACCGCCACAACGACTATCATCGCGAACCCCCAGCGGATCTATCTGCCGCTGGTTCTCAAAGACAATAATGAAGTGTAGACGAATCGTGTTTATCACAATCGCCAACATCGCCGCTATCTTGTTGGCACTGTGTAGTACGGCCATAGATAGACCGACCGGTGCTATCTCTACGGCCACAGACATCGCAGTTGAAGGTGATTGGCCTGTGGCAGCGGTTGAAGCCGGTATAGTCAAGTCAGGTTCCACTATTGGCCCCATCACCGTTCAAACTCCAGGGCCAATAAAGAAATATGCCAAGTTTGAGGTTTCCTTTGATGTAACCAACACCACTGCCACCAACATGTACTTTCCTTATGATGAAAATACGCCACCTGGTGTGGAGAGCGGTACTGGCATCACTGTTGATGCTCTTTTACTCCCGCCGAGCGAAACGGACTGGAGTAATGCCAAAACTTTACCTTGTTTCTATTATCAGCCAGTGCAAGAAGTGGGAACTGGAGAATATGCAGGATTATTGCCTGTAGGAGAGGCGGAATGGCGCTGTAGATTTACTCCGGAAGAGATTGGCACTTGGCAGTACAAGATAACAGCCACAGATGCTGGTGGTACTACTGAATCACCAGAATATGGTTTTGATTGTGTCAATTGTACTGGTGAAAACTGCACAGGTTTTGTGAGAGTAAACTCCAAGTTTTTTGAGTTTTCTAATGGTGAACCCTTTGTTACACCCCTTCTTAGCATGGAGCAGGGTAGTCCCTTTAATGACTTGGCCAGGATAAGGACCAATATTCCCAACCTGGGTAATAATGGGGTTCATTTTATCCGCTGGTTTCCCACAGGTGAAGGTGCCAATATGTTTATAGCTCCTTATGGAGACACGATTAGAATCAATTGGGGTTTTGGTGATACTTGGATGAAGCTTGACGATGTTGATACTCAAGCTGGTAAAAGAACTAGTTTTCGGCCTTATTACTATTCTACCCAGCGAATTCCGGTTGAGCCAGGGCAGTATCGATTCACCTTCAGAGGTAAAGTAGCAGGCGAGCAAGTAATGCGCATGCAGGTAGGTAATGCTTTTGAGGATATTTGTTCAAGCACCAGCACTTATCATGAAGCTAATGGGGAAGTGTGTGATTATAACCAGGATGGTTGGCATGACTATTCTTTAGAAGTAACCAACTCAGGCAATACAACTTTGGCTGTTGGCGTTCGTGGCGTATATGTTTCTACCGATGCCCCAGCACCTTATGACACAGTAGAAGATGGTAAGATTAGAATTCATTCTATGCAATTTCAACGCTTTGAAGATGATAGAGGTGAGTGGAGTGCCAACCTTTTAACCCGCGGCGACCCAGATACTCACACTTATGTTGACCAGCGTAGTGCCGCCAGACTGGATGAGATATTTACTCTTTCTGAACAACATGGTGTTTACCACAAACTAACCATGTTTCATAAAAACGGTGCTATTCTTAACCGCATGCAACCCGATGGGACACTTGGCAGTTATGACAATTCTAACTATAGCTTTTATTCTGAACAAGGTCTACCTTCAAGGTGGTATCAAAGAGCTTATGCCCGCTATTTTATTGCCCGTTGGTCTTATTCAACTGCTTTGCATTCATTGGAGACAGCCAATGAAACAAATCCATGGGATGAATACAGCTACGACGCGGGTCTTTCTTTGGCTCGATATATACACAACAATTCTCCAAGATATATCCTGATGAGTGATTCTTTTTGGCACAGTTTTCCCAGCGCTTTTTGGTCAGATCCTGATATGGATTATGCTGATAAGCATTGGTATGCCAGGCCAGGAAGCGGCAATTGGGATCTTGTTAGCACTACCTATGATGATTCGGCTGAATACGTTCGTGAGTGCTGGCGTCGTTTTCAAGAGTATCAGGGATGGTTGAGCAGTCCAAAACCCATTGTGCGTGGTGAAGGCGGTGTTTGGCCAGCAGGAAGCGGTTGGGGTCAAAATCCTGACGTGCCATTAGATCCAGAGGGAACCTGGTATCATAAAAAACTTTGGGCTCACGTGGGTGTTTTGGGTTACACTTGTGATGGTGAGTGGTATCCAAGGATGTTTGTTCCTTATGAGGAAGGTCAGTTTCCTAACAGTGAATATGACCTTTTCGAGATGTTTTCTGCCTATGAAAGATTTATTCAGGGTGAGCCTTTCTCCAACGGCCTCTATGAAGAAATAGGCACTGACCTTGAAAATGATCAACAAATCCTCCTCTCAGAGAGTACTGGAAATCTCCGTGCCTGGGGTTCAAGAGATAATGTAAATGGTAGAGCATTACTCTGGATTGATAATGCAAATCACACCTGGAAGAATGTGGTCGATGGTGTTGTGATACCAACTATAAGTGCAACCTTGACCATTCAGGGCTTGCCCCAAGGCACCTACACTGCCGAATGGTGGGATACCAGGAGCGGCAGAGTAACCAGCGTCGTGACCGCAGCACATACCGTAGGTAGTACGGGCGGCCTATCTTTTTCTATTGTTGATCTTGAGACAGATTTAGCGGTCAAGTTTATTCGCCCAAGTGCTCCAGATTTCCCCCTTTTCTACAAGGCCGTCTCTCCCAAATACGCCGATTGCGGCGAGCGCATCACCTACACCATCGTCATCCGCAACGGTACCGGCCCGTTGACTAATACCCTTCGCTTTACCGACACCCTCCAGGACGGGTTGTCCTACGTGTCTGGGACGCTGACCGCCACGACGGGCATCATCACCGACAGCGCCGCTCCGACCCTGTACTGGTCTGGCGTCCTCACCCCCACGCCTGCTGTCACCATCGCCTACGCCGCCACGGTCATCGCTACTGAAAGCAAGCCCATCGTCAACACCGCCGAACTGAGCGAAGCAGGTGGCGAACCCAGTACCACCACAACGACTGTCATCGTGAACCCCCATCTGATCTACCTGCCGCTGATTCTCAAAGATGATATAGGTGACAGCCAAGGGGCGGCAGATTCTCCTTCTATTAGACGACCCAGAAGCCTACGCGGCTATGGCCCGACCGGTCAACCCCTACGGCGACGGCCACGCGGCGGAGTGGATTGTGAAGCCGCTGTTGGAGTGGGATGGGAATGAGGGATAACAGTCGCCGCTGGTTGTGGCTCATCCTGGTGGCTTCATTGCTTGTGCGGGTTGGCGTGGCGTTCTACCTGGGAGACGTGGTAGATGCCCCGCCTCTGCTCACCGACCAGCGCTCTTATCACTTTCTGGCGGTGCGCTTGCTAGGGGGACACGGCTTCAGTTTCGATCGCGGTTGGTATCCCTTCACCCCGGCGGACACCCCCACGGCTCACTGGTCGTTCCTGTACCCGCTTTTCGTCGCCGCGGTCTACGCCCTGTTCGGCGTGCACCCATTGGCGGCACGGGTCGTGCAGGCTGTGCTGGGCGGATTATTGCTGCCGTGGATGGTCTACCGGCTGGCCGGCGCGGTTTTTCGGCCCT
>Ga0209121_10001974_pt1 | contig 21264 bp, 16 predicted proteins | sample Cruoilmetagenom3_FD_187292 | JGI IMG/M metagenome (GOLD analysis project Ga0209121, IMG submission 187292) | Oil polluted marine microbial communities from Coal Oil Point, Santa Barbara, California, USA - Sample 3 (SPAdes) (version 2) | ecosystem: Environmental > Aquatic > Marine > Oil seeps ...
TTTCGGAAAACCAGGACTTTTCTTCAAAATGGGCTTCGCGTGCATCAAGTTGCTGCTGTAGTTTTTCGAGAAAGGCAGCATCAGCCGCCAACGCTCGCAAACGCCGACCCGAGACCGTCTCCAGAATAAGCCAGGGGTTAGCCGTGGCTCCCCACAGCTCGGGGGCCACCTGCCGCCACAAGGCATCAGCACCGTGGTTCCAACTCCAGCGCAAGTCCAGGGCCAATATTGCCAAACCCTGTAAAGGCTCTGGCAAGGGACGGGGCAGGTAATGGTTGGTTTGCATCGCATTATCTCCAAGTAATATTTTACGCCCGGTGGCGATGAAAATATGCCCGCACCTGACGCACAGTCACAACAGCAACTATCACTACGATCATCAGACTTATGGTGCCGATCACGTAAATACTTTCACTAAGCCAGGCGCCTGTGGCAACGTGACCCAGGCCCATGTACAACCCTACCCATAGGCTGACCACCAATGGATCAATGCTCAAAAATAATCGTGGCCTGATACCCAGCAGCCCCGCAGCCGAGGGGATGGTCGGGTGGATGAACCAGGCAAAATAACCGAAAAACAAGGCCAGTACACCATGCTGCTTTACCAGCTTTTTCGCCACATTAAAGGTGCTTTGATAACGAGGGCTGCGTAACCAGTGATCTTCCTCCGGCCGCCGATTTCTACCAAGCTAGTAGCCAAGGGCATCACCCAACATCACCCCGGTAACTGCGCAGAAATAGGTGACCCAGAACGGCAAGACCTCCGCACCAGTCATGGCGCCCAGCGCAGGCAGGATCAGCACACCCGGAATAAAAAAACCGATCACCGGCGCCGACTCCGCCGCCATGAGCAGAATAAGCAAGGGAACGGCGATCTGCTGATGACAGCTTAAGAGCTGTAGAAAATCCGTCATGAGCGGGATTACTGGTGATTAAAAATGCCTGGCAATCTTCTTGAACCCATCACGGATTTCCTCCCCAAGTAGTTTCGCCGCCGCTGCAACATCCTGCGAAACATCCGCCGTTGCACCCCCCACCTCCTTAGTCTTGGCTTCGAGTTTCGTCAATTTTGCTTCAAGCTTTACCCATTCGTCACTCGTTTCCAGCTTGGCAAGCTCCAATTTTAATCGCAGTTCATCACGCTCTTGCTTTAGCTCTCTGACTACCTCATCAATACGCTTTTCAATATCGTTCATATTGTAATCCTCTCTTCTCAGTTAATTAATGTTTCACTTCATTCGCCAGGATATTTGGTTCGATTATCCTAGATTATACTTCTCGCTTCAGACCCACCCCCCTGCGGCGGAAAAATACCAACATAAGGACCGCTATTGCGATCATGATCAGCCACACCAGCAGGTAACCGCAGCGTCGACACATCAGCCGCAGGCACCTCTGTCAGCGTACCTGGCGGCGTGCCCGATGGATAGTAGCGTTTGGTAAAAAAGCTCATCGTTTTTATGCCTCCTAATTGTAACTATTCAGCATGCGCCCACACCCACTCACGTATTTCAGGCATATCCTGACCATGTTGATGAATGTATTGTTGGTGCTCAATCAGCTTGTCGCGAATCAGCTGCTTGGTATAAGCCGCCACGTAACCCAGCTTAGGCACCCGATCAATTACATCGCCGGCCAGATGAAAACGGTCGATATCATTCAGCACCGCCATATCGAACGGCGTGGTGGTGGTGCCCTCTTCTTTATAACCGCGCACATGCAGATTTTTGTGGTTGGTACGGCGATAGCAGAGTCGGTGAATCAACCACGGGTAACCGTGGTAGGCAAAAATAATCGGCTTATCGGTGGTGAACAGGGTATTAAACTCCTTGTCCGACAGGCCATGAGGGTGCTCCTCCCTGGGTTGCAAAGTCATCAAATTAACAACATTAACCACGCGAATTTTCAGATCCGGCACCTCTTGGCGTAACAGGTCCACTGCCGACAGGGTTTCCAAAGTCGGCACATCACCGGCACAAGCCATCACCACATCCGGTTCGCCGCCCTTGTCATTGCTGGCCCACTCCCAGATGCTGATACCGGCGGTACAGTGCTTGATGGCAGCGTCCATATCCAACCATTGCAATTGCGGCTGCTTACCAGCGACGATGACGTTGATAAAATCCCGCGAGCGCAGACACTTGTCGGTGATATAGAGCAACGTATTGGCATCGGGTGGCAGATAGACACGAATGATATCGGCCTTTTTGTTCACTACATGGTCGATGAAGCCGGGATCCTGGTGGGAGAAACCATTGTGATCCTGACGCCAGACATGGGAGGTGAGCAAATAGTTCAGCGAAGCAATGGGCCGCCGCCAGGGAATTTCCTTACTCACTTTGATCCACTTAGCATGTTGGTTGAGCATGGAATCAATGATGTGAATAAATGCCTCGTAGCAAGAGAAAAATCCATGACGCCCGGTGAGCAGATAACCTTCCAGCCAGCCCTGACAGGTGTGTTCGCTGAGGATCTCCATTACCCGGCCGTCCGCGGCCAAGTGATCATCTTCCGGCAACTGCTGCGCCATCCATGTGCGTTCAGTCACTTCAAATAGCGCACCCAGACGATTCGAGGCGGTTTCATCGGGGCCAACCACGCGAAAGTTGCACTGCGGCTGATTCAGCCTCATCACATCGCGCAGAAAACTACCCATCACCCTGATTGATTCAGCATCCCCCTGGCCCGGCTTGTCCACCGCCACTGCGTAATCACTAAAATCGGGCAGTCGCAAATCTCTCAGCAGCGCACCTCCGTTAGCGTGCGGGTTGGCCCCCATGCGCCGCTCACCCTGTGGTGCCAGTTCGGCCAGTTCGGGTAATAGAGCACCACTGTCATCAAACAACTCATCAGGTTGATAGCTCTCCATCCACTGTTCCAACAGCTCCAAATGACCTGATTTTTCCGACATGTCCGAAAATGGCACCTGATGAGAACGCCAGTAGCCCTCGGCCTTTTTACCATCCACCTCTTTGGGGCCTGTCCAGCCCTTGGGCGAGCGCAAAATAATCATCGGCCAACGTGGTCGAGTGGCCACACCCAAGCTACGCGCCTCAGCCTGAATGGCCTTGATTTCGGCCGTTACCACATCCAACGTCGCCGCCATTTTCTGATGCATCAACTCAGGATCAGAACCTTCGACAAAATACGGTTGGTAACCGTAACCGACAAACAGACTCTCTAGTTCCTCATGGCTGATACGCGCCAGCACCGTGGGATTGGCAATCTTATAGCCATTGAGGTGCAAAATGGGCAGCACCGCGCCATCGTGAATCGGATTCAAAAACTTATTGGAATGCCAAGCGGTGGCCAGCGGCCCGGTCTCTGCCTCGCCATCGCCCACCACGCAGGCGACGATCAAATCAGGGTTATCAAACGCCGCACCATAGGCATGGGAAATGGCATAGCCCAGCTCACCCCCTTCGTGGATAGAACCCGGTGTTTCCGGAGTCACATGACTGCCGATGCCACCGGGAAAAGAGAACTGTTTAAACAGTTTTTTCATCCCCGAGGCATCTTGGGTAATATTGGGATACAGCTCGGTATAGCTGCCTTCGAGATAAGTATTGGCCACCAATCCCGGGCCGCCATGGCCTGGGCCAGCGACGTAAAGCACACTCAAATCCTGCGCCTTGATAAGCCGGTTCAGGTGCGCATAGATAAAATTCAGACCCGGCGTGGTGCCCCAATGGCCCAGCAGACGGGGTTTGACATGTTCGATCTTCAGCGGCTGTTTCAGCAGTGGGTTGTCCAACAAATAGACCTGCCCGACTGAAAGATAATTGGCCGCTCGCCAATAAGCGTGGAGGCATTTTAGCTGCTCTGCCGACAAGGGTTGAGCTTCCTGTTGGGCAGCGCTTGTTTCGTTGGCCATTATTCGTTCTCCTCAATGCAAAACGCAAGACGCAGTGTGACGCGCAATCACCTGTTCTTCGTCCGTGGCTATCACCCTTACCGATACCGAACTGTCATCCGTAGAAATACACCCGGCGTGGGCATGGTTGGCATTTTCATCAAGCACGATGCCCAGCCATGCTCCCGCGTTGCAGATAGCCGCACGCACTGGCGCGGCATGCTCGCCAATGCCACCGGTAAACACCAAAGCATCCAGCCCACCCAGCGCTGCTGCCAGCGACCCCAGCTCTCGCTGAACGCGCTGCACAAACAATGCAAGTGCCTCAGCGGCTTCAGGAGAATCATTCGCTAGCAGTGTACGCATATCACCACTGATGCCCGACACACCCAGCAGCCCAGACTGGTGATGCAACAGCGCTGACACCTCATCCACCGACATGCCCTGTTCATGCAATAGGTAGAGCACCACGGCAGCATCAATCGCACCACAGCGGGTGGCCATGGGCAGACCATCCAGCGGCGTGAAACTCATCGTCGTGGCAATGCTTTTGCGTTGCTGCATGGCACACAGGCTGGCCCCGTGACCAAGATGGGCCACCACCACTCGGCCATCGGCACGCTCTCCAAGGTGACCCGGCAGCACGCTAGCAATATATTCATACGACAACCCGTGAAAACCGTATCGGCGTATGCCCCGCTCCGCCAATTCACGGGGCAGGGCAAAAAGTTGTTCCGTCATCGGCATGCTGGTATGAAAAGCGGTATCGAAGCAGGCAATTTGCGGCAGTTGCGGGCGCAGGGAAAGCAGATGCTCGATAGCACGCAAGGCATGGGGTTGATGCAGTGGAGCCAGTGGCACCAAGGCCCGTAGCTTCTCTAAGGTTGATGTATCCACCTTCACAGGCTGACAAAAATGCATGCCGCCATGCACCACACGATGACCCACAGCGACAACACTGTATTGACTGGCTAGCTGGTCCAGCCAGTTTAAAATGTAGCGCAAAGCCGCCTCATAACTATCGACATCCATCGTTTCATTTTTGTCGCTCGCAATATCGGGCTGCACTAACTCATCCTGTTTGACGGTGAGCCCCGTGCCACCCTCGATAGTCTCAATCGCAGCCCGATAAAGCGGACGCAAGGCCGTTGAGGCATCGGCTAACGCAAAAAGCGCGAACTTAATGCTGGACGAACCGGCATTGATGGTCAGGATTAAGTCGGTCATTGGCACTGTCCAGGTCGTGGTGTGTATGGCATACCGCCCCCTCTTAATCGGGTTTTAGGAAGCAACGCCGCTGACTGAATAAGAGCTCCGCAGCAATCACGCCCACATAAATCACTATCAATTTGATCAGGCTACTCATGTCGTTTTCACCCAGGTAAATTAGCAGCGACAGCAGTGAGGCGATGGAAAGCAGCAGGCCGATCAGGGTTGAGGCCAAGCCGATACCGACCTCCTTGCGTAAGCGCAATGCTGAAAGATTGATGGCCGCAAAGATCAACAAAAACGTCGCGCTAGCAAAAGAGGAGATCAGTGTCAGGTCGCTGGTATTCACGAACACCAAGGTGACAGCGCAAACCACCAGCAAGCTGACCCAGGGAATATCGTTTTGTTTGCGCCGAAAACCGAATACTGCCGGCAGTGCCTTGTCCTTAGCCATCACGCTGCCCAGGCGCGCTGTGCCGAAAAGCGTCGCATTTATCGCCGAAGCGGAAGAAAAGAGTGCCGCGAGACCAATCAGCAAGAAGCCCGCTTCACCAAGAAAGGGTTTAGCCGCCACCGCCAAGGCATACTCTTTGTAACGCGCAACCTCCTCCGGCAGCAGGTTACCCACCGCCACCAACGAGACAGTGACATAGATGCTGATGGTAATGCCAATGGACCACATAATGGCCCGCATCAGGTTGCGCTCGGGGTCGTCCATTTCATTAACGGCATTAGGGATCAATTCAAAACCTTCGTAGGCAACAAAGATCAGCGCCGCTGCCATCAACACCCCCGCTTCACCTTGGTTAAACACAGGTAACACATGGTCAGTTTTAATATATTTCAATCCAATCACGGCAAACAAAAACAGGATTAGCACCTTAGCGGTAACAATAAGCAACTCGGCATTGCCCGTTTCGCGCACACCGTAAAGATTGATGCCGAGAAATAGCAGTAAGACAAACGACTGCAACAGATGGTGCATAGCCACATCGCCATCACTGCCCAGCATGGCCGAGCCGTAAACGCCAAAGGTAAAGGCATAGAGCGCCAAGGTGCCGACATACCCCGCCAGCAACAGCCAGCCGCCGATGGCTGCAACATAGTTCGGTGTGAATGCCTTTTCCAAATAGGTAAAACTGCCACCATCGGAACGAAACTCCAGCCCCAGACGAGCATAGGAATAACCTGTCAGCAGGGCGATAACCCCACCCAGGGCAAAGGCGATGGGTGCGGCATGGCCCGCTTGGGCGATGGCCAGGCCCAACACCGAGAAAATACCACCACCCACCATACCGCCCACACCCATGGCGATCATCTGTTTCAGGTCAAGCTTGGCGGTTTGATTCGCGGGTGAATTCATTTCAACACCATAGTTTAATCCTCAATTTGAACAAACCGCTGACGAACGATGCCTGTCAGCGGTCTGCATTTGTCATGGTTTTATTTAAACCATTTATCAAGGTGTTCCCAGTAAGCAGCAATCTCTTTCTTGGCTTTTCTAGAGCGCTTGGGCTATTCCCTTTTTCTAGGGGCTTTGTGAGCTCATCGATTTTATGATACAGCTCGCGTGCCACTTTGCGTCCACCAAACAGCAGGTAAAACGACACACCAAGATAAGGGGCGATGGCGATAAATAGAACCCAGGCGATAGTCGACGTTGGTGGTCGCCGTTGACGGATAATATGGGCGAGCAGCAGCACCGCCAACAGGAAGCCGCCGATCCAGGCCAGATGGGATACAAGCCAAGTCGTCAACATACTCGGTCAACTGAGATGGATGGCCACATCTGTCGGTTCACCGCCCACCAGCACCCCATGCGCCCGCTCTACCTCTTGCTGGTCGCCGTGGACAATAATCAGGTACTGATCGGATTTAAGCGCGGCTTCATAGAGAATAATACTATCCTTGGGAATACCGATGCTGTGGAGGGCCGCACCCAGCGTACTGAGTCCGTCCACGGCCACATCACCTTCCAGGGCAGCAACCAGTGCAGCAACCAGAGGGCCGCCCATAACCACTGGGCCCAGGCCCGGTATCCAGAACAGTGCCGCGCCGAACAATAGCCCCCACACCCCGCCCCAGAAGGCGCCCTGCGCACCCCAGAACTTAACCCGGCCACCGGTGTTGTGAAAACCAATGGGGTGCCCCTCTCGGTAATAACCCTGGCCGACGATGGAAACTTTTTTGATATCGAAGGCGGCATTTTGCAGCACTCGCACTGCCTCCTCTGCTTGCTCATGAGTGCGATATAACGCCGCACAGCTGTTTTGATCCTCCATATCGGTCCCTCTTGAATGATTAGGTCTGGACAAAGTAGACGCCAAGCTAAAACCTTTAGATTCACCAACAGTAGGTGCTTTAGGCGAAGCTTTTCAACGAGGAAGCTAAAGATTTTAGCGTTCATGGCTTGTTCACAGACTCCTTAAATGGTGCCACAAGCACTGAGACTACTACCACGATGATTCATCATGCATCGGGAACGCGGCAAGTTCTGCTACCTGGGTTACACATAGACAGTGCGGAAACGAGGGAGAGGGATCAGAGGGTGTTTTTGCTGCATGATTGTGCCCATGAAGCATTGTTTTTTTGCAGCACTTCCAGCTCCTAGATTACCAATTTGCCACGCTGGATCACGATCATACCTTCGTGCTGCCAGTGCTTCGTGGGAAAGGTCGTGAATCAGGGGAAGCGCGATGACACTTTATCAGCATCGCGGATCAGCCTGCGCTCCGCCCGCTGGGTCAGCTCGTTGAGTTTTTCCACCATCAGGTAGCCCCGATGGGCATCGACGATACCCTCCTGTTTCCAATGCTGTAGCTGGCGGTTGACGACAACGCGTACGCTGCCGATCATTTCCGCCAAAGATTCATGGGAGAGGTCGTTGATCAATCGGGGTTCGGTGTGCACAGGTGTTGTTTCATCAACATGACGCAAAATCAGCCGCGCCAGGCGGGCCTCGGTGTCGTACAGGGCCAGATCGGTGGCCAAGTTCGCCAGAGCGCTCATCTGCTGGCCAATGTAAGGTAACAGCGCGCGATTAAAATCAGGATGCTCGTCTATCCACTGTCGCGCCTCGACCATAGGCATACTTAGCAGCGAAGCATCATCCAGGGTCTCCAGCATGACATCGTGGGACTGACCGTCGAGCAGACTGAAGAGACAAAATCCGTCACCAGGACCGTATAGAAATAGAGTGATCATACGGCCGCTCTCCGGATTGCTGCGCCCCAAGCGCACCCTCCCCGACAACAAGATGTGGAAACGCTGCCAAGTATCCTCCAGCGGTAGCAGACGCCTGTGTTTCCATGTCTCGCGACGGCTGCGCTGGAGGATATCCGCCAGCGCAAGCTCGTCAAGCTGGCCAAACAGCTTTGATGCCTTGAGACACTGCAGGCTATCGGCATAAAAAGGGGATTCAGGCATCATGTGTGGTCTTCCTTGTTCACTGGAAAGGTTGGGCGCGGCAACACTGCCACGTTCATCTCTTCGCTAGCTAGGTATGACGAGAAACAACGCACCGCCACCTCTGTGGATATTGGGCAGGATGCCGTGTTTACCAGCCTCAGCAGCCATTGATAGCCGCCTGAAGCGTAAGGACTTCCTAGATCGGAATGAACGACAACCCTCCTTTTATAGCTCTTACGCCATATAACCATCGTCAATGCCACCTCGACCAACGCAGTATTATTTTTGTCAGGTATCGCGCTGGCTTACGTCGAACTGACGCTGTAATCGGTTGGGTACCCGTGTCAGGGTGTTTTTAGAATCAGTAGTTATCACAAATTTCCTGGCCAATTCCGATTTAATGCCATGTGCTCACATTATCCTAACGACACGAATAACACCCGCATGTACGCCGCTCTATGATTTCGACTCTACTCCTTGATGAAAGCATACTTCACTTAAAACCTCTTGCAAAGATAGATTGATCACAGCTCGTGCCTCAGTCAAAGAACTGAACCACCACCGATCCGGACACACACTACAGATAATAAAATTAAAAATGGCACTAACAGTGCCGCTAGTATGTTAAAGGCATCTCTAAAAATTAGAATATTTATTCGAGAGCAAGGAAGCACCGCGCGGAAACATTCATCCCAATCACGCCTGATAGAACTAAAAATACCCCACAGGCAAGTACGTTAGGCGTATGGCTTCGAAAAATAGGCGACAAAAAAAGCAACTTCTCAGCATTAGAAGAAGAAAATAACGTGCTTTTATAATCAGCCCTTCATAAATGTAACCGCATTACCCTTGATATTAATGCAAGCGAAATAATTTCCAACAAAGCCGTTGCAGAATGGACCAACAAAATAAACAAAGGTCTTATGCCGATAGTGAGCCATACCGCTGAAATAGCGATAGATTGTTGCCTGTAATTTTCGCGCGGGCAGTGCCTCTCCATCACGAGAAAACCTGGAATCTAGCAGAGCCAGCACACCTGCCTATTACACTGACTCTGCACTACCCTAGCTCATTTCTGGTGTTTGGTGTTTACGACCACTGGCTCTCGCTTCTTTGACAACCCTTTCTTCCCTTGACGCAGGGTTAGCATCCAGCGAACCATTCCCGACCATCGCTTCTTCGTATAAGCGCAGATAGGCTGCCGCACTTTCTTGCCAGCTAAACTCTTGCGCCATACCGCGGCGGCGTAACTTTAGCCACAGCGCTTTGTTTTGATATGCACTTAATGCACGCTTAAGGCCTATCTCCACTTCATCCGCATCTGCTTGCGCTATTAAAAAACCGGTAGCCAGTGCTCCATCAGCAGCATCAATTACTGTATCGGCGAGCCCTCCGGTTTTACATACCACTGGGACGGTGCCATAACGCAAGCTATACATTTGATTCAAGCCGCAAGGTTCATAGCGCGAAGGCATAAGAAAAATATCGGCACCGGCTTCAATACGGTGCGCCAAACCTTCATCGTAACCGGTTTTGATACCGACCTTATCCGGAAACTGCTCTGCCAGTGCTTCTAGCTCTTCTTCGATGTTTGTATCGCCACTACCTAAAATAGCCCACTGCACAGGCTCGTGACTAAAGCGGCGAATCTGCTCTATCACCAAGTCAATGCCCTTTTGATGCGCAAAACGACTAACGACACCAATAACAGGGATCTTTCCATCATTATTAAGCCCCATTTCTTTTTGAAGCACAGCCTTGTTCAATCGTTTATTTTTTAGTGTTTTCTGGTCATAAGGGTGTTTTATATATTTGTCGCTTTTGGGGTCCCATGAAGAATAATCAACACCATTTAATATCCCACTTAGTTCGGTCGCACGAAAATTTAACAAACCATCAAGACCGCAGCCCTTATCACTATTTTTTATTTCTTCCGCATAAGTGGGGCTCACCGTTGCCACACGATTTGAAAAAACAATCCCCCCTTTCAGAAAAGAAAAGTTACCATGAAACTCCAGCGCCTCGTAATGCCACCAAGATTCAGGCAGTTTTAAAGGATCAAAAACATGGCGCATGTAAATGCCTTGATAGGCAATATTATGAATCGTAAAAATGGTAGCAGGTGGATTAGCTTCCAGTGATAACAAAGCTGGAATAAGCCCTGTTTGCCAATCATTACAGTGTACGACATCAGGCTTCCAATCAGGCATTGTTCGCCCCATCGCAATTTCACACGCGACACGACAAAGCAGTGCAAAACGATAGGCATTATCATCCCAGTCCTGCTTGTGCGAGTCCTTATATGGCCCACCCTCCCTATCAAAAAGTGATGGCGCATCCAGCAAGCAAATATTCTGCCCAGTTGAAGAGATGCTTCCAACAAGCAATTCGATAGTTTCATCAAAATAATCACTATTAATCGTCGCTATATTTCTCAAGGGCTTAAAGTGTTTCTTAACACCCCGATAAGCAGGAAGAAGGGTAAGTACATCCTCACCTTTATTTTGTAAGGCAAGGGGTAAACTAGAGGAGATATCAGCCAAGCCACCGGTTTTTATTAGCGGCCAGCACTCGCTGGTAACAAATAGAACTTTCGACATATCCCTCTCCGTTGGAATTTTTTTGCGCTTCGTAAAGTACCGGTCTTTTCGAACTGGTTAATTTGAAGAACAAAGCTTTAATATCAGGCCCGCCAAAGGTGGCAAGGTTATTTTAATAGACTGAGAAAAACCCATCGTTTTTACATCTTCAGTAAAAATATGACGACCATTGCTCACATTACTACCTTGATAATAACTGGAATCAGTATTAATCACTTCTTCATATATACCCGACTCAGGCACGCCAATACGATAGCCCTCACGCACTTCGGGTGTAAAGTTTAACACCACAATAAATTCGTCCCCTTCACACTTGCGCAAATATGAAATAACAGACTGCGTGCTGTCATGACAATCAATCCATTGAAAGCCCGTTTCAGTGAAATCAAAATAGTACAAAGCCGGTTCGGATCTGTAAAGAAAATTAAGATCTCTGACCAGAAGCTGTACACCCTGATTAAAATCCCTCTCGAGTAGAGACCAGTCCAAGGCTTTGTTATGATTCCATTCATCTGACTGCGCGAACTCGCCGCCCATAAATAGTAATTTTTTCCCAGGCTGTGTATAGAGGTAAATAAATAACAAACGTAGGTTGGCGAAACGTTGCCACTCGTCCCCGGGCATTTTATTTAATAATGAGCGCTTGCCATGTACCACCTCATCATGGGACAAGGGCAGAATAAAATTTTCTGTAAAAGCATAAAGCAGACCAAAGGTAAGCTGATCATGGTGGTACTTACGATAGATACTGTCTTTTGAGAAATAATCGAGACTATCGTTCATCCAGCCCATATTCCATTTCATGGAAAAGCCTAAACCACCTAAATAAACTGGCCGCGACACCATGGGCCACGAAGTGGATTCCTCCGCCATAACCAAGCAGCCAGGGTGCTCTTTGTGCAAAATAGTATTCAGCTCCCTTAAGAAGCTGACGGCTTCCAGGTTTTCGTTTCCACCAAATTCATTGGGAATCCACTCATCTCCGTTACGAGAATAATCCAGATAAAGCATGGAAGCCACTGCATCCACCCGCAGACCATCGATATGGAATTCATCAAGCCAATAAAAGGCGCTAGATAACAAGAAGTTCCTCACCTCTGTTCTGCCATAATTAAATATCAGTGTCCCCCAATCCCGGTGCTCACCCTTAAGAGGATCTTCGTGCTCGTAAACTGCGGTGCCGTCAAAGCGCGCCAAACCATGAGCATCTTTCGGGAAGTGCGCAGGGACCCAGTCGAGCAGCACGCGGATATTATTTTGATGGCAGCAATCAACAAAATAACGTAAATCATCGGGTGATCCGAAACGACTGCTTGGCGCAAAAAAACCCGTCACCTGATAACCCCATGAATCATCCAGGGGATGTTCGGTAATCGGCATAAGTTGTATCGCGTTAAAACCTTGCTCACACACATAAGGAATAAGCTGATCGGCTAATGCTCTGTAATTAAGAAAGCCGCCTTGCTCGGAGCGCCGCCAAGACCCCGCATGAATTTCATAAATAGAAAGTGGCGCATGTAGCCATTTTAGCTCATCTCTGCCTTGCATCCATTCGTGATCCCCCCAGGAATGCTCTACATCATAGGCAACCAGTGATGCGGTGTTCGGTCGCATTTCAAAGTGGTTTGCATAGGGGTCACTTTTTAAATGCAGATCACCCGTATCCCGATTGCGAATTTCATACTTATACAAACAGCCCAGCTCCATACCGGGGATAAAAATTTCCCAAACACCGGTACCACCACGGCTGGTCATCATGTGGATACGGCCATCCCAGCGATTAAAGTCGCCTACCACACTCACGCGTTCGGCATTGGGTGCCCATACGGCAAAGCGTACACCCAGAACGCCATCTACCGAACGGCTGTGGCTTCCAAATATTCGATAGGCGTGCCAATGGGCTTGGGAGTTAAAACGCAGCAGCTCTTGATGATCCAGAATCGTAGAGAAACTATAGGGATCAATATACTCGTGGCTAATTCCTTGTGGGTCGGTGAAGACCAGTGTCGGTGGTATAGATAAGTCAGTACGATTCCCCTGCCAAACAAAAAGACCTGTTGCGCCAACTTGGGACATTGGCACCAGTTCAGAGCATTCAGCAGAGGTTTTAAGGCTTAGTTCCGATAAATCAGGGCGAAATACATGCAGAACGACATTATCGTTTTGCACACAGAGTCCAAGTAGTGAATGGGGGTTGTGGTGGCGTGCCGCGACAAGCCTTTGCCAGACTTCATTTTCATAGGCATCATTAGATTGTTTCAATTTCTTAACACTAATATTACTTTTCGTTTCTACTAGCATAATGATCAAACATTCCTATTAAGTACGTAACTATCAGTGCCAAGCATAAAAACAGTGCCAAGCATAAAAAACCTGCCGCAGGTTTGAGCATATCACTCCATTTATGACAAATATATGTCCGACATTTCAATTCGTTATCCACTAATAAATTAGTGGCCAGGAAAGACTTCCATAACACCTTAAACAAGCGCCCCACACTTAGATATTAAGAACGCCCACTTCTGAAAACATATTTAAAGAAACTCTCACACCAAATAATTGAGTTGTATCAACGAATGCACACTCAAACTCATAGAAAGTACTCTTACTTTTTTGTGCGATAAAGAGAAGACAAATGTGACTTATTCACATCAATAACTGGATTAATTCTTGCTGATAAACTTTATTTATTACTGTTTCAGCAGCTTATGAGCAAGACACAATCTGTCCACTACAAACCTGCCTTAAAATGATATTAAGATGGAGCTGGTATTAAACAAATAGAGGCGTAAGATATAAAGAGCAAGTTTAGTACAGGTGTCGTTTTCTTTCTGTATTAGTATCTATTCTGTATTAGTATCTAGATTAAACCAAAACAATACTCAGTAGACAGGCATTCATATAGTTGTAACCGAAAATTAATCATTATAGTTCTAGCAATAATAAGGCAAGACACATTCACTTCATCTCTCGAGGGTAAGCATGCCAACTGTCAACTCATTAACCTTCAATGAAACCACAAACACCCTTTCGCTTATTCTGGCAGGGGGAGCCGGCACACGGCTAAAGAACCTAACTCGCTGGCATTCAAAACCCGCCGTACCCTTCGGTGGAAAATACCGAACGATTGATTTTGCCCTGTCAAACTGCATTAATTCCGGCTTGCGTAAAATTCATATTCTTACTCAATACAAGTCCCACTCACTGAATGTCCATGTACAAAAAGGTTGGAGCCTCTTACACCCAGAGCTGGACGAATTTATTGATTTACTGCCCGCTCAGCAACGTGTTAAAAATGACTGGTACAGCGGCACCGCCGATGCCGTTTTTCAAAATCTGGATATTATTGAAGCGCAAAATTGCAATTATGTACTCGTATTGGCTGGCGACCACATCTATAAAATGAACTACCAGTCCATGCTGGAATCCCATATAAATAGCGGCGCTGCAATGACCGTAGGTTGTATCAAGTGCCCTCTTGAAGAAGCCAAACAGTTTGGCGTTATGGACATTGATGAGAACTACCGCGTTCAGGCCTTTACGGAAAAACCAGAACACCCCGCGCCCCTACCTAATGACAAGCAGCGTGCACTCGCGTCCATGGGCATTTATATTTTTAATAAAAAGTTCCTCATCGAACAATTACGTCTTGATAATCAGCGTGCGGATTCCAGTCATGATTTTGGCAAAGATATTATTCCGCGCATTATCGAAAAACATCGCATTGTTGCCTTCCCTTTTCAGAATCCCAATGGAAGCGAAGCCTACTGGCTGGATGTCGGAACGGTGGATGCCTATTATCAAGCCAATATAGACTTACTTTCCGTCACCCCTCAACTTAATCTCTATGACTCAGACTGGCCTATCTGGACCTACCAAGAGCAACTACCACCCGCCAAGTTTATTTTTGATGACGATGACCGTCGAGGCATGGCCATTGACTCCATGGTGTCAGCAGGATGTATTCTTTCAGGGGGGCAAGCTCATCGTTCTTTGTTGTTTAGCAATGTTCGCATTAATAGCTATAGTACGGTGAAGGACTCGGTGATACTGCCTAACGTCAGCATTGGCAGAAATTGTGTTATTCAAAATGCCATTATCGATAGTGGCTGCAAAATCACCGAAAACACCTCCATTGGCGTGGATCGCAAAGCCGATAAAAAACGTTTTCATGTGTCAGCCAATGGCATCACACTTGTATCTAGGGACATGCTAGAGCAGGAAGTCGTTAACCATGTCGCCTAAAGAAAAAAACACCAAGGCCACACAAGTTGTTATTTGTTGGCACATGCACCAGCCTTATTACAAAGAGCAGGTAACAGGGGAATACCAACTACCTTGGACCTACCTTCATGCCATTAAAGATTATATCGACATGGCGGCAATCATTGAAGCAAACCCTCAAGCACGAGCCGTGGTTAATTTTTGCCCTACCCTTCTTGAACAAATCGATGACTACCGCCGCCAAGTATGCCTTTATTTCATCAAACACCAACCTCTCACCGACCCCCTCCTGGCACAACTGGTGTCCTTTAACATCCCCGCGACGCAGCACGAAAAAGAACAGCTAATACAGTGCTGCTTGCGTGCGAATGAAAAGCGGCTTATCAACAGCTACCCGGCTTATGCAGAACTCGCAGAGATGGGCAAACGCGCACTGGCTTCTGAGCGGCAGTTAAATTACTTAAATGAACAATATTATTTCGACCTTATAACCTGGTACCACCTTGCGTGGCTGGGCGAAACCGTCAAAATGCACAACCCCATTGCTCGCTTACTGATAAAACAAGGCAGAGATTTCAGCCTGCAGAATAGGTCACAGCTGCTCGAACTCATCGGTGACATATTCAGCGACATCATTCCTAAATACCGCACACTGGCTGAAACAAATCAAATAGAGCTCAGCGTCACCCCCTATAGTCACCCCATTATTCCACTTATGCTCGACATTAATTCTACCCATGAGGCCACGCCAGATGCCCCCCTGCCCAAGCACCATTATCCAGGGGGCCAACAAAGAGCACAGTGGCAATTAAACTACGCAAAAGAGGTCTTCGAACATTTTTTTGGCTTTGGGCCAAAAGGCTGCTGGCCATCAGAAGGGGCTGTTAGCACTGACACGATTCAACTCATTGAAAAATGTGGCTATAGCTGGGCTGCCACCGGCGGCAATGTACTCTTCAACAGCTTGGATGCAAGCAAACAAAGAAAAGACGGCGACTGCATTCATCACCCCTATAAAGTCAAAGGGTCTGACTTGCACTGCTTCTTCAGAGACGACAATCTTTCCGACCTGATCGGCTTTACTTACGCCGACTGGAATGCCAACGATGCTGTAGATAATTTTGTCCACCATCTAGAAAATATTATTGAAGCATGCAAAGGAGAGGATAACCGAGTTATATCGGTCATTCTGGATGGAGAAAACTGCTGGGAATATTATAGCCACAACGGTTATCACTTCCTCAGCACATTGTATAGCGAGATAGCGAAACACCCCAAGTTTGAGCTCACTACCTTTTCAAACACCATCGCAAATAAAACAAAAACAAAAGAATTGAATACACTGGTAGCGGGTAGCTGGGTACATGGCACCTTCTCAACCTGGATTGGCGAACCTGCAAAAAATCAGGCGTGGGAACTACTGATTGAAGCCAAGCACTGTTACGACAAAGTCATCAGTAGCGGCACCCTGCCTGAACATATAAAAGAGCGCGCCAATATACAGCTCGCAATTTGTGAAGGCTCCGACTGGAGCTGGTGGTTTGGTGATTACAATGCAGAGGAGTCTGTCCGCCTTTTTGACGCACTCTATCGCACCCATTTAAAAACCCTATATCAAATACTCGGAGAGCCCCCTCCCGCACACTTAAACAATCGAATCGCCTATGGATCAGGCGACCCCAGCAACTCCGGCACTATGCGCCGCGCCAATGAAGATTAATGCATGGATAGCCCCCTAAATCGACGCGCTTCAGGCGTTCTGCTCCACCCATCCTCCCTGCCATGCTCATCATCTCCCCATGGTAACTTTGGTGAAGATGCCTATCGTTTTATCGACTTTTTAGCCCATGCAGGCTTCCACTATTGGCAGATACTTCCCACAGGCCCAACCGATTGCAGCAGCTCACCCTATCAAAGCAGCTCCGCTTTTGCTGGCAACAGTTTATTTATATCGTTAAACGAAGTTGCCGAAATAGGCTTACTTAATACGAAACTAACGCAGGCAGCTTCTAAAAAAGAGCACCACCAACTACTTAAACAAGCATTCTCCACATTCCAGAGCAAACCATCAGCTCAGTTACTCGAAGAATTTGAAAGTTTTTGCCATGCGGAAAAATACTGGCTTGATGGTTACGCAAGCTTTTGCGCCATCAAAAACCACCACGATCAAAAACCTTGGTATGAATGGCCCACTGACTTGCGACAACGCAAGCCCAGCGCCCTTAGAGAAGCGCACGAAACGTTCAAAAACGAGATTCTTTTCTATCACTTTGAGCAATGGCTTTATGACAGACAGTGGCAGGCACTCAGTCGATATGCCAAAGAAAGAAATATTGAAATAATCGGTGACGTCGCTATTTTTGTAGCGCACGACAGCGCTGATGTTTGGGAACACCAAGGGCTTTTTGATCTTGATGAATCAGGACAAACCATTCATGTGGCCGGTGTCCCCCCCGACTATTTTTCAGAAACAGGGCAGCGATGGGGTAACCCGCTATACAATTGGCCAGCCTTAGAAGCCAGTAACTTTCAATGGTGGAAACAACGCATCGGCCATATTCTGAAACATGTATCGCTGGTAAGAATTGATCATTTCAGAGGTTTTGAAGCATACTGGGAAATACAGGCAGGGGAAAAAACCGCCATTAACGGCCACTGGAAAAAGGCACCGGGGAAGGTATTTTTCGAGGCTTTAAGCCAAGACTACTCTCCACTTCCTATCATTGCAGAAGACCTGGGCATTATCACCCCCGAAGTCGAAGCGCTGAGAGATCAGTTTAAATTACCAGGCATGGAAATTCTGCAATTTGCCTTCGATTCCGACAGCAAAAACCCCTACCTCCCCCACAACCACACTAAAAATAGCGTCGCCTTTACTGGCACACATGACAATAACACCAGCCTTGGCTGGTACAACAGTCTGCCAGAAAGTGTGCAAAAAAACTTTTGTGAATACTTAGCCTGCCCCACCCAGTCCATGCCCTGGCCTATTATTCAGAGCGCCCTGGCATCGGTCAGTCAGCTTGCCATCATTCCTTTTCAAGATCTTCTTGCGCTGGATAAAGAACATCGGATGAACACCCCAGGCACCACTGAAGGTAACTGGCAGTGGCGTTTTGACTGGGAAGAGCTGCCTATAAATCTAACAGAAAGATGCCACCACCTTAACAACATGTATGACCGCAATAGCCTCTCCGACTGACATCGGCCACTCTGACGGCACATACCAGCAAGGCATTCAAAAAGTAAAAGAAAAGTATTTCATCATAAAAGCCTAGAACTCAGGTTTCAGCTGGAAAACTCGAAACAACTAACAGCGAATAACAAGCAAAAAAAACCCGGCATATGCCGGGTTTTTTTTGCCTCAACTGACTCGATCTTGCACTAACCGTTAGGAATATCCTTAAACGGTATGCCCTTATCAACACGTGCTTCTGTGGGTAATCCCAACACACGTTCACCGATGATATTACGCTGTACTTCATCAGTACCACCAGCAATACGAATCGCTGGAATACCCAGATAAAGCTCTTGCCACATACCACCACCGAAGGTTGAGTCTTCGCCAAACTCAAAACCTGCGCTGCCTTGAAGCTCCATAGCAAAAGCAGCAATTTCCTGAAGAAGGATACCCATTGCTACTTTAATAATGGAACTCTCTGAACCAGGCATACCACCTTTCGATAATGCGGAAAGCGTACGGTTCACCGTTAGTTCCATCGACTTCATGCGTGCGTAGTACTCAGAGATCTTCTGGCGAATAGCTGGACTATCTTTACCTAGTACACCATCAACATAGCACGTTTCAGCGAGACGGTTCAGCTCACCAATTAGCATATCAGCGCCCATACCCATGCCGCCGCCGATAGACATACGCTCGTTCATCAGCGTAGTCAAAGAAACAGCCCAGCCGTTTCCTTCGCGATCCAAACGGTTTGCATCAGGAACACGCACATCGGTCAAGAACACTTCATTAAAGTTAGCGCCGCCCGTAATCTGCTTAATGGGGCGAACTTCTACACCCTCTGACTCCATATCAATCACAAAGTAAGTCAAACCTTTGTGCTTCGGCGCATCAAAGTCTGAACGCGTCACCAGAATTCCCCACTTGGAGTAGTGTGCGCCGGATGTCCAAACCTTTTGCCCATTGATGATCCAGTCATCGCCATCTTTAACAGACTTGGTTCGCAGACCTGCCAAATCAGACCCTGCTGCAGGCTCTGAGAATAACTGACACCACACCACGTCACCACGCAACATAGAAGGCAGCCACTGCTGTTTTTGCTCTTCAGTACCGTGTGTAGCGATGGTAGGACCAGCCATACCCAAGCCGATCATGAAAATATTAGGCGGCGTGTGATATTTAGCTTCTTCCTGAGAGAAAATAACATTTTCCATCAGTGTGCCACCACGACCACCAAATGTTTTCGGCCAAGTAATACAGGCCCAACCAGCATCGGCTTTTTTGCGCTGCCACTCTTTACATTCTTCAATCATTTCGGGTGATTCGCGCTCCGAAAACATGCTCAGTGCTGAAGTGTCATCTGGGTCACGCTTCGTTGCATTGGCATCTAGCCACTCTGCTACCTCTGCACGAAATTTAGCTTCTGCTGGACTATCATTAAAATCCATTGTTACGTTCCTTTCATTTATTCGGTTATCTGTATTAATTCTTAAAAAAGAATTTGAAGCATTAGCAACATTACGCTGCCTTGTTCTCCAATGCTTTGTAGAGCTTTTCTTTCCATAGGTTTCCACTACCCAAAGAATACTCTTGCATTTTCATGCGCTTCAAGAACAGATGAGGATTCGCTTCCCAGGTAAACCCAATACCACCGTGAATTTGAACATTTTCCTGTGCCGCAAAGGTGAAGGCATCGCAAACTGAAATACGTGCGACGGCTGCTGCCTCAGGAATATCCGCTTCGCTACTGGTTAGCGCCCATGCACCGAAATAACAATTGGAACGGGCCATTTCTACTTTTACATACATATCTGCCAAGCGGTGTTTGATCGCTTGGTAAGAGCCAATTTGACGACCGAAGCAATAACGCTCTAGAGAATAATCTTTTGCCATATCCAGGCTACGCTGAGCGCCACCAAGCTGTTCAAAAGCAGTCAGGATAGCTGTGCGGTTCAGGATATTATCCAGCAAAGCTTCGCCTTGACCTTCTTCACCCAATAAGTCGCCCTGAACATCATTCAATGTCACAGTGGCTTGCTTGCGAGTGAGTTCCATTGTGCGTAATTCAGTACGCTCAACGCCAGCCTGGCTTAAATCTACCACGTAAAGTGAAAGCCCTTTGTCAGCCTGCGCTGCTACAATTGCAATATCAGCACATAAACCATCGCTAACGGGAACCTTGGTTCCAGATAGTTTTCCACCTGCCGCTTTGGTTGTAATGCTAGCATAATCATGTCGGCCAGCCTGCTCGAATAACGCTAGGGTGCCAATTGTTTCGCCGCTCGCAATTTTAGGAAGCAGCGTTGATTTTTGCTCATCGCTACCAGCAATAATGATTGCTTCAGCAGCACCGAAAACAGATGCGCTAAAAGGAGTATGCGCATAGTGGTACCCAAGCTCTTCCGCTAAAACAGAAAGATCGAGGTAACTCATGCCCGCACCACCGAACTCTTCAGGAATAGCAATACCTTGCCAACCATTTTCGGCCATTGTTGTCCAAAGCTCTTTATCGTAATCAGTTGCTTGATCCATATGCTTATGGGCAGCTTCAAGCGTTGCTTTATCGCCAAGTAATTTCTGGGCGGCGTCGCGTAACAGGTCTTGATCTTCATCAAATTGGAAGTTCATAAATTACACCCTCCGTGCACTCGTTATGGTTACTACGTTATTTTTATAGTCGGGAAGTCCCCGTTTACCGTACTTTTAGCCGGCATTAGGCCGGATCGTCAAACTCTACTCGAAGGAACTGCAGCAAGGCAAGCAATATATAAAAATAACTTTAAAAT